>Ga0325401_1000539_pt1 | contig 27755 bp, 16 predicted proteins | sample PopdelMetagenome_FD_205666 | JGI IMG/M metagenome (GOLD analysis project Ga0325401, IMG submission 205666) | Populus deltoides microbial communities from Bellville, Georgia, United States - Xylem-PdKOR-R2 | ecosystem: Host-associated > Plants > Phyllosphere > Stem > Wood/Secondary xylem | place...
CACAATAAGAATGATTATCTCATTAGCTGCTATGAATGAATGGACTGTTTTTCAACTAGATGTCAAATCTGCGTTTTTACATGGAGAACTTGTAGAGCAAGTATTTGTGGATCAACCACCAGGCTATATAAAGAAGGGAAGCAAGCATATGGTCTATAAGCTGAAAAGAGCTTCTTTATGGATTGAAACAAGCTCCAAGAGCTTGGTGTAATTGAATTGACACCTACTTTAGCAAAGTTGGCTTTCACAAGTGTCCCTATGAGCACACACTCTACATCAAAACTGGAGAAAAAGGTAATCTCTTGATTGTGTGCTTATATGTGGATGATTTAATATTTACTAGCAATGATGAAGGCATGTTTAGAACATTTAAACAGTCTATAATGAAAGAATTTGAGATGACTGATTTGGGAAAGATGATATATTTTCTTGGCATAAAAGTGACTCAATCTGTAGGTGGCATCTTTATCTATCAAAAGAAATATGCTCGTGAGGTCTTGGAAAGATTCAAAATGGATGATTGTAATCCGATGCAGGTTCCTATAATTCCTGGAACTAAGCTAACTCGAGATGGTGAAGGAGAAAAGATTGACAGCACCTATTACAAGCAAATGATTGGAAGCCTGATGTATATGACAGCCACTCGACCAGATTTAACATATGTTGTTAGTCTCATTAGTAGATTTATGGAAGCACCAACTGAACTACATTATCAAGTTGTTAGAAAGATACTTCGCTATTTAAAAGGCACTCTTGACTATGGTTTGTTCTACAAGAAGAAGAAGAGTGAAAGACATAAGTTGGTTGGTTTTAGTGACAGTGATTATGCTGGGGATGTGGATGACCGTAAAAACACATCCGGGTATGTATTTCTCTTAAATGGAGCTACAATTTCATTGTCCTCAAAGAAGCAAACTATTGTTACTTTATCTACAACTGAAGCAGAGTTTATAGCTGCTGCATCATGTGTCTGTCAAGGTATTTGGCTAAGAGGAATTTTGGAAGAGGTGAAGTATACACAGCAAGGTCTAATTATGTTATTTTGTGACAATAGCTCAACTATTAAATTGTCAAAAAACCCAGTCTTGCATGGAAGAAGCAAACACATTGATGTGAGGTTTCACTTTCTACGTGATCTCACCAAAGAAGGAAAAGTGGAACTAGTTCATTGCAGAAGTGTTGAGCAAATTGCAGACATTTTAACTAAACCTTTGAAAGCTGAATCTTTCATGAAGTTGAGAGCATTACTTGGCATGTGTTCCATTAATGAAATAAACTGATTGCTTATAAGCATACAGTTTAAGGGAGAGTATTAAAGTTGTTTGGATTTACTTTATTTGTTTTCTGTTAATAAATCCTATTAACTAGGAATCACAGCTGTGAATCACAGTTGTTGGGTTGATCGAGTCAGTAGGTTTCTGTTATTATTATCTAGCTTATTTTTCTGAGAAGCAGTTGTGATGTAAGGCTATTTAAAGCCAACTATTCTTCAATTCTAAACTGTGAGTGAAGATACAGTTTTAGTTTACTTGCTAATATTTATTCTGATAATCAACATTTACAAGATATGAAAGGGGAAAATTTCCTTCACGCCTAACATTCAAACCACTTAAAATTGTATCATGGTGAATAAAAATGTATATTTTCATTTATGAATATCTCATCTTTTTTTCTATATTTTTCCTGTTATTTCTCTAAAATGATTAATATATGGTCTTTCAAAAGGAAATTGTCCTTTATTTCTCCAAAGGGTCCTTTATTTCTCCAAAGGAATTGATATGTGGTCTCTCTAAGGAAAATCATCCCTCAATTCTCTAAAAAGATTTGTATGTGATATTTATAAGGAAAATTGTCCCTCATTTCTCCAAAGGGATTAGTATATGATCTCTATAAGTACAATCGTCTCTCATTTCCTAAAAGGATTTATATGTAGTCTCTTTAAGGATAGTAATCCTCATAACCTCCAGTTTTATCTCCACCTAAAGACACGATTCCACACCATGGCTAGTAAGATTAAAGGACTCATGAGTGTACCTATCACTGAGACCCCTACAAAACAAATACTCGTTTGTAATTCCCTTTCAAAAATATTTTGAAAGTATGGGCATTAGAACCTTACAACTTATTATGTAAGTATGGGTATTAGACCCATACTAGTTTTTGTTTTTCAAGTACGGGCATTGGACCCATACTAGTTGCTTGAAAAGTCCTACCGATAGACTTAAAAAATATAACAATTTAAAAGAATTGGAAAATATAGTAATTCAAAACAAATAAAAAAAAATATCCAAAGGCCTCATGGCTAAATTCAAGGCTTGAAAGCCAAAATATTCCTAACAAATAAAACAAATAAAAGGTAAGATCACATATCCATCCCAGGCTACCAGGCAACATAGACCATTTCCTTTGCTGAGGCGATCCTAATGGGGAAGACGTCCTCAAAGTCAGGAACTTGGCCATTAGGGGACTCACTGAAGTCCACTTGTTTTCCCCTTGAAAAGTTGAAGAAATACAAGTTGGATATGGACATGAAGAGCCTATCCCCTATGGTCTCTATTAGAAAGACAGACTCCCTAGACTTAGCATAAAACTTTTGTAAAGACTTCTTTAATGTCTCCACCCTCAATTAGGAACTTTAAGCCTCTTGTGTGTCCATTATCAGCTCCCTTCTTAAGGCCTCCTTGAGTTCAGCCACCTCCTTCTTTAGGGAATCTATTTGGCTATACCCCTCTCCAAGTTTTTCCTCAGTGGACTCTAAAATAAAGGTTTGTGCTCTAAGTTCCCATTGCAGCTGAGAAGAAGTAGTCTTAAAGGCCTTCATCTCAGCATCCTAGGTGGCTTTCTCATCCCTTAAGTTCACATACTATTATTATATTACTTCCTTTATGACCCTTCTTTTCTCAGCCCATCTACTTTTCGAATGGGCACATATCATGAAGGTCTAAACAGTAAAAAGGAAAAAAAAAAGTTCACATCTTTAAAACTACGTACATTAGAAGAATGAAAAGACTCAAGGATTTCTCATACATGGAAGGCCATAAGCCCAGTAATAGCCAGACAGCGCTGGTAGTTTAAGTCAGTAAATGCACTTATGTCAAATGAAAAGGTGAGGAACATGTCTAAGATGTCCATCACCTCCAGTATTCATATTTTGTCTATTTCTCCCCTTTTGTTTCTATTGGAACTCTTTCTTATTCAACTATTAAAACCGTTTCATTTTCCATTTTCAACTTCCATTCAAGATTCTATAAGATCAACCATAATTATTTACGCCTAACACATTACCGATACCAATTTCACTCAGTAAATGCACTTATATCAAACGAAAAGGTGAGGAACCTGTTTAAGATGTCCATCACCTCCAACATTCATATTCTATCCACTTCTCCCCTTTTGTTTTCGTTGGAACTCTTTCTCATTCAACTACTAAAACCGTTTCATCTTTCATTTTCAACTTCCATTCAAGATTCTATAAGATCAACAATAATTATTTCTGCCTAACACATTGTCGATACCAATTTCACCAGCATCATCATCACCTGGTAGGCATCGATGCATGGTGATCCCCTTACCCGGGACCCTAGTATACATTAAATGTATGTTAGTCAATGCATAGTGATCCCCTTACCCGGGATCCTACTATACATTAAATGTATGTTAGCAGGTATATGATGATTCCCTTACCCAGGATCCTTACATACGCTAAATATATGTTAGTCCATGCCCCATAGACATCGATGCATGGTGATCCCCTTACCCAAGATCCTAACATACACTAAACGTATGCTAGCTGATACCAATTTCACCCATTAATATCGTCATTCTTTGTCCGACCATAGTTACCATTACAAATTTCCATTTCGAACATGGCTCGTTTCTTTTGGAAGCGAAGATGTAATATCAATTCTTCCCCCGAAGGGAAAGGACCCATTGTCACCCTTAACGCATCTAAATAGCCATTTTAGCAACTTTTCGAATCTGCAAGTAGAGGTCGCATTCTGACCTCTGCTCATATTGTTTACTATATCCGGAGTTCTACAACTCCATTTTAAACGAGGTTGGTCTCGTTAGAAAACTAAGGCCCGGGGCTACAAGTCCCTTTAAGGGAGGAGAACCTAGTTCTGCCTCTAAGACACTTGAAATTATTCATCAATCAATCAAACCTACTGCTATATTGGTGACCCATAACTGGAGTTCTATGGCTCCAAATTGAGTAAGACCAATTTTCTTAGTTAGTCAACAACCAAAACTACAATTATTATGAAGGAACCTAATCCTACTTACCCCATCCTCCTACTCGAATTCTCTCCAAAAGTCAGGAGATGAATCTGTCCAGATTCATCAACCTTTCCATTTACACACAACATCCACAATTCAACTTTCACTCTTTTATCTCAAACCCTAGCCATATCACATACCATATAAGAGTGTCAAAAATATCTTTTTAAGAGCTAATTTATTCTATTTATTTCAATCTTCCCTTTTAACGTCAAAATCGAACATTTTTATCGATTTTACTAACTTTCTGAACGTTCTTCTAAACACAATCCTTGCCATTTCAACATGTATTTCTTCAAATTTTGACACAATTAAACATATGTCATCAAGATAAATATGTCAAATTAAACATCCTCCCACTTTGATACATAATTGGGCGAGAGCATGGCCTTAAGGAACCAAGAGTTTCCTCATTCCTTTCATGCTAATTTCATTCAATTCACACACACATTCACATCAAAAACAACCTATTATAATAAATTCAATAAGAAAAACCACAATTTTTCCCATTTCCTCTTTGCTCTTCATATGGCTGACTAACTTTCCTTGCCCTCACTTATGTGTTCGGCTTTTATATCAATCCGAGTTGTCCTTAGAAATTAGGATAACAAGCACAATAACCTTATACAATTTTTTTCCTTGCAACACTCATGACACTAGTCGTCATGTTTAATCCTGTTTCCACTCTCAAATTCCTCATCCTTTACTATCATAAATCAATATACAGCATAAACAAATAAAATTTCAAAATGTATTAAACTCTTTAAAATATAAAGAGATGAGGTGGTAAATACTTATCTGTTCCTCCTAATGGTCTCGTTTCTGCTAGCTTGAGGTCCCGCAATCGATACCTCTCCTGCTCCACACAAGACCATCATTTAATATCATCCATTCCCTTTTTCATTATTTTCTTATCAACTAGCAAGCATCATTATATGATTTCATGCAAGATTTTCATATCTAAATTAGATCATTATTTCACGTTCACATAGTCACATATTAACCCGAACCGTGCAGACTTTTCCAAGCAAATTTCTTAACCCAAACTTACCTCACCTTAATCACTTTATATAGGACTCTAATTTCCCATTATTTTTTGTTCTTTAGGCTATCCAAAACAGCCCCTTAATACTCATTAGTAGGGCTATCAGAACAACCTTGCTTTAGTTTCTTGAAGACACTTTTTATCCCTAACAACTCTACACTTAGGGTTGTCATTCTAGCCCTTATTTTTTTTTTTAATTTTGGAGAGGTATTTAGCCCCTCCCCCTCTCTAAACATAGACTTTCAGGTCTATCACAGCAACCCCAAAGTCTCTCAAAATTTAAATCTCTTTAATGCTCCATTTCCTTCTAATTTTGGGGTTGTTTCAGTTCACACAAAACTAATTTTGGCAACAGTTTCAAACAACCATAAATACCAAGCGAATAATATTCCAGAAAATCCATACGGTAAAGTTGTAATAAATTATTATAAGTATAACATATACAAATATCAACTTCATCCACAAGAAATTTCCAAAAAATTAGGTTTAACCGTACTGACCTAAAACTTGCAGGCCTACTATGCAAGAAGCATAACTTCTATTTGGAGTGTTTGTTTCTGATCTCCACCATTCCAAATCTAGATAGCATCAAGACAAATAATATATCCAACTTATAGCCCGATCCAACGGTGGACGAAAGCGAAACAGTTGGCGGTAGAGACTGTCCAAAAGTGTATTTTCCCAAACATTTTCATCCCGTGATATCTGTCAAACGGAGACTGATATATAAGATCCCTCCGGTGACAATGTACAAGACATATAGGAGAACAACATATCCAAATATCATTCTGATCTAACGATGGAAGGTGGAGTTATAGTTGTTGTAGTTTCTACCATCAATATGTCTTCTCTCCAGCCTCTCTCTAAACTCTCTAAACCACCCAAATATCTATCTTTCATCACTTATTGACTCTTTTTAACCACTCTAGTTTAACATTTTGGTGTATATTTCATCAAGGAATAAGAAGAAAAGATCAAAGAACCCTAACCCCTCTCTTGCTCTTGTAAGTCACCGCAAGAGAGAAAATAGAATGGTACTTATAGTGTTATCTTCTTGTTAATTGCACCATTACCCCTACCCCTTTTTATCATTTGTACATAAACCCCTCACCTTTTATTATTTGAACATTGACCCTCTTGGTCTTACATATTCATTTATTCCCCACAAATTTTTCTTTCTAACAATTGAGTACTATATTCACTTTTTATTTCACAAATTTCATCATTTTTATCTTGATTTAGGTTTCTTTAATTTAATTTAACCTGTTTTACTATCGGATAAATTTCTCATATTTTAATAACCTAGAAAAATTATAATTGGAGGTTTACAAATAGATCTTACCTTGCATTTCTTTTAGTTAGGTGATGATGATGTAATTTTATATATGTTGACTACCCTTTGTAATGTAATTTTGAGAATAACTTGTATATAAACGAAGTTAATACTAAGAATGTTCTAAGAATGTTTGTAACTTAATTATTAAACTTTTTTCATTGGGTTTGTAATATGATATTTAAACCTACCATAGTTTTTGAAATTAATATTTTATGTATATAGTTTATAACATTCATATATTTTGTTTTTGTCACTTATTATAAAATAGTTTAAACTATAATTGTATAATAAGTGTGAAATGGAGAATTGGGAAGGATAGATGATTCTAATCTTGACTGGTGATGTGACTGGTTAAGGTCCAAAAAATTTGAACAATGTTGGGATGGTGATATATATGTGTTTACAAGAGTAGATGACTTGGGAATGGTCTATATTAAAACGAAACTATGTTGAAATTATAGTAAAGCCTTAAATGATACTGATATAAAAAAAACAATTACCTTATTTTCATGAGTTCAAGGCTCGATGAAGTTTATAACGATGAGAAAGGATGGGATGTTACATGTTGATAGGGCTTGTTGAAGTAGGAGCGTTGGTTGGTAGAGGGATCACCTCTACATCATAATTTGAGGCGACCGAGACTCTCCTTCTCTTCCATCATGAGGAAACTCTAGGATAACGAAAGCTGGGGTTGGCACCCTAGGACCTCCTGATATGGGAGAACAAATTCCCCCTGCCACTTTTTAACACACCACCTCAGCAGAAGGGACAATTTTTAGGTCTCTTCAACTTTCATGGGAACGACTCCTTAACTCTTCTACATATCAAAAGTAGGCTATCTTTAGAGGAGGAAGCATGATTGTGTGAAGGTATGGTCACATGACTAGGCATGGATAATATGAACTCATTGGCTTCAGACCTGGTTGCCTTTGGCAAAGATCCTACACAAGAAAAATGCCAGAAGATGAATAACAAGAGAAAAAAATAAAACGCAAAATTAAAATTACTAGAAGATCCATAAAACCCTTATGCCATGCAATTAATCTCGTACTCAATGTGGATATCATATAATCTATTGCATATCCTCTCTTCCTCCTCGTAGAGGAACAACTTATCATTAACCTCGGCAAACGGTGCTCTCTGTAAATAGGTACAACCCCATATGGCATTATACCCGTCTTAAAGTCTAGTCGTTCCCTTGTACTTCACTATCAAAGGTAGAGGGTTTCCTATGAAGCATGTGATTGAAGGAAGCTACAGAATGATCAATGTTTCTCCATTTACTAGTATTATAAATATGAAAGAAATGGAGGTTTTACTGAATATTAAGGATGGAGACTGGACCATACCCATTTTCTTGGCTTTGGAAATGAAACCCAATAAAGGCTGAGGTGGAGATGAAGAAGAAGATGAGGAAGAAGTGGATAATGAAAAGATGCGCTGCATCATTGCTATGATCGGCTTTGCTCGGCTCTCTCTCTTCTCTGTCTCGGTAATGGTGATGGTAGCGGAAAAAAAATAATTTCAAGGATAATATGGATAAGATAAACGTCACTTTTAGTGTCATTTTAACTTAGTATTGTTTGTTTCTCTATTGAATTCAATATTAAAAATAATAATAATAATAATAATAATTCATTCTTAGTACACTATTGATGTCACTATTCATCCTACAATGTTTTTTTTATCCTCAAACTTTTCTTCCTTGCCATTTTATCTTTGCAATGTTTACATTGATTCATGCATTATAATTCATTTTTATTTTGTTCTATCAAATGTGCGACAGAGTATTTCTTCTATGAATTAAACGCTAGTATTATGAAAAAAAAATTAAATTTATTGTTGCAAGAAAAAATTAAAAGGACAGATCAAATTAATAAAACAAAATAAGCGTTCCATTTTTCTTGTTCAATTGGTGAAGAAAACTACAGTTGTATCCTTAAAGTTTCAGATTTTTATATATTTAGTCCATATTGTTTAGGAATTTATATTTAGATCTTAAATTTTACTTTGTTTGCATTTTGCTCCCTATGTTAAAGCAAGAGCGAGAAATCAGTTAGAAAAGAAAGGGGAGAAAGAGCAAATATTCTACTGACTGCCATTTTGGCAACGAAAAACTCCGGTCTTGATGCAAGGGGTTTGTCTTAAAGAGAGGAGTTCTATAAAAGTGTTTGATGTATTTTTATTCTAATATTTAGCTAAACTGGTATCCGTTTGTTTTTTTTTATTATGAAATAAAAAATTACATATTAATTACTTTTATTATTCATTAAGTAATTTTTCATGGTAATATCTAATGATGATTTATTTATCTTATATTGTTTTTACATATAAATACAATTAGCATGTCACCAAAATATTTTTTTCATACAAATATTTGTTATAAAGTCTCATGTTAAGAAATTTTATTATCAACTTTTCAAAATAATGCTAAATGTTAGTTTATTTATCCTTGATCATAAAAAATAAAATCCTCAACCAAGACTTCAATAATTATTTATTTGAAAGATTAGCAGACGGTACATGTAATTTTGTTATCTTTTTAGTCAATTTTTAAGGATAAAACCATTAATGGTTTATTTATCCATACTTGATTTTAAATATCAAAACTCTTAACATACTATCAAAACTTGAATAATTATTTATTTAAAAAATAGATAAAATATAATATCAAAACTCTTAACATACTAGTTTTATTATCATTTTGGTCAACTTTTAAGGATTAATCTCCTTGAAAGTTTATTTGTCTTATGTAGACCTATGAATTATTAAACAATAAAAAATATTTTTTTCAATGTGATTTGATCGACTTTTAAAAATAAAACTGACAAAAAGTTTATTTAACTTATGTCAACATAACCGAAAATTATGATTAAAAAAATATTATTTTTTTAATTTTTATTATCTATTTTTAATTTCTAGGATAAATTTATTTTGAGGTTTTTCATCCAATATTATTCTTTGATAATAAAACCACAAAAGAATATTTATGAAAAGAAAATAAATATATATATTTTTAAAGTGATTTTATTATCATTTTTAAATAGACTTGTAAGAATAAAACATGTTGGGGTTTTTAATTCTATATCAATCTATAATAACAAACATCAAATAAATATTTATGAGTTAAAAAAAAATTCAAATTGATATTATTATTATTTTTAAATTAACTTTTAAGAATAAAATCTAATGAGAATTGTTTTTTTATCCTCTATTAATATATGATAATAAAACTATAAACAAATGTTTATAAGTGAAAAATATATATTTTTTAAAATAATTTTATAATTATTTTTAGATTAAACTCTTAATATAAACCATTCTTTTCTTTATCCTATATCTACCAATAATAATAAAACCACAAATACACAACACAATCATTATCAAATTAACAAAAACAATTCACAATATCATCATCACCACGCAAATAATAACTTATCACAATAAAATCTGAAACACCATGCAAATCACAAATAATATTACAACGTAATAAATCCAGATCCAATTCACCCATTCAAGAACACATATCAAGTAATTACAATCATTCACAATAGATTAAAAATCATCAAATAAAATTAATTCTTTATCACAAAAATTATTCAACATGTTAAAACAATTATTTAGGTTCGAAATCAACCTTTTAGAGTGGCTGAAGTCGAATTAAAGCTGTTGTAACACGAGTGGTAGTGTCGACACGTGGAGCTACGCGCGGCCAGGGACAGCAACGCGTGAGGTTGACGTTCCGGTGACCTGGAGTGCACGAGGTGGCCTGTATCGGGTAGAGCTCTTTTCCCTATTCATGGCTGCATAGGTCGTGCGCCTTCACTCTCCCTAAAATGAAAGATATAACCACGGGAAGTTTCAATTTGTTTTAATTTTTTTTTCAATCCCTTCCTTCTGATTTAGTTCAATCTCCCTCATTCATTTGTTTCTTCTTTCTTTTCTTTTTTTGTATGCTGGATTACTAACAGGTGGACAGAGGAGAGGTCGTTGGTGAGGAAAGAGGAGAGGGATGGATTCGCGACATGGAGGAGAGGTCGTAGACGCGGGAAAGATGAAAGAAAAAGGGGCTGCTTAACGGAGAGAGTCGGTTGGTCCATGACAATGAGAGTGATGGTTTTTATTTTTTTTATGGTGGTTCAAGGCTGGGAAAATGGTGGGAGATGGAGCTGTTGATCGTAGGTGACTATGGTTGATTTTGGTTGGCTAGTGGTAGACGGCGGCTGAGAGGAAAAGGAGTTTTTTAGGATTATTATTATTTTATTTTATTTTTTTGGGCTTTAGGGAGAGGGGTCAAACCGTCAAAGATGGAAACAAAACCAAAAACCAAAAACCAAAAATGACTCTTTGTTTTCTTTTCTTCACATATCTGAGCTTACTCCCCGTTCTCTTTTTTCTTTTTTTTCCTCCTCTTTCACCATTCACACTTGCTGTATTTATACTAACACCAAAGCCCTTATCTTATTTCCTTCTTAAACCTTCCACGACCTTTCTTTTTATTATTGTATTTTTCTACTCATTTATTTTATTATTTTTATTTTGAAGTTATTAAAGGTGGGGTTTTCAAAATTCAAATTGTTCCATTTCCTTCCCTTAAATATATTATATTCACTAAAAAAAAATTTGACTTTCTTCTGATTGATTTTTTTTATTTTTTTTGAAAAGTTTGTTAACTTGAAAATAATACCAAAATAATCAAAAACTATAAAATGATTGAATATTGGCCGAATAGTGTTGACAATGTATTCTTTAGAATTTTTTGTATTTTTTTTCTTTTAATTTTTGAAAATATGTTGAAAATAAGAGGTAAAAAATGGGTTATAACAATTATACTTTCTTTACAATACTTATGGTACAATAAGAAAAAAAATTATTTTTCCCTTAGCTTTGTTTATCAAGCTTGTAAAGAACACAAAAGGGTTTTTTTTAAAAAAATAAACATCTTCCAAATAAAGCCATAATTATATGAGCATTAATGAGAGGATTAACTTGGTATTCATATAGACAAAAATGAAATGATTAATTTGTGATCTATATAAATAAAAATAAAAGAATTATTCTAGGATTCAATTTGACTTAGGATCAATGAGAAAGTATCAACTTGGGATACATATGAAAGGATCAAGTTAGGATTCAGATCAACTTCGGATTTATATAAAATGATCAATTTGGAATCTATATAAAAGGATCAACTTGGAATTTATGTGAACGGATCAACTTGAGATATCAATATGAAAAGATCTACCTAGGATCCAGATCAACTTAGGATCCATATCAACTTGTGATCCATATCAACAAGTTAGCATAGGATCTATATAAAAAAAGAATCAACTTAGGATCTTTATGAAAGGATCAATTTAGGATCCAAATCAACTTGGGATCTATATAAAAGGGATCTATATGAAAGGATCATCTTGGGATTTAAATCAACTTGGGATCTATATGAACAAATGGAATCAACTTTGGATCCATGCAAATGAAAGAAATAAGATCACCTTGGGATCCGCACTACTAAAAAATGAATGGAATCATTTTAGGATCCATCAAATGAAAATGAAAAATCAACTTGAAATCCTTCCAAATAAAAATGAAAATGATACAATAATTATATAGTTTAATTTGACTAACCTATGAACAAAATTTAGTCAAAGATGTTCAAATTACAGAGCTTAACTTGCAATTGTTATCTGCCCCTTTTTTTTTTTACAATAACATTATACAATGAGAAGTCTTATCTTTAAATTAGAAGTTTTAAAAAAGTAAAAATGAGAAGAAAAGTTCAATTTCTTCACTTCTTTTTTTATCTCTCTGTGTGTTTCCAAACCTCCCTTTACAAGCTCCAATTCTTTAAAATAGGATGAATATCACCTTTAGATCATTCAAAATCTCATTAACAACCTTAATCTATAAGTTTTTGATGAATTGTTTGGTGGGAAAATATGTGAGATTAGCACTTTTCTTCTCTCTCTTTATAGAGTTGTTGGTCGACCATTTTGAATGGTTTCCTTTGGAAATTTAGTCTATTTTAGGTTAATTACATCAATGCACATAGCATACTAAATGCTTATTTTTACCCGAAATCCTGTCTCGAACCACTTTAATACCGAACTTTAATACCTTGTCATTGACTTATTTTTTTCAACCATGTTTTTCTTTACTTGTTTCTTTATCTACCTTTTTATTTAATTTATTCTAAAGCCTATTTATATAATTCCATATTTATTTTAAATTAGGATTTACACTAGAGTCCCAAAGCAAGGACCAACATGTTAATCTCTAATCAAATCCAAGATGATGGAAACATATCCTAATTTGATATGCTGAGAGAGCACAATGACATAAAAAACCTTTAAAAAATGGTATAAAAAAAATAACACCGCAATCATATATGGATTCCAATTTTTGTTTCCACCATTATAAAACTCTAAAAAACCCTAAATCTTAAATTTGAAGAATCAGAGAGAGAAGTAGAGATAGTCGGTAATTAGATTTAAAAAAAATCAATGATGCTATTTACAAACCTAAAAGAAAGAAGAAGAAGAAATTATTAAATTGTAGGGAGAGAGAATGGAGAAAAAAAAACATTGTGGTCATTGATCTACATCTTTAGTAGAGAGAGAGAAATTGTATAATATTTAATGTTTACTAAAACACTAAATTGTCCTCGTTGTACTTGGTGATAAGGGCAAACTTATTATTACATTGTTCCAGTTAATAATGTCAATAAGTCTATATGAATAAGGAACCCACATCCACTTAGAAATTTTCTAAGTACGGGCTTCACTCTCCACGTGAGGAGAGAAAAAGGGAGTAGCTGCCGAGGGCGGCAGCCCTGCTGCCTTATGCAGCAGTGTGTGAGAGCAATGGGAGTTGAGTTTAACTGAAGTGGGGTATTTGCCACAATAATAGCAATTTCCTAACAATCACCCCATTTGCCATTTATATGGGCAATTGTCCTCTTACTTCTTTAACACAAGCTTGCATCCTGCAACTTTTCCAAGTTTACCATTCTAAGAACGTCTTCAACATTCCCCTTCGAGCGTATCAACTATGCTCGGTCCGGAATGATTCATCAAGGCTTACAACACCCCTTCAAATGGAAATTTATATTTCCAAGTGCAACAGTCATTATCTGAGTATCTCAATATGATCACGAGCTTACCACTCTTCCAAGAGTCTACTTATTCAGGAGTTGTGCCTGCCCTCTATTCCACCCTAGGAAACACGCCTTAATTCTCCTCGAGTCTCTCGCTCTTAGTTCTAAAAGTCCAGGTAGCTCTCCACCTTCAACCATGGGGGCAGCCCATTAAAGGTTGATCCATATCTGTCTTCATACTCTGAGTATTACAATGCCATTATCGAGCTCACCACCTTGACAAGAGTCAACTTGTTCCCGGAACATGCGCATGCCCTCTACTACTTCATAGCAGCCGCGTCTTAATACTCCACAAGTCACCCACTTATTGTCCAAGGCAAATGTCTTCTAGCTTATTGATCTTTAGCATGGGGGCAATATCCATGAAAGTCAATCCTGCATTTGTCTCCATACTCATCACAGCCACTTCATTGGCTATCCATACACCTGTCCATTTATATCTAACCATTACATTGGCTTTGAGGCGTTCTGAACTGGGGTCATATCATGGCCCTCACACCTTCTCTCTAAGATGTCTTCGCCCTTTGTCATAAGGCGGTCTGGACTGGGGCTCCTCTCATGGCCCTCACACCTTCTCTCTAAGATGTCTTCGCCCTTTGTCATGGGGCGGTCTGGACTGGGGCTCCTCTCATGGCCCTCACACCTTCTCTCTAAGGTGTTTTCGCCCTTTGTCATGGGGCGGCCGCATCCTCCTTTAGTTGAGATGCTTTAAAGTGGCTTCCAAAATTCTCTACCACCATGTAGACTATAGGAGAGTTAATTGCCACTGATTACATAGAAAGAGGAAGTTGCGATATACTCCTCGCAATCCTCCATCTTGATTTCTATGTTTGGAGCTTCTGTGCCTTTCTACTTGACAGCTCCACCTACACCAACTCTCTTTGGTGTCTTTGCCTTTCATCATAGGCGGTCGCATTTTATCACAAGTGTTTGCACCCCCTCAATTAGATGCTTTTACAACAGCTCATCTTTCCATCCTTACATGCATTGGAAAGGTCCTCGCCTGTTGCCTTTATCAAGAGCACAAGAGACTTCCTGTTGTACAATCTCTACACAATCTCTGCTCTGAGCTTCATCTGGGAAATCTTCTTCTCCTTGCACCTGTTGTCTCATTTCAGTACCTCATTGGATCCTACAGGTACTCCTGCACAATCTCCGTGTGCACTCGTGCAATTTCTGTTCTCCAGATTTTTCCTATTCCTTACTTATGTTTGACAGCAGTTCATCCTGTCACAACACCTATCCAAGTCAAACTAAGGGGCCAATCTTTATCTCCTTGCTATATTTCTCTTCTATTATCAAGGTCTTCATCAATTTTACCCTCGAGAAATCACAGTCACCGAATCTAACTTCTTTGGAGAAATCACCACTCCATTAGATCCTTGAACATATGGAACCTAACTGTTTCTTTGTGCCGTCATCCTGCTAGTCTTCAACCATTTCATTACAAACTACTATATATACAAAAATAGTACCGTATGGATAATCTTTCCACTAAGCAAGTTCCCATGAAAGATTGGAGGGGTCACACCGGTCCCGCTTAAAACACAATCTCCTAGACATAACTTCTTAGGTCATATCTATCCATCATACTGTCCTTTCGTATATATAACCATTTGCTAGCTTTGTCGCGGCTTTCCTTTTACAAGTGATCTGGAACATACTGGTTTAATACATGATTTCTCAATATCTGGTGGACTACCAGTTCTTAGATTCGTCAAGATTGGTCTTCGTCAATTTCCACTATACACCTCTAATTGTCCACATGATCGGGTGTCTAGAGTGTCCCAATTTTGCCTTCCCTCGAGGCAATTATCATTCCCCCACTTAGCAGTTCAACACACATAATTGGGCAAACATGTGTGACTTCTTCTTCTTCTTTTCCATCGACTACCATGATGACCTTTAGATGCCTCCTAATCGAGCATTCTCTCTTGTTAATTCACCACCACCATTTTTTGTCTCAATCTCAATGATCAAATAGTACCATTGCATCCGGAATGATCAAATTAGCAGGAAACAAGTCTGAAATCGTCAAAATTGCATTTCCGACGGTTAAAATTTGATCAAAACAATTCTAGCCTAATGAACGGCCAAAATTCAATCTCAGATCCAGTTGCACGTAGAATCAGCTAAACTAGATCCTATGCCTCGGAACTCGACTGGCTCCAACTCGGCTCGACTCCTCTCGGCTCCGCTCGACTCGCGGTTGATGACGTGGCAATAGGTCCCACTGTGCTGACGTGTCAACTGACTGGTCGCTGACATGGCATGCCAATTGTGCATGCAGACATCACAATTACATCAGGCTGACATCATCCTGGGCATGCCTATTGTGCATGCTGACATCACACTTATGTCATGCTGATGTCATCCTTATCCGGATCAGTCACATGGGTCGAGTCAACTGGTATTCGGGTCGGGTCAGCCCATCCAGGCGAAGAAGACACGTGGGGCGCGTTTGCGCGCGTGGACTACCACCTCGTCAGCGAGTGGGGTCGCATGTGGGCATGTCCGACGTCCGATTTCGACGCCGTTTTCACCAGTGGCTTCGTCTCTTCCTCCTCTACATAGTGGTATGGTCAAAACACAATTTTGACAAATTTTATTTTTGAGCAAAAATCAAACACCACTTTAAACCATATGCTCTGATACCTATACTTAGAAATTTTCTAAGTATAGGCTTCATCCTTATTGGGTTCCACCTAACTGCTTAGGAATTTTCTAAGTATAGACTCACCGCCACTTAGAAATTTTATAAATATAGGTTTCACCCTCTTTAGGTTCCACCTAGCCAATTAAAAATTTTCTAAGTATAGGCTCACCCTCTCGTTGGGTTTATCCTAGCCACTTAGAAACTTTCTAAGTACGAGTTTCACCCTCTCATACTTTCTAAAGTACGAGTTTCACCCTTTTTTGGTTCCATCTAGCTATTTAGAAATTTTCTAAGTATAGATTCACCCTCTCACACTTTCTAAGTACGAGTTTCATCTTTTTTGGGTTCCATCTAGCCATTTAGAATTTTTCTAAGTATAAGATCACCCTCTCATTGAGTTCATCCTAACCATTTATAAATTTTCTAAGTATGAGCTTCATCATCTTTTTGGGTTCCACATCCATTTAAAGATTGTTTCAAGTGTAGGCTCTCCTCTCATTGGATTTATCATATCCACTTAGAAAAAAATTTCTAAGTAATAGGCGTGGTACCCTTAGACTCTTAGATTTTTTTCGAAGTATGGATTTTTGGTATTTTTGTTCGAGTAGAATTTCTTTCAATAATGATGCATGTCTTTCTACGTATTTTTCAGTTATGCGTCTAGTTTATACACCCCTCTCTTGTACAAGAAAAATTCATCACTCTACTCAAATTGGGTAATTAATTAAAGTCTTCATGTTTTATTATATCGCAAAGACCTACTGATGAACCAATATTTTATCAGTAAATGTTTTGTATATATTGTTTCCAAAACAAATATCGGATTGAGGGAAACACACGAATATAATTTTACTGAACTCTTGGGTGCGTTGGGTTGGCACGCATTAGCCCCCAACACAGGTCCGCCATACTGGTAGCGCTTGTCAACTCCAAACGATGTTGGGTCTCGCGCATGTCAAACACAAGTGCTTCATAGCATGGTAGTGCACAAGCCTAGGCGCAGCAAAGTTTGGCGCTTGCTAGACCCATCAGTGTCTGGGCCTAGTGTGCGTCTCCTGAAGGTGTCGAACCCGAGGATTTTTTCGCCATCGTATCCCAAGTATGGGCAAGTACTCCTTGTTCGCTCAGGCCTAACACATGGTCGGACCCACTACATCCATGGATTCAAATATAATACTTGAATCTAACGCCACACCTCTTTAGATTTTTACATAAATTTTAAAGGGATTATTTCTCAACAAATAAATTTAATTAAGCAAATCTATATTCCACCAACACCATTAGGTGTATTTAAGTCTCTCATGGTTTACTATATCTCCATCTCTTAGTTGGATAAAATGAGTAGAACACAGCTCACAATACAAAATTAATTTACAAGGATGGAACAACTCTTCAGCCCCTCACTCCAGTAAAAAGATAAGGTTCAAGGGATATAAATACTTCTTAAATCATCCAAGTAAAAGAATTCATAATTTTTTTATTCTCAATATTTTTAGTATATATTTTTTCAGAATCTATCTCTGTAAAATATCATTATATTTTTTATATTTGGAATGATACTTAAATATTTAAGAGCTTTTAAATCTTAAAGAAAAACATTTTATAAATATCAACAACAAACCGCTTTAGCTAAAAAAAAATATAAATTAGATTGTGAGAATTAAAAAATTAATTAATTATCTAACTAATAAACCATATTCCAAAGTTATCTCAATCTTTTAGAAAATCATCACGCTGTACACTTTTTGAAGTACAATGCTAATTTTGAAGTGTTGGCTTGGACAGTGAATAAGTTGAGCCGAAACCTTATTGCAATCAGGTGAGGTGTTTTTTTAAATTGTTTAAAGATGAAATTTAATTTAAATTAGTGTATAAATTAATTTAAAAGTATCTCTTACTATTAAATAACAAAATAATTTAAGTTGCCCGACCATAAAAATAATAAGAGGAAAAAAAAAAAAAAGAAGAAGTAAAGAGTAGCAATCAGGCCACTATCTTCTGGCCCATCAAGCCGAGAAACCATTTAGTATACCCTTCTACTTTCTCGCTCTGACCCAAAAGTCTTGAGAATCTCTCTCTGAGAGATAAATCACTCCGAAGTGAACATCTGTGTTCTTCAAGAAACATAAGGTAAAGCGCCCGTTTTGTTGATCTATTATGTTGGTTGTCTCTTCAATCTCACATTTTGATCCTTATTTTAAAAGGAAAAAAAAAACTATATTGAATCAATTACTGTAAAGTTTGTAGTATTTTGTTTTTATGTTTAATGTGAACCCATTTGCTTGTTTCTCAAAATGCATGATCCAATTGTTAAAGAAAGTTTGTTTCTTCTTCTTCTTCTTCTTTTGTATTTATTGTTAATAAAAAGATTGAGTTTCTAGTCTCTTGGTTGTTTTTGCCCATGTTTGTTTTTAGCAAGATTCAAGCTTTCTAATTCTTGATGATTGTTATTAGATGGTAGATCGATATTGGGTTGGTTTCTTTCTGGTGTTTTCATGTCTTGTTGGAACCTTAGATGCTAGTGCTGGGGATTCTGATCCCATTTACAGGTAAATTTTGACCCTTCCTTTAATTACTGTATTACTTCATGTGCATCTGGTTCCATGTTTTTTTGTTCTTCAGTAATGTTATTAATCGTCCACACACCATTGTAACAGAAGGAACAAATCTAGTTTTTTTATAATGCTAATTGCACAATTTGATATATCGACAAAGGAAGTTTTGAGCCTGTAAATGTGATTTGTACACCCTCAAATGTGTGGCTGTTTCTCTCACATTGGGTCATCCAATGTGCACAAGAGGCATGAATTAATTTCGTGGGCAGATACGGATGTGCTGAACATTCAAGAATTCGGTATTTCTTATATTTGCCTGCTTGTTTCAGCAGTCCTGCTGTACTAGCTACTCTTTAAAGCAGTCACTGCTGAGCTATTTCTGATATCTTTAGTGTTAGGTTCAGTAATTTGGTCTGTTCCGCCATTTATTTGGTGTACATTCTCATTAACAAATATTTTCTCATAGGATATATTCATGAACCATTACAGCACCTTCAAGTTTGTTTTATTTTGCTATCTTTTCTATCATTTTGTGCTTGTTCAGAATACCTGATTACAGTTTTCTATGAGATTAGGTCCCTCAACGCCCTTCAGTAATGTTTTTGTTATTCAAAACAACCTGATTACATGCCCTTTTTACATTCTGTTGTATTTTCTTCTCATTATCTGTTGTGGAATCAAGTAATTTGCTCTTATGTATAATTCTTATAATCTCCTATAATTCCATTTTGTGCATGCTGAAATATTTTGTTTGTTCTGAAAATTAGGACTTGTGTTGGACAATGTGAAAAATCTGGATGTGTGGGGCAAAGATGCTTTTCACACTGCAATTTTTCTTCTGATGGTGTCTCCATTGATGGTCCGTGGTACAAGCAAGAACCTCTTTACTTGCAATGGAAACAATGGGATTGCCAAAGTGATTGTCGTTATTATTGTATGCTGGATAGAGAGAAAGAAAGAGAAGCACTTGGTCATGGTCCTGTCAAGTACCATGGTAAATGGCCCTTCAAGCGTGTATATGGAATTCAGGTTTGCTTTTCTAGTAGTTCTATTCTCATTAGCCTTTTTCTTTTCTTCTTAGATGCTCAAGATCAATCCTATTAATCTCGAGAAAACTTAATGACCTATTGTTTATGTGCTCAGGAGCCTGTTTCTGTTGCTTTCTCTGCCCTTAACCTTGCAATGCATTTCCATGGTTGGCTATCCTTTTTCATTCTTCTCTACTACAAGTTGCCTCTGAAACAAGATAAAAAGGCCTACTATGAGTATGCCTCTTTGTGGCATATCTATGGGTTCTTATCATTGAACTCCTGGTTCTGGAGTGCAGTTTTCCATAGCCGGTGAGGTTCTTCTTTTTAATCAGACTTCCATTTGTGAGGACCTTTATCATTATTTAATTTTTTTTTTCATTTTCGTTATCCATGCATACATGACTTTGTTATTTTACCATGTTCAATTTTATGTTTCTTATCTTGCATTGTCTGTTTGAAATGCAGGGACGTGGACTTGACAGAAAAGTTAGACTATTCTTCTGCAGTGGCATTTTTAGGGTACTCACTAATTATGTCAATATTAAGAAGTTTCAATGTGAGGGATGAAGCTGCAAGGGTCATGGTTGCCGCACCACTACTTGCTTTTCTGACTACTCATATACTGTTCATCAACTTCTATAAACTAGACTACGGTATTGCATCCATTCTCTTTTTGTCTTCTTTCTAGACCAAGGTTTAGTACATAAAATGTTTCTAATCATTCTTAAATGGCTACAATTACTCGAGGAACTAAGATTTTCTTCCACGTTACACAAAGTTTTCTCATAGTAAGTAGTAAGAAAGTGACAAGATTCCTGACATCTTACAGGGTGGAACATGCAAGTTTGTGTTGTGATGGCAGTTGCTCAGCTTCTCCTGTGGTCGATTTGGGCTGGTGTCACCGGCCATCCTTCTCGCTGGAAGTTGTGGGTAGTGGTAATTGGAGGTGGCCTGGCAATGCTCTTAGAAATCTATGATTTCCCTCCATATGAAGGATATGTGGATGCCCATGCACTTTGGCATGCTACCACAATCCCTCTTACCTACATTTGGTGGAGTTTCATCAGGGATGATGCCGAGTTCCGCACCTCTAATCTCCTTAAGAAGACTAAGTAGCATATAGTAAAACAAACAGGCAAACCTATTTGACCTTTTCTTAGACCTGGCAGCAAAGTTTGATAGTTTAGAGGGTTTGGCATATTTTGTCTGTGTTGTAGTCTTCTCTCCTTTTCTGGTGAAAGATTTATGTGGCAGGATGGGATTCTGTAGTTGAGCATGAGCTTGTGCAGATCTTCCTAATCTTTTTCTTTCTTTCTTTTTTCTTATTTTCATGGAGGATTATCTCAAAGCATCGCACTATTACAGAAGGATGTTACCCCCTGTATCCCATACTTTGGTCTCCTGCATCCTTGTGTATCAATGCTTAGGTTTTGTTTTGCGGATGTGCATGTTGATCTGAGATCCTGTATCAGCACACTTGAAAAAAAATTTAATTGTCATTTGAAGGATCATATAATCATTAACCATTTAAGGTGCTATTTTAGGATGTAAATAAATTGAGTCCCATTTGTGCATTGACTCGTTTACTTGAATTAATTTGGAGTGGGGTGGAGAGTATTTTATTTTCAAGGTTATTAGTTTGGGTGTTTAGGAGTATGGTAGTGGTTATTTTTTAAAGTATTTTTAATTTAGAAATATATTAAAATAATATTTTTTTATTTTTAAAAAAATTATTTTTGTTATTAGTATATTAAATAAATAATGTGAAAACATTAAAAAAGTTAATTTAAAATAAAATAAAATTTAAATTTTTTCAAAATACTTTTGAAATATAAAAACAAGTAGAATTTTAATTTGAAGGAGTTCAACTAAAATTATTAGCACTCTAATTTGGTTTTTTTTTATTTTTTACTTTTAAGTCAGAAAAAAAGTTATAAATATATTGATTTAAAAATAACTTTTGATTTAAATTTAAAGTTTGTTACAAAATTGATTTAAAACTTTAAATTAATTAAAAGTTAAAATTTGTGTATTTAACTTAGAGTTATTTATTATTAAGAGATTGTTCGGTATCATAGTAGTAATTGTTTTTAAAGTATTTTTTGCTTGAAAATATATTGAAATAATATTTTTTTTATTTTTTAAAATTTATTTTTAATATTAACACATAAAAATAATTTAAAATCATTAGAAAAAAAATATTTTTTGTAAAAGCGCTTTTCAGGGATTCTAAATATGTTATTAATTCAAAGTCATCTTTGATTATTTTTTTTTCATAATTTATTTATAAAAACAATTTTTTAATTACAACTCAAACGTCAGAAGTCATGTTAAACATGTGTCAAAGAAAACTTCTATATGTAAAATCTGTTGTGGTTACCTCCCATGAAAATTCATTCTTTTAGTGTTTACGGCCAAGCAGTTTTTTGTTTAAATTAGCATTTTAAATTTAAAATCTTAATAAAATCATACCATTTAAAAAACAATTATGAAAAACACACTTTTATCTTGTTGTTGTTACCTCCCATTAAAATTCATTCTTTTTAGTGTTTACCGCCACAGGTTTTTTTTTTTTTTTAATTAGCATATTATTTAAAATCTTAATAAAATAATACCATTTTAAAAACAAAAGGTGAAAAACACATTTTATCTTGTTGTACTTCTAAAATATGGCATTTACTAAATACTGTTATTACTAAATATAATAATTTAACATGTCGTGCTTCAAAAACGTGACATCAATTAAAATTTAAGTCTTTCTAGATCGAAGAACACTGAGACACAACAACTCCCCCCTCTCTTTCTCTCTTCAAAACAACCGACACCCTCTGCCCTTATCTTTCTAAAAAAACCCACCAAATATTTTTTTCTCATTAAAATAACAAAAGATACTTGAGTATCCCACTCTATAAGCATTCTTAAACATTTTTGTGTTCAAAATCCATTGTTGTCTTTGCTGCTCCTATCGTCCAGTTTTTTTTCTAGTCTTACAAGTAAGATAAACATATTATATTGATATGAATATATGTTTAGTTTAGTTGAAATAAAATAATTATTTAGATTGAATTTAGAGTTTAGGGTGAATTTATGATTTGTTGAACTAATGATGAATTAGTCATGAATAATTTAGGGCTTGATATTTTTTTGGTTCACATGAGGAGTCTTTTGAAAAATTATCTATGTTGTTGTTTGCAATAAAAAAATCAATCCTAGAACAGTTATTGATTAGACGCGCAAAAAAAATCTTGATAATAGTACAATTTGATTATTGCGATTCTTTACAAGTTTTAAGTAAAACAAAATTTTAGATATAGCTTCAAAATTTTCAGTGTTAACTAGGCGATCAATAACTATTATGAACAGGTATACAATAGCTTACTTATGTTTTTCAGTGTTAACCAAGCGATCAAGTTAACATACTATTATGAACCGATATCGATTTATAATAATCAGTTAAACAAATCACTTAATTAAAATTTTATAACAGTTCAAAAATATAATATTTAATTAAATATTAACTACAACAAAATTTAAATTCATATAGCTTTTTAAAACAGCAACTATATATATATATATTATTTTACTAAAACTTTTTGTTTCACCTTTTCATTTTACATGCTAATCGCCCATTTTGTCCGATGTGTTGCTGCTCTTGTCGTCATCCCTGTAAATGACATGACTAATGAAGCAGTGAGCACCCAGCAACTCCAAAACATGTACTACCGCCTTTCCACTCCCACCATCACCCAGCATGCTTTGCTACCTCTATTGTTATTGACTTGTGGTCGCCATGATCATCACCACTATCCATCTTCATCGCTGCTACCATATTTTTATCCTCGTGATTTATAGCACAACAGTAATATTTCGTTGCTTTTTTTTACGTGTGCATTGGGATTTTAGTATCTTAAAGTAATAAACAGATTATACAAAAAGAAAATATCATTACATAAAACTAAAAAAGAATGCAATGATTTAAAGAAAACTTGGCATACACCCAGATTATCAGGTAGTACTCGTGAATAGCTTCGCCTAATTATTCTCACCCTTTACCTAATTACTCTTGAGCTAATGTGTCTGGACTTAGTATTTTTGTGCACCATCGAATCATCACTTGGGATCACATGGATTTACCTGGAAAGAAGAAGAAGAAGGGTTAAAAGCCTACTGTGTGTGGACTTTACTCGGAGGAGAAATCTTAGAGAGCAGTGGCTCTCCTCGCCAATACAATTTTTTTTGGATATTCGAATCGTTTCTAGACCATGTTGTCTGTCTGGTTTGCGGTCTAAAAAACTTGACCTAACAGCAGGTGTCCAGTCTTGATTATGGGCTGTGGCCCAATACACCTGGCCAGACAGTAGTTGTCCTATCTCGTTCAGTCTTGATTATGGGTCATTCCCCAGCAGACTTAACCAGAAAGTAGGTGTGTGTGTGTGTGTGTGTGTGTGTGTGTGTGTGTGTGTACTGAGCTTTTAAACATTTGCATGTTTAAAAGACTTGTTAAGTGCTGGCAGTGGGAAGAAATTATACGACTACCTAAAAACGTTGGGGTCATACACGCATGTTTCGCTACTATTATTGATCTAAACAGTGACACAATTTTTTTTTTCTTTTCTTTTCTTTTTATTTTTTTAATTTTAATTTTATCCTCCTGTTTTTTTTATTAATCATCCGAGTTATTTTTAGATTGACCAAGTCAATTGAATCATATTAAAACAAGTTTCACATGTTTAATTTTAAACATGAACTAGACAAAGATCGGATTAGGAGATCTTTTACTCTATTTTTTTTCTCAATTTTATCCTCAAACTCTATTTAATAGTCATTCGGGTTGCTTTTATGATAGTTAATTCGATTAAGTCACATCAAGGCAAATTTCATATGCTTAATTTTAAATCTGTGCTTAGCAAATAGCCGAGTTGAGAATATTTTTTTTTAATTTCATTATATTTTTTCAATTTCATCATTAGATTTTTTTAACTAGTCATCCAGGTTGGGCAAGTTGTTTGGGTTATGTCAGAAAAAAAAATCCTATAAGTTTAATTTTAAAACCGGTCTAGGCAATGAGTTAGGCTAGGAGAAAACAATTTCAAATAACTTAAACTGCTTAAAATGTAAAGAATAAGCATCTTTCGATATAATAGGAAGATATAAAAAAAGAAAATAAAAAAAACCTTGAGCAAATCTAGCAGACAACCCTGATCACCAAATTAAATACATGACCTAAAACATGAAATTGGAATGATCCCATAAATAGAAAAACAAAAACAATACCGCAAAAAATATTTGAAAAAAATGCATTAAAAAAGATCGAAATCGACTTAGACTAATTTTTCAGATCTGTGACTCAGGTTATGAGATCAAGGTAACACTATTAAAGACAAACCCTAAAAAACAAATAAGAAGATTATGAAACAAATATTAAGGGATGAAATTGAGAAAAAAATTAATAAAAAAAACAATGCACAACAAAACAAATAGCAATTAAAATAATTAGAACTAAATTCGACATAAAAATTAAATTAAATTAAATATTTATGGATGAAATTAAAAAAACAAATTAATTAAGAAAATTATTCAAAAACTAGCAATTAAAAGAATTGCGACCAAATTTAAAATAAAAATTAAATGAAAAAATATATTTAGGGATGGAATTGAAAACACAAATTAATCAAGAAATTGATTCAATACAAAATAAATATCAATTAAAATAATGAAGACCAAATTTGATAAAAAAAAATTAAAAATCAAATGACTAGAGATGAAATTGAAAATAAAATTCAATTAGAAATAATCAATGTAAATAAAACAATTACAATTAAGAGAAGAGATGATGAATCAAAAGAAAAAAAATAATTGAAGGGCTGGTATAATTTTTTACATGGCCAGCATGCTATTCAAGAAAGAAAGAGAAGGAAAAAAAAGAAAAAGAAAAAAAAAACTGAATCGAGATGAAACCAGCGTGAATTGACTCACATGCACCATTCAATGTGGTTGGATCTGCCATTAAGGATCAAAAACACCTTGATTGGCATCTTTGGGCTATCATGATGCGCCATACATATCGTCTACGGGTGACGAGGTGCCTCACGGGCAGACGTATACTCTGCAAATGTCTACAATTTTTTTTTAATCATTTGAAAGACTAAAATAACCCCTCCTAAAGCCTAAATTAACAAAAAAAAAGTGTTAAAAGTCAAAAATATCTCCAAAAACATCTAATAATAACAAAAAAAAACATGTGAAAAAAATATGAAAAAGCCTTAAAGCAAAGGTTTAAAAAAATTAAGTCCAAGGTGAATCGAGTAATTACAATATATAAAAAGTTTAAAAATCCCATTGCACCCCTGAGTACAACCATTTGTTTTATTCAAGGGTAATGTAGTATTTTCAAGTTTAAACAATTTATGAAAAACTTTTTACACCTTCCAACAATTATACATTGACATTTATATCTTATAAAATGACAATGTTACCCTTGTTTTTTTTAATGTAACTAACAAGAGTTCTTTTGCCAGGTGCATAATGGGAGAAACACTAATAGGTAATTTAATTAAATTAATAATTTTAATTTAATAAGGGGACATGAAAAAGGGAAATAGACAATTTTCAAATATCTATTCGTCGTAAAATCGGGCTTTTGTTAGCAGACTGTGAAATGCAACAACTATGAAAGCCCAACACTACAGCCCAATACAAAAATTCAAAGCCCTAGCCTACCAAAAATGCAAAACCCTAGTCAACCACAGAAAGCACATATAAATACCCTAGTGTTAGCCAACTGCAGCTCTCACATCTCATGCATTTTCTGATAGAGTGAGTAACCCTAAAAAACTACACTCTTTTTCACTCTTTCGCCGCCTCCTCGTCCCTGTAAGCTCTCTCTTCCCTTAGCTCCTTCATCCTCTTGTCTTCTCTATCTAGATCTGCTAGTAAACACACATATAAACTATTTTTGGGTGCAACTAATGGCTATCATTATTAGTGTTAAATATTTATTGATTTCTGTTATTGCCTTATTAACAACTGGGTTCTTAATGTATCCTTGGTTTTGTGTTGAGTAGATCATAACATGATTGATTGGACAACATTTTGATGGGTTTGATGAAACACTGCTGCTGTTTCTGTGTTTGTGCAGGTTTTATTATCCTAATTAAATTTTTAGGAGCTAGACAAGATGGTGAAGTTTACAGCAGAGGAGCTTCGGCGTATTATGGACTTCAAGCACAACATCCGTAATATGTCCGTCATCGCTCATGTTGATCATGGTAGGATTTTGTTTGAATTTATGTGATTTATCTTCTTATCGAACCATTTAAATTGGATACGTATACTTTATGGTTTTGACTGGAAACTTTGGTGGTGTTGTTCCTTAATCAAATCTGCATGTGCTTTCTTGAGGGTTTTTTTTTTCCTGGCAGTGGTTATCTTTTTTGTATTGTCCAATATATTAGGTTACTATTTTTTTTTACGTCTGTGCTGCTATTTATGTGCTTATTGTACTTCTGTTTTTAAAAGTTCGTGCTTTGATGTGTGAAATTCTTTGTTGGGCGGGATTTGATCTTTGTTCCTTTGCAGGAAAATCAACTCTCACTGATTCTCTTGTTGCTGCTGCTGGTATCATTGCCCAAGAGGTTGCTGGTGATGTTCGAATGACTGATACCCGGGCAGATGAGGCAGAACGTGGTATCACAATCA
>Ga0325401_1000541_pt1 | contig 27749 bp, 26 predicted proteins | sample PopdelMetagenome_FD_205666 | JGI IMG/M metagenome (GOLD analysis project Ga0325401, IMG submission 205666) | Populus deltoides microbial communities from Bellville, Georgia, United States - Xylem-PdKOR-R2 | ecosystem: Host-associated > Plants > Phyllosphere > Stem > Wood/Secondary xylem | place...
AGCCGCCGCCCCAGCCCCACGAACAGATAGATCGCCGGCGGCACCAGAATGGCCGACAGCGCGACCTTGGCGATCATCTGCCCCGCCAGCAGCTCGCCAACCGGGAACACGCCCAGGAACGCGATCGACACGAACAGCAAAGTGTCGACGATCTGGCTCAACGCCGACGCGAGCGCCGCACGCAGCCACAGCAGCCGCGCCCCCTCCCGCCCCTTCAGCGCGGCGAAGATCGTGACGTTCAGCGTCTGGCTGATGCCATAGGCGATGATCCCGCCGATCCAGATCCGCCACGTCGACCCCAGCACCAGCTGGATCGCGTCGCGGTTGGCGGGCTGCATGTCGGGCGCGGCGGGCACCTGGTGGACGATCCACGACAACAGGATCGACACGATCAGCGGCACGAAGCCGATCACCACCAACCGGTTGGCGACGGCCCGCCCGTGCAGCTCCGCCACCGCGCTCGACGTGACCACCAGCAGCAGGAAGGCGAAGATCCCCGCCTCCACCGCCAGCGGCCCCACGCCGAGCAGCGGCCCCAGCGCCGACAAAGGCCCCAGCGCGACCTGCTTGTTCCCCAATACCCCCGCGATGCACACCATGCCGCCGTAGAAGGTGGCGAACGCGAACAGCGAAGGCGACAGGCGGGTCTTGTCCATCGCCCCCTGCTACCCGCTTTCGCCATCCCCGCCAACCGCGCCGGACCCGCCGCGATTTCAGCTGTCCTACACGCCCCGTTGCCGCCATAGCTTGCGCCGGCGCCGGGCGGCGTCCCGGGAAAGGGCGGGCAACATGTCGTTTTCCCGGAACCTTCGGAACCTTTGAAACGGCCTGAGCGCGCATGAACCGCATCCTGATCGGCCTTGCCGGCATCCTCGTCATCCTGGGGCTCGCGCTGGCGCTGTCCACGAACCGGCGCGCGATCCGGCCGCGGGTGGTGGTGTCCGCCTTCCTGCTCCAGGCGGCGATCGCGGTGATCGTGCTCTACTGGTCCCCCGGCCGTGCCGCGCTGGCGGGCGCGTCGGCCGGGGTCAGCGCGCTGCTCGGCTATGCCAAGGCTGGGACCGACTTCCTGTTCGGCCCGATCGCCAGCCCCGCGATCGGCGGCACCTCGTTCGCGATCGCCGCCCTGCCGGTCATCATCTTCTTCGCGTCGCTGGTGTCGATCCTCTACTACCTCAACGTGATGCAGCTGGTGGTGCGCTGGATCGGCGGCGGACTCGAGCGGGTGATCGGCGCGTCCAAGGTCGAATCGCTGTGCGCCGCCGCCAACATCTTCGTCGGCCAGTCCGAATCGCCGCTGGTGATCCGCCCCTATCTCGCGGGGCTGACGCCGCCGCAGGTGTTCACGGTGATGACCAGCGGCATGGCCGGCGTCGCGGGGACGATCCTCGCGGCCTACGCGTCGATGGGGATCAGCATCGACCACCTCCTTGCCGCCAGCTTCATGGCCGCGCCCGGCGGCATCCTGATGGCCAAGATCATCATGCCCGACACCGCCGGCCCCCGCGAGCCCGAACTGCCGCTCGGCACGCACGCGGAGGCGGTGCCCGGCGAGCCCCTGCCACAGGCGACCCATGACGAGGAGCGCCCCGCCAACCTCATCATGGCCGCCGCGCAAGGGGCGCAGACCGGGGTCAGGCTCGCGGTCGCGGTGGGGGCGATGGTGCTCGCCTTCGTCGCGCTGGTCGCGCTCGCCAACGGCCTGCTCGGCTCGTTCGGCAACGCGGTGGGATTGCCGGGCCTAAGCTTCCAGGCGCTGCTCGGCCACCTGTTCCAGCCGGTGATGTTCCTGCTCAACATCCCCTGGAACGAGGCGGGGATCGCCGGCGGGCTGTTCGGCGAGAAGATCGTGCTGAACGAGTTCGTCGCCTATATCGACCTCGGCAAGCAGGCTGCGGCGCTGTCCCCGCACACCGTCGCGGTGGTCACCTTCGCGCTGTGCGGGTTCGCCAACTTCTCGTCGATCGCGATCCAGATGGCGGTCACCGGCGGCCTCGCCCCAAACCAGCGCCCGGTGATCGCCAGGCTCGGCCTGCGCGCGCTGGCCGCCGGCAGCCTCGCCAACCTCATGTCGGCGGCGCTGGCGGGGCTGCTGATCGGTGGCTGACGCGTCCGGTCGTCACCGCACCAGCACCCGCGCCAACCCCACCAGCGCGATCGCCGCCCAGGCCCCCTCGACGACCGCCGCCGACAGGTTGAAGTCATGGCTCAGACTGACCAGGATCGCGCTCGCGCCGACGAAGTTGCCGGCCAACGCCCGCACGCCCCGCGCATCCGCCCGCCCCGCGACGGTCAGCGCATAGGTCCCCAGGATCAGCGCGCTCCCGACCAGCCCGACGACGTCGAACGCGTTCACCCCCCGATCCTCACCGGGTCGGCACCGGCTCCGCCCCGGTCCAGTCATAGAAGCCGCGCCCGGCCTTCTTGCCGTACCACCCGGCCTCGACATATTTCACCAGCAGCGGTGCCGGCCGGAATTTGGGGTCCCCCGTGCCCTCGAACAGCACCCGGATGATCTGGAGGCAGGTATCGAGCCCGATGAAGTCCGCCAATGTCAGCGGCCCCATCGGGTGGTTGAGGCCCAGCCGGCACGCCGTGTCGATGTCGGCCACGCTCGCCACGCCCTCGCCCAGCGCGAAGCACGCCTCGTTCAGCATCGGCATCAGCACCCGGTTGACGATGAAGCCGGGCGCGTCGTTGGCATGCACCACCGCCTTACCCAGCCGATCGGCATAGCCCTCCATCGCCGCCACCGTGGCGTCGCTGGTCGCCAGCCCCCGGATCAGCTCGATCAGCCCCATGACGGGCACCGGGTTGAAGAAATGCACCCCCACGAACCGCCCCGGGTCGGGCGCCGCCTGCGCCAGCCGGGTGATCGGGATCGACGAGGTGTTCGACGCCAGGATCGCGTCCGCCCCCAGCACCGCGCCGACCGCGGCGAAGATCTGCCGCTTGATGTCCTCGCGCTCGGTCGCGGCCTCGACCACCAGCCCGCACGGGCCCATCGCGGCCGGCCCCTCGACCGGCTCGATCCGCGCCAGCAGCGCGTCGGCGTCGGCGCGGGTCATCTTGTCCTTGAACACCAGCCGGTCGAGCGCCCTGCCGATCCCCGCGCGCCCGGCCTCGGCCCGCTCGCGGCCGACATCGGCCAGCAGCACGCGATAGCCCGCCGCGGCGGAGACTTGCGCGATCCCCGCGCCCATCTGCCCCGCCCCGATCACGCCCACCGTCTCGCCGATCCCGCTCACCGCCGCTCTCCTCGTATCCTTGGCGCAAACCCGTCGCATGGCGCCTTGCCCGATCGGAGCGCGCATGTCAGCCACCCGCCATGCTGTCCGTTGCCCTGCTCGCCGCCGCTGCCACCCCACAGCCGGGCCCCCTGCGCACCTTTGGCGACTGGACCGCTGCGTGCGACAACACGCGGGTCTGCGCGGTGGCGTCGCTTGGTCCGGAAGGGGCGGACTTTCCCCCGGTCACCCTGTCGCTGACCCGCCAGCCGGGCGCCGGCGGCGGCTGGGACCTCGCGTTCGAAACCGCCGGCGACGCGCCCGCGTCCGGCCCCGCCGCAGTGGTGATCGACGGGCGCCGCATCGGACTCGCCGCCCTGTCCGGCCCCACCGCCGCCACCATCGCCGGAGCGATCGCGAAGGGCCGCACCCTCACCGTGCTGGGCTCGCGCGACCGCCGACTCGCCACCATATCGCTCGCCGGCGCCTCTGCCTCGCTGCGCTGGATGGACTCGGAGCAGGGCCGCGCCAGCACCGTCACCGCCACGGTCGCGACCGGCTCGCGCCCTGCCGCCGCGGTCCCGCCGCGTCGCCCTGCCCCTGTGATCCACGCGCGCGTCGCGACCGGCCCCGCCGCCACCGCCACCCCGCGCCAGCTCGCCGCGATGCGCGCGGAGGCCGGCTGCGACCTGCCCGCCGCGGCCGCGTTGGCCCCGACGTTCCACGCGCTCGGCGGTGGCGCGACCCTGGTGCTGCTCCCCTGCTCGACCGGCGCGTACAACCTGTCGTCGGCGCTGTTCGTCCTGCGCGCCGGCCGGGTGACACGCGCCCGCACCGACGCCCCCACCGGCTTCGACGCCACTCCCGCGGCGGGAACCGACCGCCTCGCCAGCGTCGTCAACGGCCGCTGGCGGGCCGGCGAACTGACCAGCGTCGCCAAGGGCCGGGGCCTCGGCGATTGCGGCGTCGCGCAGATGCTGGTCTGGGACGGCACCCGCTTCCGCCTGTCCGAACAAAGCGCCATGGCCGAATGCCGCGGCAACCCCCACTTCCTCACCACCTGGCGCGCCCGCGTGGTGCGCGAATAGCCTTACGGCGCCCCCGCCTCCGCCCGAGCCTCCGCCAGGTACACCGCGAACAGCCCGTCCGCGTCCGTCCACTCCGCCACCGTCGTCCATCCACCCGCCGCCAGCAGCACCCGGGCGTCGCGGCGCCCGTATTTGTGGCTGTTCTCCGTATGGATCGTCTCGCCCGCGTCCATCGCGAACGGCTCGCCGTCGACGGTGAAACGCGCGTCCGCGACCGTCTCCAGGTGCATCTCAATCCGGCTCGCACCATCGTTCCACCGCGCCCGGTGCCGGAACCGATCGACCGGGATCGTCCCCGCCAGCTCGCGATTGATCCGGGTGAGCAGGTTGAGGTTGAACGCCGCGGTCACTCCCGCCGCATCGTCATAGGCGCGAACCAGCACGCCCTCGTCCTTCACCCGATCCATCCCGATCAACAGCGCCGCCCCCAGCCCGAGCGACCCCCGCATCGCGCGCAGCAGGTCGCACGCCGCCGCGGGCGCGAGATTGCCGATCGTCGATCCCGGAAAGAACCCCAGCGCCCCCTGCCCCTGCAGCGCATTGCCCAGCACCAGCGGCCGGGTGAAGTCCGCCTCGATCGGCACCACCGTCAGCCTCGGAAAGGCCGCCACCACCGCCGCCGCCGATTCGCGCAGGAAGTCGCCCGAGATATCCACCGGCAGATACGCCGATGGCGCTACCGCCCTCAGCAACACCGGCGTCTTGGCCGACGATCCCGACCCGAACTCCACCACCGCGCGGCCCCCGCCGACCAGCGCCGCCACCTCCTGGCACGCCCGCTCCAGGATCGTGACCTCGGTTCGAGTCGGATAATATTCGGGCAACGCCGTGATCGCCTCGAACAGCTCGGATCCCCGCCGGTCATAGAACCACCGCGCCGGGATCGCGCGCGGCCGGCTGGCCAGCCCGGCGAGCACATCCGCGCGGAACTGCGGGTCGGCGTTCACAGGTCGCGCGCCAGCCGCACGCCGGTGAACTGCCAGCGCTGATGCGGATAGAAGAAGTTGCGATAGCTCGCCCGCGCATGGCCCCTGGGCGTCGCACAGCTGCCCCCGCGCAGCACGCACTGCCCGCTCATGAACTTGCCGTTGTATTCGCCCACCGCGCCAGTCGCGGCGGCGAAACCCGGATAAGGTCGAAACGCGCTTCCCGTCCATTCCCACACGTCGCCGAACCAGCCGCCCCCGGCGCGCGGCCCCACCGGCCCTGCCCCGTCAAGCTGGTTCCCCGCCGCCGGATCATGCCCCGCCGTCGCCGCCTCCCACTCCGCCTCGGTCGGCAGCCGCGCGCCCGCCCAGCTGGCATAGGCGTCCGCCTCGTAGAAGCTGACATGCGTCACCGGCGCCGCCGGATCGAGCGCCCGCCGCCCGTCCAGCCCGAACCCGGTCCACCCCCCGTCCCGCTCCTCCCAGTACAGCGGAGCCGCGATGCCCTCGCGCCGCACCCACGCCCAGCCGTCGCTCAACCAGTGCCAGGGTTCGCGATAGCCGCCATCGGCGATGAACGCCTGCCACTCGCCATTGGTCACCGGCCGGTCGGCGATCGCGTGGGGGCTCAACAGCACCCGGTGCCGCGGCCCCTCGCAATCGAACGCGAAGCCGGCCCCGCTCCTGCTGGCGTCCTGTCCGATCTCGACGACCTGCTCGCCCCGCTCGATCCACCCCATCGGCGCAGCGTCGCCCGCCACCGCCGGCAGGGCCGGGTACAACGCCGGCTCCAGCGGGTTGCACGAGAACAGGTGGATCAGGTCCGTCACCAGAAGCTCCTGATGCTGCTCCTCGTGATGGCATCCCAACTCGACCAGCGCGAGCGCCTCCGCCCCCAGCGCCGGGATCGCCGCCGCCAGCGCCGCGTCGACATGCGCCCGGTACGCCCGTACCTCGTCCAGCGTCGGCCGGGTCACCATCCCCCGCCGGTTGCGCGAATGGCGCTGCCCTTCCGCCTCGTAATAGCTGTTGAACAGGAACGGCCAGCGCTCGTCGTGCAGCCGGTATCCGGGAACATGGTCGCGCAGCACGAACGTTTCGAAGAACCAGGTCGTATGCGCCAGATGCCACTTGGCCGGCGAGGCGTCGGGCATCGACTGCACCGTCGCATCCGCATCGGACAGCGCCGCGCCCAGCGCCAGCGACCGCGCCCGCACCGCCGCCAACCGCTCGGCCCCAACGCCCTCGCTCGTCCGCACGCTCAGCGCGTCGCTCCCGGCCGCCACAGCACCTCTCCCCCGTCCCGGTTCACCCAGCGCGCCGCGACGAACAGATAGTCCGACAGCCGGTTGACATAGGCCAGCGCCGGCGCGCTCACGCCGCCGACGGCCACCATCGCCCGCTCCGCCCGCCGCACCACCGTGCGCGCCAGGTGCAGCTCGGCCGCGCCATTATCCCCCGCCGGCAGCACGAAGCTGGTCAGCGGCGCAAGGTCCGCGTTGAGCGCGTCGATTGCCGCTTCCAGCCGCGCCGCCTGTTCGGGCACGATCCTCAACGCCCCCTCGACTCCCGCCGGGGTGGCAAGGTCCGCGCCCAGATCGAACAGCTCGTTCTGCACCAGCCCCAACGCCTCTGCGAGCGCGGCCGGCACCCGCGGGATCGCGAGCCCGACGCAGGCGTTCGCCTCGTCCACCTCGCCCATCGCGACCGGTACCGGGCCGGCCTTGGACACCCGGCTGCCATCGACCAGGCCGGTCGTTCCCGCATCGCCGGTGCGGGTATAGATGCGGTTCAGCCTGACCATCGCCTGTACCCTGGGGAACGTCTCTACGTCCGCCCGGCCGCGAACAGGATGACGACCACGATCAGGATCGCCAGCGCCTGAAAGAAGATGCGCATCTGCATCATCCGGTTGGACTTGAGCGACGCGGCGCTCGGCCCGTTGCCCTCGCGCACCTGCGCATGGCTTTCCTGTAGAAACGCGATCACCCCCCGGACCAGGGCGACCACGGTCGCGATCATCGCGGCGACGAGCAGGATGGCGAGGAACGTGTTCATGCCCGCAATCTAGGCGGTCGAGCCCGCGAAACCAATCCCGCCTGCGTGATCCATGTTGTCGCGCAAACGCTCCGCCACCGCCTGTCCGTCCTCCCCCGCCAGCCGCATCGCCTCCAACGTCGGGCTGTTATGCCGCTTGGCCAGACGCTCGCCGTCCGCCCCCGTCAGCAGCGGATGGTGATGGTACCGCGGTGTCGGCAGCCCCAGCAGCGCCTGGAGCAGCCGATGGACATGCGTCGCCTCGAACAGGTCCACCCCCCGCACCACGTCGGTCACCCCCTGCGCGGCATCGTCGACGGTCACCGCGAGATGATACGACGTCGCCACATCCTTGCGCGCCAGCACCACGTCCCCCAGCGACCCCGGATCGGCCCGCACCCACCCCGCCCCGGCGTCATGCCACCACAAATCCTCCCCGGAACGGGGAGGGGGACCATGCGCAGCATGGTGGAGGGGCGCTTCCACAAGCGACCCGGTCACGCCCTGAGCACCCACCATCGCCAGCGCACGTCCCACATCCAGCCGCCACGCATGCGGCCGCCCCGGGTCCACCGCCGCCCGCCCCCGGCACGTCCCCGGGTACACCGCCCCCTCCGGCCCATGCGGTGCCGACAGCGACGCGATCGCCGCCCGCGTGCAGACGCACGGATACACCACCCCCATCGCCCGCAATCGCGCCAGCGCCCCCTCGTAGAGCCCCATCCGCTCCGACTGGACCGCATAGCCGTCCCACGCCAGCCCCAGCCACGCCAGGTCCGCGCGGATCGCCGCCACGTGCTCGGCCCGGCTCCGCGTCGTATCGATGTCCTCGATCCGCAGCAGGAACCGTCCGCCCGCCGCCCGCGCCAGGTCGTGCGCCCGCACCGCCGAATAGCCATGCCCCAGATGCAGCCGCCCGGTCGGGCTCGGCGCGAAGCGGGTGACCGCCATCATGCCCACCCCCATCCGTCACCCCGGCCTAGCGCCGGGGTCCATGGCCCCGCGCGCGCTGCCGCTCGCGCCTCCATCGGCATCGCCTGCGCATGGATGAACGCGGGACAGCGCACGGGCGGGTCCGCCACCCGCCCTTGACCCCCAATCCCCACCGGTGCAGTCATGCCCCCGCCTGTCATGTCGCCGTCACGTGCGACGGCCATGCCGGCATCGGACTAGAGGTGGAGGCGCCATGTTCCATCCCGACCTGATCCGCCATCCCGACGGGTGCCCTGCGCTCGTCCTCAACGCCGATTACACCCCGCTCTCCTATTACCCGCTCAGCATCTGGCCGTGGCAGACCGCGGTCAAGGCGATGTTCCTCGACCGCGTCGACGTGGTCGCGCATTACGAGCGCGAGGTGCGCAGCGCCACTGCCGCGCTGCGCCTCCCTTCCGTGATCGCGCTCAAGCAATATGTGAAGCCGTCGCACTTTCCCGCCTTTACCCGCTTCAATCTGTTCCTGCGCGATCGCTTCCAGTGCCAGTATTGCGGCCATCCGCGCGACCTGACCTTCGACCACGTCGTCCCCCGCGCCCAGGGCGGGCGCACGACGTGGGAGAATGTCGTCACCGCCTGCGCGCCCTGCAACCTCAAGAAGGGCGGGCGCACCCCCAGACAGGCGGCGATGCCGCTCCACCTCGAACCGATCCGCCCCACCAGCTGGCATCTGCAGGAACATGGCCGGTCGTTTCCGCCCAACTATCTGCACGGCACATGGCACGACTGGCTCTATTGGGACGTTGAGCTGGAAGCGTAACGAGCAGGGGCAGGCATGATGCGGTGGACGGCGGCGGTGTTGGGGACGCCAGCGGTAGTGTGTGCAGCGATGCTCGCCGGCTGCGGCGGCCAGGAAAGCAAGGCGGACCAGGAAGCCCGCGCCGCCAAGTCCGGTTTCCGTCCGCCCGCCGTCACCTCGCGCCTCGATTACGGCGGCGAGATGGAACGCCGCTTCCGCGCGCTCGACCGCGACGGCAACGACGAACTCTCTCAGGACGAATGGCCTCGCCAGGACAGCCGTCTCCAGCTGCTCGACCGCAACCGCGACGGCGTCATCACCTCGTCCGAGTTCTCGGAAGGGATGCTCACCCGCTTCGACCAGATGGACCTCAACCGCGACGGCACCGTCACCTCCGACGAGGAACGCGAGTACCGCGCCGCCCGCGCCCGCGGCACGCTTCCCGGCCAACCCCAGACCACGCCGGGCCCCCTCCTGCCGGGCGGCTGACGCTCGGTGAACACCCCATCCGGCCAGCCCCGGTTGACGCCCCCGCTTGCGCAACGCAGCATGACCGCCATGGCCACGCTTCCCCCGATCGCGAACGACCCCGACATCCGCTATCTCGGTGCAAGGCTGGGCGAAGTGATCCGTGCCTATGGCGGCGAGGCGCTGTTCGACGCCACCGAGACGATCCGCCGCGCCTCCGTCGAGCGCCACCGCAACGACGCCGACGACGCCGCGCTCGACCTCCAGCTCGAACGCCTCGGCCTCGACGAGACGCTCGACTTCGTCCGCGGCTTCATGCTCTTCTCGATGCTCGCCAACCTTGCCGAGGACCGCCAGGGCATCGCGCGAGAGGAAGGCGCGGACCTCGCGGCCGCGGTCGACCGGCTCGCCGCCGACGGCATCGACCGCGACCGGGTGCTCGACCTGTTGTCCGACGCGCTGATCGCCCCCGTGCTCACCGCCCACCCCACCGAGGTGCGGCGCAAGAGCATGATCGACCACCGCAACCACATCGCGCGGCTGATGGCGTTGCGCGATGCAGGGCAGGCGACCACCCCGGACGGCGACGACGTCGACGAGGCGATCGGCCGCCAGGTCGCGCTCCTCTGGCAGACCCGCGTGCTCCGCCGCGAACGCCTCTACGTCGTCGACGAGGTGGAGATCGCGCTGTCGTACCTGCGCGACGTGTTTCTGCCGACGCTGCCCGCGCTCTACCAGCGCTGGGACCGGGTGCTCGGTACCCGCGTCCCCGCCTTTCTGCGGCCGGGCAGCTGGATCGGCGGCGACCGCGACGGCAACCCCTTCGTCACCGCCGACGCGCTCGACGCCGCGCTGTCCCGAGCGTGCGGAGCCGCGATCGGCCATTATCTCGACGCGCTCCACGTGCTCGGCGCGGAACTCTCGATCTCCACCCGCCACGCCCAGGTCGACCCCGCCGTCGAGGCGCTCGCGGCAGCCAGCGGCGACGATGCCGACGCCCGCGCCGACGAGCCCTATCGCCGCGCGCTGTCGGGCATCTACGCCCGCCTCGCCGCCACCCACTTGCATCTGACCGGCAAGCCCGCGCCCCGCCCCGGCCGGCTGACCGGCGAGCCCTATCCCGATCCGGGGTCCTTGCGCGCCGACCTCGTCGCGATCGCCCGCGCGCTGGGGCGGCAGGACTCGGTGCTCGCCACCGGCGGCGCGCTCGGCCGGCTGGTCCGCTCGGTGGAGATCTTCGGCTTCCACCTCGCCCCGCTCGACTTGCGCCAGAACTCCGCCGTCCACGAACGCGTCGTCGCCGAGCTGCTTGACCTCGCCGGAGTCGAACCCGACTACCTGGCACTGGACGAGGACGCCCGCGTCGCGCTCCTGCGCCGCGAGCTCGCCAGCCCCCGCCCGCTGACCAGCCCCTACGCGACCTATTCCGAAGAGACCGCCGGCGAACTCGCGATCGTCCGCGCCGCCGCCCGCGCTCACGCCACCTACGGCCCCGCGTCGATCGCCAACTACATCGTCTCGATGGCCAAGTCGGTCTCCGACCTCCTCGAGATCAACCTCCTCCTCAAGGAGTTCGGCCTCTACACTCCCGGCGACACTCCCCGCGCCGCGGTGATGGCGATCCCCCTGTTCGAAACGATCGAGGACCTCGAAGCCGCGCCCGCCATCATACGCGCCTGGTTCGCCCTCCCCGAGGTCGCGAGCGTCGCCCGCGCCCGCGGCCACCAAGAGGTGATGATCGGCTATTCGGACTCGAACAAGGACGGCGGCTACCTGACCTCGACCTGGAGCCTGTCCAAGGCCTCCACCGCGCTCGAACCCGTGTTCGCCGAGGCCGGGGTCCGGATGCAGCTGTTCCACGGGCGCGGCGGCGCGGTCGGGCGTGGCGGCGGCTCCAGCTTCGCCGCGATCCGCGCCCAGCCCCCCGGCACCGTCCAGGGCCGCATCCGCATCACCGAACAGGGCGAGGTGATCGCCGGCAAGTACGGCACCCGCGACAGCGCCGTCGCCAATCTCGAGGCGATGGCGTCCGCCACCCTGCTCGCCAGCCTCGAACCCCCGCGCCTGTCGAATGCCGAGTCGGAGCAGTTCGCCGCCGCGATGGACCGCCTCTCCGCCACCGCCTTCCATGCCTATCGCGGCCTCGTCTACGAGACGGAGGGTTTCCGCACCTTCTTCCGCCAGATGACCCCGATCGCGGAGATCGCCGGCTTGAAGATCGGCTCGCGCCCCGCCAGCCGAAAGACCTCGGACGCGATCGAGGACCTGCGCGCGATCCCCTGGGTGTTCAGCTGGGCGCAGGCGCGCGTCATGCTGCCCGGCTGGTACGGCGTCGGCCACGCGCTCGCCACCGAGGACAAGGGCCTGCTCGCCGAAATGGCCGCGGGCTGGCCCCTCTTCGCCGCCTCCCTCGCCAACATGGAGATGGTGCTCGCCAAGTCCGACATGGGCGTCGCCGCGCGCTACGCCGACCTCGTCGAGCCGGCGCTCCAGCCGATCTTCGCCCGCATCCGCGACGACTGGCACCATACCCGCGACGCGCTGCTCGGGCTCACCGGCCAGTCGCGCCTGCTGGAAAACCACCCCGCACTCGACGCCTCGATCCGCCTCCGCCTCCCCTATATCGAGCCCTTGAACCTCCTCCAGATCGAGCTGATGAAGCGCCACCGCACCGGCGAGGACGACCCGCGCATCGCCGAGGGCATCCTGCTGTCGATCAACGCGATCGCGACGGCCTTGCGCAACAGCGGCTGACATGATCCTCCCCCCGCCAGGGGGTGGTGGCAGCGCAGCTGACGGAGGGGGCGGACTCCCGAACCGGCTTGGGGCACCCTCCCCCTCCGTCGCCAACTTCCCCTGGCGGGGGAGGATGAGGTCAACCCCCGCCCACGAACGGCGCCGCGATCTCGGGCGTCACCCTCAGCAACCGCCCGGTCGCACGATCGACCAGCGCCCAGGTCGACACCGCCTCCACCTTCACCCGCCCGTCCACGCCGGTGAAGCGCAGCGCCCGGGAGAACCGCGCCCCCCTCGGCTCGCCCACCACCCACGTCTCCCCCGTCACCGTCTCGCCCAGCGCGATGTTGCCGCGATAGTCTACCTCGTGCCGGGTCACGACCCAGACATGCGCCGCCTGGTGCTCCGCCGGGGCGACCGCCGCCCAGTGCGCCACCGACAGCGTCTGGATCCACTGCACCCAGACGGCATTGTTGACATGTCCCAGCTCGTCGATGTCGCCGGGCCCTGCGGTGAACGCCATCGTGAACGCGGTCATCGCCTGCGCCTCCGCCACCAGCGCCATCCCACCACGATTGCCGCCACGGCCAGCGCCACCCCCGCGCCGATCACCACGTGGTGCCGACCCGGCGCGATCCGCCCCAGCGCCGCCTGGAACGCGCGCCCGAAGACGAACCCCACCAGCGTGAACGTCACCGCCCACACCACCGCCGCCACCGCATTGACCGCCAGGAAGCGCCGCGCCGGCACCGCACTGGTCCCGATCGCCACCGGGCTCACCGTCCGGAAGCCATAGATGAACCGGAACGCGAAGATGAACCCCACCGGATGCCGCTCCAGGAATCCCAGCGCCGCCGCGAACGCCCGCCGCCGCATCACGCGCTGCACGCGGCGGTGCTCACGGAAACGCCGCCCGGCCGCGAAGAACAGCTGGTCCGCCGCGAACGATCCCAGCGCCGCCGCCGCCATCACGCCGGCGAGCGGCACCAGCCCCTCATGCGCCAGCACCCCGCCGACCACCACCGCGGTCTCACCCTCCAGTCCCGCGCCGATCGCCACCGCGGCGATGCCATAGCGCGCGACCAGCGCCTCGATGCTCACCCCTCCAGCCCCAGTTGCCACAGCACGAACGCATGCTCCTCCGCCGCCTCGCGCAAGGAGTCGAACCGCCCCGACTTGCCGCCATGCCCCGCCCCCATGTTGGTCTTGAGCAGCAGCACATTGTCGTCGGTCCTGGTCGCGCGCAGCTTCGCCGCCCACTTTGCCGGTTCCCAGTATGTCACGCGCGGATCGTTGAGCCCGCCCCCGAGGAACATCGGCGGATAGGCTTGCGCCCGCACATTGTCGTACGGGCTGTACGACCGGATCAGCGCAAAGGCGTCGGCGTCCTCGATCGGGTTGCCCCACTCGCCCCACTCGCCCGGCGTCAGCGGCAGCTCGGCGTCCATCATCGTGTTGAGCACGTCGACGAACGGCACGTCCGCGATCACCGCGCCCCACAGGTCCGGGTCCGAGTTGACCACCGCCCCCATCAGTTCGCCCCCCGCGGACCGCCCCGCGATCGCGATCCGGCCCGCGGCCGTCCACCCCTCCGCGACCAGCCCGCGCGCGACATCGACGAAATCGTTGAAGGTGTTCGCCCGCTTTTCCAGCTTGCCGTCTAGATACCAGCGCTGTCCCAGGTCGTCCCCGCCCCGAATATGCGCAATCGCATAGGCGAACCCGCGATCGAGCAGGCTCAGCCGCCCGGTCGAGAACCCCGGCGGGATCGCATAACCATACGCCCCATACGCATAAAGGTACAACGGACCGCCGCGCTCGAACCCCGCCGGATACACGATCGACACCGGGATCGCGGTCCCGTCGCGCGCGGTGACGTGCAGCCGCTCGGTCCGATAGCCGCCCGCGTCGTACCCCGACGGGATCTCCTGCACCTTCAACGTCGTCAATTGCCCGGTCGCGGTGTCGTAGTCGTACACCGTCCCCGGCGTGACCATCGACTCGTACCCCAGCCGGATCACGCTCTGGTCGTACTCCGGATTGTCGCCGACCCCCGCGACATGCACCGCTTCCGGAAACGCGATCCGCTCGCCCACGGTCGGGGTGTCGTAGCGGTGGATCGCGATCCGATCGATCCCGTCCTCGCGCCCCTCGACCACGAAGAAGTCGCGGAAACACTCCACCCCCGTCATGTAGAAGCTGGGCGACGGCCCGATCAGCTCGCGCCACTCGCCGGGCGCGTCCAGCGTCGCGGTCACCAGCCGGAACTGCGGATCGGTGTCGTTGGTGTGGATGAACAGCGTGTCGCCGTGCAGGTCGACATCGTATTCGCGCCCGTGCCGCCGCTCCGCCACCAGGATCGGCGCCGCGGTCGGGTCGGACGCGGGCACCAGCCGCACCTCGCTGGTGACATGGTCCCCGGTCGCGATCACGATCCAGCGCCGGTCGCCGGTCTCGCCCACCGACACGCGGTATCCCTCGTCCGCCTCGTAGAACAGCTCGAGGTCGTCCGCGACCGGCGTCCCCAACCGGTGCAGCCGCGCATTGTCGGTTCGCCACTGGTCGTTGGCGAGCCCGTACAGGAACCCGCTGTCGTCCGCGGTCCACACGATGTCGCTCAGCATCCCCGGAATGACGTCGGGCAGATGCTCGCCGGTGGACAAGTCCTTGACCCTGACCTCGAACCGCTCGGCCCCGCTGTCGTCGATCGCATAGGCGAGCTTGGTCGCGTCGTTCGACACCGCGAACGCCCCCAGCCGGAAATACTCGCGCCCCTCCGCCAGCGCCGGCTCGTCGAGCAGCAGCTCGTCCGCGGTCCCGTCGTCGGGGGCCGCGACGGGCCTGCGCCACCATTTGCGATACTGCCCGCCGGTCTCGAACGCGGTCCAGTACAGCCAGTCGCCGTCCTTTTGCGGCACGGAGGACTCGTCCTCCTTCATCCGCCCCTTCATCTCCTGATAGATCCGCTCGACCAGCGGCTGGTGCGGGGCCATCACCGCTTCGAAATACGCGTTCTCGGCCTCGAGATAGCCCAGGATCTCCGGGTCATCGACCTCCGGATAGTTCGAGTCCTTCAACCACGCGTAGGGGTCGTCGACGGTGACCCCATGGGCGGTGAACGAATGCGGACGGGTGGCGGCGACGGGCGGGGTCGGTTCGGTCATCGCCTGGCCCTACACGCTCCGGCCGCCTCGCCAAAGCCATCCCTCCGTCACCCCGGGCTTGACCCGGGGTCCCGCCTCTTCCTCCGCGCCTTCGCGTGAACCGACCCGATCGCCCGGCCGCGGCTCACTCCCGCCGTCCGAACCCCTCCAGCTCCACTGCCCGCGCCCGCGTCGTATCGAACCGGCACTGGCTCGCCTCGATCCGGGCCATCGTCCCCTCCCCCGCCGCATAGGCCCGGCAATTGGCGTCGCGAAACGCGATCCACGCCCGCTGCGCGACCTGCAACCGCTGCCCCTGCGCCGCCGCAACCCGCCCCCGCGCCGCCCGATATGCGGCGTTGAGCCGCCCATCGGCCGCCCGCGCCTGCCGGTCGAAACACTCCACGATCGCCTGGGTGGAGGTCGCTTCGTCACACGGTCCGGCGACAACGGCGGCGAGCAGGGCAAGGGACAGCATGGACGGCTCCTATGGTTCGGCCGGACAATGCTCCCGCCGCACCAAGGTTCAGCTTGCCCCGTCCTCCCGCCCCGCTCCATCCCGTTTCGCCCCGTCCAGCACCGCCGCGCGCCGCGCCGCGTCCGCCGCCTCGGCCTCGCGCTCGCCCCGCGTCCGCCCGAACTTCGCGCGATTGCCCGCCGCCGTCGCCTCGCGAGCGGCCCGGTCCCGCGCCTTGCGTGGCCCCCGCATCCCGATCACCTCGCCCATCGCAACGGCTCCTGTCCTACACGCCCCCGATCTGCCACAAGCGCCGTCATGCGTCACCTGAGACCGACCCCGCAACCCGCTCGGCTACCGGCTTGCGCCGCGGCCGGACTCGTCGGCGCGTCGTCATCGCGCCATGCGGGCCACGGTGACGCGACACCCGCGACACCCGCGCCACACCGCCGCGCCGGCGCGCGACCCGCACGCGCCACCGACGCCCCGACTCCGCGACGCCCACGCGACACCCACGCGCCCCATCACCCGCTGCCCACGCCTTCTTCCACATGATCCCGCCGAAAAAGCGCTGATCGCCTCCACTTCCTCCACTTGAGCCCCGGACCCGCCGCCATGCCCTCCTATTCCCACCGCCTCGCCGCCTTGCGCACCCGCCTCGCCGCCGAGGGCCTCGACGGCTTCGTCGTGCCGCTCACCGACGAGCACATGAGCGAATATGTCGGCGGCTACGCCCAGCGGCTCGGCTGGCTGACCGGCTTCGGCGGGTCGGCCGGCACCGCGGTCGTGCTAGCGGCGGAGGCGGCGATCTTCACCGACGGCCGCTACACCCTCCAGGTCCGCGAACAGGTGTCCGCCGACGACTATTGCTATGTCGCCGTCCCCCAGACCTCGGTCGCCGACTGGCTGGCCGAGCACGCCCCGGCGGGCGGGCGCGTCGGCTACGACCCCTGGCTCCACACCCGCGCCTGGGTCGCCGAAGCCCGCGCCGCGCTGGCCGAGCGGGACGCCACGCTGGTCGCGGTCGAAACCAACCCGATCGACGCGGTCTGGCTCGACCGCCCGGCGCCCTCCCGCGCCCGCATGGCGCCCCACCCCGACGCGCTCGCCGGCGAAAGCTCCGCCGCCAAGCGCGCCCGCATCGCCGACTGGCTGGTGCAGCACAAGGCCGACGCGGTCGTCCTCTCCGCGCTCGATTCGATCGCCTGGACGCTCAACGTTCGCGGGCTCGATGTCGACCACACCCCCGTCGCGCTGTCCTACGCGATCGTCGGCGCGGACGGCACCACCGACCTGTTCGTCGATCCGGGCAAGGTCGACGACGGCCTGCGACAGCACCTCGGCAACGCCGTCCGCCTCCACGCGTCCGACACGTTCGAAGTTGCGTTGCGCAACTTCCCCGGCCGCCGCATCGTCGCCGATCCCGAGCGCGCGGTGTCGGCGATCTTCGACGCGCTCGAGGTCGGCGGCGCGAAGCCCGTCGCGATCCGCGAACCGGCCGTGCTGGCGAAGGCGATCAAGAACCCGGTCGAGGTCGCCGGCCACCGCGCCGCCAGCATCCGCGACGGTGCCGCGCTCACCCGCTTCCTGCGCTGGCTCGAGGCAGAGGCTCCCGCCGGCACGCTGACCGAGCTGTCCGCCGCCGCCCGCCTCCAGCAGTTCCGCGAAGACACCGGCCAGCTGCTCGACCTGTCGTTCCCCGCGATCTCGGCGACCGGCGCACACGGCGCGATCCCGCACTACCACGTCACCGACGAGTCGAACGCCCCCATCCTCCCCGGCCAGCTCTACCTGATCGATTCGGGTGGCCAATATGCGGACGGCACCACCGATGTGACCCGCGTCGTCCCCATCGGCCCGCCGACCCGCGAGATGCGCGACCGCTTCACCCGCGTCCTCCAGGGCCACATCGCGATCGCCACCGCCGTCTTTCCCGACGGCACGCTCGGCGGCCAGATCGACGCCTTCGCCCGCCGCCCGCTGTGGGAGGCTGGGTGCGACTTCCCGCACGGCACCGGCCACGGCATCGGCAGCTATCTCGCGGTCCACGAAGGACCGCAGCGGATCGCCACCCCCAACTATCCCGGCGGTGCCGCGATGGAGCCGCTCCGCGCCGGCATGATGCTCTCCAACGAGCCCGGCTACTACAAGCCCGGCGCGTACGGCATCCGCATCGAGAACCTCGTCCTGATCGAGCCCCGCGCCATTGCCGGCGGCGACCCCGACCGTACGATGCTAGGCTTCGAGACGCTGACCCTGTGCCCGATCGAGCGCGACCTGATCGACCCCGCGCTCCTCACCCCCGCCGAGCGCGCCTGGCTCGACAGCTACCACACGGCCGTGCTCGATCGCCTCTCGCCCGGGCTCGACGCCGACGAGCGCGCCTGGCTCGCCGCGAAATGCGCGCCTATCGGCTGACCGGGGGCTCGGGCGGCGGCGGCGCGTGCGCGACCTCGCGCGCACGCGCCTTGCGTCGCTTCAGGTTCTCGCGCAGCGCCGCCGCCAGCCGTGCTTCCCGATCATCGCCCATGTTTTCGGACGTAAACCCGCCGACCCACCTTGACAATCGCCGCCGCCTCCGCTCTAGGCGCGGCTCTTCGCGGGTCCACCCGTCGAGTGCTGCCGTAGCTCAGTGGTAGAGCGCATCCTTGGTAAGGCTGAGGTCGTGAGTTCAATCCTCACCGGCAGCACCATTTCTCAGTGACTTAGCTGCCCTCCGGGGCGCGTCGGCGAGGCCCGGGCATCACCGGGTCATCACCTAACCGCGTCGGCGCACCACGAAGAAAATGCGCCGAGCCGTTGCGCTAGCAGGCCGAACCTCGCCTCAGCGTCCCGCCGCCTGCACCGGCACGCGGCCCAGACTTGACGTCCTCCCTGTTTTTTTATCCGGTTTGAGTGAGAGTTTTCCGGCCTTTGGACGCCTGCGGGCAGGGAGCTGGGACATGAAGAAGTCGAGGTACACGGAAGAGCAGATTGCCTTCGCGCTGAAGCAGGCGGAAACGGGTACGCCGGTGGTCGAGGTCATACGGCGGATGGGCGTGTCGGAGCGGACGTTCTACCGCTGGAAGAAGGTGTACGGCGGACTGGGCGTCGGCGAGCTGCGGCGGGTGAAGCAGCTCGAGGATGAGAACCGGAAGCTCAAACAGCTGGTCGCCGACCTGAGCCTGGACAAGCACATCCTGCAGGACGTGCTTGCAAAAAAGCTCTGACGCCTGGGCGGCGGCGCGAGATCGTCGCGCACGTCCAGGCGTCCCATGGCGTCAGCGAGCGGCGTAGCTGTCTGGCGCTTGGTGTCGACCGCTCGTCGGTTCGCTACGTGTCGCACAAGCCGGACCAGGCGCCACTCAGGCTGCGAATCCACGATCTGGCGGCGGCGCGGATGCGGTACGGCTACTTCCGCATCTACATCCTGCTGCGTCGGGAGGGGTGGCTCGTGAACCATAAGCGTGTGTACCGGCTCTACCGGGAAGATGGACTGAGCCTTCGGCTCAGGCGTCCTCGTCGAAACGTCAGCGCCGCAAGCCGGGAGCGGCAGCCTGCGGCCTCGGCCGCCAACGAGATGTGGTCGATGGTTTTCGTCTCGGACGCGCTGTTCGACGGCCGGCGCTTGCTAGCGCTGACGGTGGTCGATGCCTTCACGCGGGAGGCTCTGGCGATCGACGTCGACCAGGGCATCAAGGGCGAGCAGGTTGTCGCAGCGATGACGCGGATCTCGGCAGTCCGCGGCGCGCCCAGGACCATCCGCGTCGATAACGGGCCGGAGTTCATCTCGAAGGCGCTCGACCGCTGGGCTTACGAGAACGGCGTCACGCTGGACTTCAGCCGGCCGGGCAAGATGCCGGCACGGGACCGGCCCCGCTCGGCCTTGCGGAAGACCACGATGTCGCCGGGCCGGTAGGAGGTGGCAAGTCGCGCCTGCGGCCGGGTAAGGTCGCGCGATTCGAGCACGGACGCGACCATGGCGTCCTCGCCCAGCGTGCCGTCAGTGATGAGGGCGGCGCGGATGGCGTCGGTCAGCTCCTGCCGGCCCTGCCGGCCCTGCCGGGTCGGGGCGAGGACGAGCGTCCGGGCGCGCTCCTCGCGGGACAGGCGGGCGAAGTCGCGGGCGAGGATGGCCTGGCGGGTCTGGGTGTCCGGCTGTTCGACGATGCACCCGCCTCCCGCGTCGAGCGCGTCGAACGCCCTGGCGGCGTCACCGACGAGCATGGCCTCGACGGCTTCGCGGGTGCGGGCGTTCGACTGGCGGACGATTTAGTCCAGCTTGTAGATCTTCATGCCGGTGTCCTGGAGCTGGCCGAAGCTGCGGCCTGCCTCGACGGTGCCGAGTTGGGCGACATCGCCAACCAGCACGAGCCGAGCGCCGGCCTCCTGGGCGCGGGCGAGCAGCGGCTCGGCGTCGCGGGCGCCCATCATGCTCGCCTCGTCGACCACCCAGACCTCAGGCTTGCGGTCGCCGCAGGCGGTGCCGTCGCTGTCGCCAGCGAGCATCTTGGCGACGGTCATCCCCTCGGCGCGGATCGCGTCGCCGAGCACCTTGGCGGCGGTCGCGGTCGGGGCGAGTGCGCGAAGCTCGAACCCCTGGGCGCGCGCCGCGTCGGCGTAGGTGGCAAGAACGGTGGTGGTCTTTGCGGTGCCGGCCGCGCCCTGGATGGCGGTGACGCTGGCGGTCGACAGGAGCAGCCCGCGCGTGGCGTCACGCTGGCCCTGTGTCCAGGCGTGCCCGTGCTCGGCCGATCGCGCCACGGCCGCGCCGATGATGCGGCCGGCGTCGATGCGGTCGGCGAGCGGGGCGAAGCGGGTGCGCCCGCCTGCCTCCAGCGCGAGCATCCGCTGCTCGGTCGCGACGGCCTCGCGGGTGGCGAAGCCGGTTGCACCCTTGGCGCCGCCCGGCACGGCGCGGGTCACGATGTCGCCGCGCTGCTCGGCGCGGGTGATGGCGGCGAGGATGTCGGCATGGGCGACGCGGGCGAGCGCGGCGTCTCCTTGGGCGGCGTCGCCGGCCGCGCACTCCAGGGTGGCGGCGGAGAATACCGCGTCGCGCTCGGCGACGTGCTCGGCCGCGTGGGCGAGCGCCTAGTCGGCTGCGTGGCGGCGCTCGCGGGGCGTCGGCACCGGCAAGCCGGCCGCGCGCGCCTCGGCGCCAGCGACGAGGGCGCGGCGCACGTCCTAGGTGAAGCCGAGCGCGTCGCCCTGGCCGCGCCATGCGGCGGTGAGTTCGCGCCGGTCGACCTTCTCCTTGGGCGCGCGGGTGTCGAGTGCGGCGACGGCCTTCTGCGCTGGCGACGCGCTCTCGCGGGTGTGGCCGCGCGCCTCCAGCGCGGCCTCGATCTCGGCCGCGCGGGCGGATAAGGCGTCGCGGACGTGGGCCGGCACGGCGTCCAGCTCGAAGGTGGTGTCGGGGTTGATCGTGACCGCATAGCCGAGTGCCTGTGCCTCGGTTGCCAGCATCCGGTGGTAGACGGCGCCGATGTCCTTCTGCCGCTGGAAGATGAGCCGGCTCTCAATGCCGCGCGAGGTGCCGCCTGCGTCGTGCGTGGCATTGAGGATGACGGCATGGGTTTGGGCCTAGGGTGGGGCTGCTGGCCGGTCGTTAGCGCGGACGGCATAGTGCGGGAAGGTCGAGGCGGTCAGGTTGTCGTTCGCGGCGCGCTCCACCATGTCGCCGTGGCGGATGCGGGCGACGGCCGCGTGCCGCCGAGCGCGACCTAGTCCGCGCGGTCATGGGTGTCGAGGAGGCGCCAGTCGCCCGCGACCAGCGCCGTTACTAAGACGCTTGGGAGGCAACGAAGATCACGTCCAAGTCTAGCTTGTACTGGGTGGCTTCCTTCCGGGCGGTGCCGAACGTGACGTTGTTGGGGATGTGCCCTCTTTAGCATGACGGCGAATCGTTCGTCGTCCATTCCGCCCTACAGCTCGAGCGCGCCGGTGCCCTCGCCGGTGTATAGCCGTCGGCCTCGTAACGAGCGGCAGCGGCGCCCGATCGGGAAGGACCGCAAGAAATGTGACCAGCAGAACGGTTTTCCGATGGTCAGCCAGCACTCAGTCCTCGGTGCGGGCAGGATATAGCGCGGTGTTCCCCAGCGCCGAGCAATGTCGGTCAGAGCATCGGGCGCAATCCCCTGATGGTAGCTCGCCCTCAGCACCGGAACGAACGCATTAACCCTTTTATCGCGTTGACATGTATATAAGAACCTATCAGGAACATCGCTGTGGTTTTATGGCTTTTGGAAGCCGGTTCCGTTCACCTGTGAGCGGGCCGGACGTGTCGTCAGCGGGACATGAGGCACCCGGCATCGGAGGTGGCAATCCGGTGACCGCGATGGCCCCGCGAAGCGATCGGTCGGGTTCACCCGACCGGCACCGGCATGGGCGCCGGTGGGCGATGTAGCAGCCCAGGCAATAGGCAGCCGGCAGGCCCCGCCGGCACTCCAGCAACGAGGGATATAACGTCCCGACCTGTGCCCGCGGCCTGTGCCTCGCCGCGGCTGGAGTTCGATCCATGACCGATCACAACAGCCCCAGGCGCGTTCCCGGCATCATGGCCGGGTTCGACAAGGCCGCGCTCCGCCGCCACATCGAGGACGCCGACCAGAAGCGCGCTCTCACCCAGGAGGAGCTCGCCGCCGCCTATGGCGCGGACGGCGACATCGTCGCGTACACCCGCGCGTTCCCCGCCTCGCTCGACGACATCGTCGCGGGCATCGCCGCGCAGGACCAGCGCTTCCTCGAGCAGGGCCGGAAGCTGCTGAAGGCGGCGCTGCGCAAGCAGGCCGCCGCTGCACCTGCACCCGCGAAGAAGGCGCGCGGCCGAGGGATGCGGCGGGCCGACGCGGCACTTCCGCCGGAGCCGCCGGCCGACGACACCGCCCTGCCCGCGCCCGCTGCCGACATGGCGACGAACCCGCGTCCTGCCGATTTGAGCACAGCACCGCTGTTCGAGGCCGGCGACGCCGACCTGTACGGCGGCTGACGGCGAACGGCGTCGGCTGCTGCCGTGTCGTTCGTCATCGTAGGTGACGTCCGGCCGGCAGCGCCGACGCTTCCATGTGGCGCTGCCAGTCGCCTGATCCCGTCATCGTCGTCCTCCCGCGCCTGCGTTGTCCCCCGTCCGATCCGAGTTCCAGCGGAGTCACCGCAGCCGTTCCCGAACGGCTGCGAAAGGTGGGGGTAGAAGAATTGGCAGGATGGACCCGGTTGACCGGGTCGGGCGGGCTTGCGGCGCTGACGCTTCTTAAGCCCGGATGACGGGCTCTGGCCTTGAGGAGGCCCGAGACATGACCAAAGAGGCGCGCGGGCCGCGCAAGGCGTCCGGTGAGGACAAGCGCCGCATCCGCTATTCGGTCGGCGCGCAGGTGACCCGCGCCGAGCATGCGCGGCTCGAGGCGGAGTGGCAGCTGCGCGGGTGCAGCCCCAGCGAACTGGTGCGCGCCGCCCTCGGGCTCGACGAGTCCGTGCCGCTGCGCCCGCTGCTGGTCGCGGCGGGCCAGCTGATCCGGGCCGGCAATGCGCATGCGGCCGCAGCGCGCGCTGACAACTGGAAGGCGGCAGCGGCCGGGCTGGACCAGCTCAACGCCCATGCCGCCGAGCTCATCCGGCTGGCCGTCAAGGAACGGACCCGTCGATGATCGTGAAGTCGATCAGCCACGAGCAGCGCAAGGCCGCTGCGGTAAAGCGTGCGGCCATGCAGCGGCACGGGCAGGAACCGCCGCTCCGGCGTGTGCCGACCAAGGCGCAGGCCGCACATGTGGTGGCGACGAGCCGCTACTTCATGCGCCCGAGCAAGACAGGCGAGAAGGCGCTGGGGATCGAGGGCCACCGCGTCCACCGCACCACCGAGTATCTGGTCGGCGACAAGGACGGCAGCGCGGGCAAGGAACGCCTGCTCCACGTCGCGCACCGAAACTTCGCGTCCACAGACCTCGCCGGGCAGCAAGCGGAGATGATCGCGCTGATGAGCGTGGCGCCGGGCCGCGACGATGCTTTCGAGCATCTGGTGATCTCGCCGGGACACGGGGTGGTGCCCAGCCGCCGCCAGATGGACGTCGTGCCCGGCCGGCTGCTGGAACTGCTGGGTGCCGGCGACCACCAGGCGTTCTGCGTCTGGCATGGCGACACCCGGAACATCCACGGCCATGTCGGCGTCAGCCGTGTCGACCCGGCCACGGGCCGGCGCGTGGCACTGGGCGAGCGCTGGCTGCTTGACACGCTGGGCCAGGCGATCGCGCAGATCGAGCATGAGCAGGGCTGGCCCGCGGAAGCGAACGCCCACTATCGGGCGGACGCGCGCGGCGTGTTCCGGACCGCGACCGGCGAACAGGTTCGCGACGCCGGGTGGAACCGGGTGGGACCGCAACGCAGCCAGGCCGAGAAGCGGGCGCAGGACGCGGCGCACGGCAAGGTCAAGCTGTCGACGGGTGCGACCGAGTACGAGCGGCATCAGCGGCTGTGGAGCGACGAGCGGGCGGCGCAGGCGATCGCATGGCCGGTCATCCGCGATGCGGGAAGCTGGGACGCACTGCACTCCTGGCTCGCAGCCGAGGGGATCCGCTACGAGAAGAAAGGCAGCGGTGCGCGCATCGTCATCGGCGAGCGGGACCTCACCGCGACGACCGCGAACTGGGCCGCATCGATCGCGAAGCTCACGCCCCGGCTGGGCGACTTTGCTCCGAGGGCTGCTGACGTGGAGGTCGCACCCTATGTGCCGCGCCGGCTCGACGGTGCCGACCAGCGTGCCGCGCACAAGGGCGCCAAGGCAAGCGCGGCAGCCCAGAGGGACGCCGAACGCGCGGACATCGCGCGGGCGGCGAACGACGCTGTGGCCGCGCTGACGCGCGAGCACCGGCGTCTCCAGCGGCTGGTCAACGACACATCGTGGAGCGGGCGCGGCGAGGACCTGGAACTTGCGCGCAAGCTGGTCGGCATCGTCCACCGCGACGCGCGCGACGCGGTCGAGGAACTCCGGCGGGAGACCGACCGTGCCGCCCGAGACCTGTACCGCTTCCCCGGTTTCGAAGCGTGGCTGCGCGACGGCTTCCTGCTCGATGATGAGGAAGAGGAAGGACGCGAGCGGCGCCGGCGCGCGCGGTTCGGGCTCATCCTCGGGTTCGACGGTCGCCACCTCCCGCCCGCCATCCTCCTGCCCGGCTACGAGGTCGAGGACGACGAACTGGAGCGGCGCTACTCGCGCGACGGCCGGCTGCGGTTCATCGATCACGGCAACCGGATCGAAATGGCCGACGCGCTCGACCGCGAGACGGTTCGCGACGCGCTGCTGGTCGCGCAGGCCAAATGGGGCAAGGTCCAGCTGACCGGCGACCGGCGCTTTCGCGAGCTTGCGGCCGACATCGCGGTGGAACTCGGCGTCGAGATCGCCAACCCCGAACTCCAGACCCGTATCGCGCAAGTGCAGCGGCAACAGGAGAGGCTTCGCGCGCGCGACGCCCAAACCGCAGACCATCTCAGGAGGCGTGCTGCGGTGGTGACCGCGCAGTGGCCCCTCCTGCGCGAGCAGGACGGGCGGGTGGTGGTCGACAAGGCGACGCGCGAGCGGTTCCGTCTCGGCGTCGGCACCATGTGTGGACGGCCCTCCGTTGGCAAGTACGACATTCGCCTTAGCATTGCTGGTTGGTGCGGCCATGTGTCCGACCTGTTGGTGCGGCGCATAGCGCCGCTGGCCGTAATGCCATTCGCGCGTCTCGGGTCCCGATCACATTCACGCGCTTGATGCGCTTGGGTCATTGTGGGTTTTCCCGATTCGGCGGTTCAACCGGCTTGTTGCATTAGCTCCTGATCGCCCTTCCCAACCTCGTCAGGCGCGGTCGCCCGCGCCGTGTTCCTTACGCGACCTGCGGCTCGCGATAGCGTTCGCCGCTAGCCATCATCGCCCAGATCATGCGCGCGTTCTTGTTAGCGAGCGCGACCGCTGCGACCTTGGTCTTGCGGCGGGCGAGCAGCTGGACGAGCCACGGCCGCTTGGCGCCGTTCCGCTCGGCGTAGCGCACCACGGCCATCGCGCCGACGATTAGCATCTGGCGCAGATACTGGTGCCCGGCCTTGGTGATGCCGCCGAGCCGTTCCTTGCCGCCGCTGGAGTTCTGCCGCGGCACCAGCCCAATCCATGCGGCCAGGTTGCGGCCCGAGCGGAAGATCGCCGGGTCAGGCACGGTGGCGACGATGGCGCTGGCGAGCAAGGGCCCAACGCCGGGTATCTCCATTAGCCGGCGGCCAAGCTCGGTTTCGCGTGCGCTCGCCAGGATGCGGCGGTCGTTCTCGAGGATCTGCTCCTTCACGATGCGCAGCTGAGCCGCCAGCATCTCCAGACAGAATCGGGCATCAACCGGCACGCGCTCGTCAGTAGAATCGGCGATCACGTCGAGGAGCTGCTCGATGCCGTTCCTGCCGATCGGCGCCGCGATCCCGAACTCGGCCAGATGCGCCCGCATTGCGTTCGACAGCTGCGTGCGCTGGCGGTTCAGGATCAGGCGGACGCGATGCAGCATCATCGCGCTCTGCTGCTCAGGGCTCTTGATCCCCACAAAGCGCATGGTCGGCCTGGTCACCGCCTCGCAGATCGCCTCCGCATCAGCCGCATCGTTCTTGCCTCGCTTGACGTACGGCTTCACGTACTGTGCCGGCATGAGCTTCACATCGTGCCCGAGCGCCACCAGCTCGCGCGCCCAGTAGTGCGAGGTTGCGCAGGCTTCGATACCGACCAGGCACGGTGGCAGCTTGGCGAAGAACTTCAGCATGCGCCCACGGGTCAGCCGCTGGCGAACAACCGCCACACCCTCCGCGTCGACCCCGTGCACCTGGAATACGTTCTTCGCGAGATCGAGACCTATCGTCGTGACGCTGCCCATTGCGGTTCTCCTTCCGGCTCTCCGCAGATCATCCTGCTGGAGGGTTGGAGAGCCGTCCACCGCATCATATTCGGACACCTACGGCCTGCTTCCGACCTCACAACTTCAGTCGCTCGTTCAGGTATATCGATACGTGGCTTGCACGGTTGTCGCACTCCTCCGCAGCAATGTTGCCAGCAGTTAGCTCGTCCTTAAACCATCGTTGACAAAGCTCCCTTGGATGCATGGGGACACGGCAAGGGCGGCGGCGGGAGGACGCGATCAGGCGTCGCTCAGCAGCTATCGGCGCCACTTTCTTTATCCCCTTTGCGCCATCATGGGCACGGCAGGCGTCATCGTACTTGCCCTGTTGGTATGGCTGACCGTCAAATCCGATGCGCAGGAGGCAGCCCGCGAGGCCGAACTCGCCCGCCTGGTCGTCACCGGTCGGCTCGACTTCATGCTGCGCAACCAGAGCGATTATGCGACCTGGGACGACTCTGTCGCCAATCTCGTCCTCTCCCTCGACCCAGAATGGGCGAGCGACAATGTCGGCCCGTATCTTTTCCGTACGCAAGGCTATGAGCACAGCTTCGTGATCGATGGTCACGATCGGACGATCTATGCCAGCGATCGTCAGGCCAAGGCGCGCATCGATCCCTTTATGCTGATGGGGCCGACGCTGATCCGGGCATTGGCGAACCTGCGCGGCAAGCCGGTCGGCGAGGATCATCGCCGCAGCGGCCTGTTCCGTATCGGCAACCAGCTCGCCGCCTTCAGTATCGCCGCTATCGTGCCCGACCCCGGCAAGGTACGATTGCCCCCGGGGCCTGCCTCCTATCTGCTTTTCATCGACATCCTGACGTCGCAACAGCTCGCCAGCTTGGGAGCCGAACGGCGGCTGGCCGGCCTGCATTTTGAAGGCAAACGCGGCTCGGCCCCTCCCTTGCCCGGTTCCGTCGTTCTGCATGGTCCGGATGGCCGGACGCTCGGCCTCGTTATGTGGACCGTGCAGCGGCCGGGTACGACATTGCGCAACATGTGCCTGCCGCCACTCGGGCTCCTGTTGCTGGCAATGGCGCTGATCGGCAGCCGCG
>Ga0325401_1000543_pt1 | contig 27743 bp, 21 predicted proteins | sample PopdelMetagenome_FD_205666 | JGI IMG/M metagenome (GOLD analysis project Ga0325401, IMG submission 205666) | Populus deltoides microbial communities from Bellville, Georgia, United States - Xylem-PdKOR-R2 | ecosystem: Host-associated > Plants > Phyllosphere > Stem > Wood/Secondary xylem | place...
AAAAAAATGGACAATTCTATTTTGGTATAAACTTACTATCTTTTTGTAATATAGCAAGTAAGAAGACAAGGAAAAGTAGATATTTTTATATATAATTTTGATACTTGTCTTGTCCGAACGAAAAAAACGATATTGTAACTGGCATTAAGTCATTGTTTAATAGACTATTAACAAGAAAGCGCGACCAGATAGAATATCTGGTCGCGCTTACGACTTTTAACCGGCAACTTGCCTGACAGCAGGCAAGCGACTGTACTACAAACCCTTCTTTACTGTTTGATGAGACGCTGCACTAGTTGGGTATTAGCGCCACGCACTTGTAGTAGATAGGTGCCCGCAGGTAAGCCATGCAGATCAAGTTGCGGAGCGTTGCCGTGCAAGGTCATGCGGCGTACGAGCTTGCCACTCACTGAAGTAATCTGCACTTCGTACGTTTCCCCAATGTTCTTTGGTAGATCCAACGTAATGTGGTCAGCGGTAGGGTTCGGATAAACACCTAGCTTGTTGGCCTGGGCGGTAGCCGCGTTCTGAATGGTCGCGACTGGCGAGTAAGCCGTGGTGCCATCGAAGTCGATTTGACGCAGGCGATAATAGCTGGTGCCGGCTAGTGGTGCTTGGTCGGTGGCGCTGTAGGCGTGGGCACTGGCGCTGGTGCCGTGGCCGGCTACTTCCGTCAGGGCTTCAAATACTTCGCCGTTAGCACTCCGTTCTACTACAAACTTTTCGTTGTTCTTCTCGGAGGCTGTAGACCAGGTTAATAGTACGCTGCCTTTGCTCAGTTTGACTTCAAAGCTAGTGAGTTCTACGGGAAGCGGACTGTTGTTGCAACCAGCTACTTCTGGGCTGTTCGCGTTATAGCGGCAGTATGTTAAGTTTGCAGGAAGAGTAGGATCAGGACTTGTGGTTGAACCCAAGGTGCCTGTATTTGTATCAAAACGTCCACCATTGGAGCTAGTGGCATCACAAAAGTCCAGGCGGCCGATTACAGCGAATGAGCCGCCACCATTCTGCCGGCTTTCGCCCGCTACCCGAACTACACCCACACCACCAGTTTCTGATCCTGTAAAGTCACTATTATTAGTGAAGTCTCCTCTGATATCAATAACTCCGTAGTTAGAAACGGTACCTGCATTGTTTGTGAACCTCCCAGCTGTGAGGCCTTGCAATAAGGTACCACAGTTCCTTAGGATAGCGTTATTATTGATAACGTTGGTTGTAAAGTTTCCTAGGTTATCTAGCTGACCACCAGAGTTTATATTTACCTCGGGGGCGAAAATAGTGCTGTTCCTTGCGTTGCTAACGAAGCCTCCTAGGTTTAAACGTTGACTTGTTAAAGAGCCAGAGTTGAAAACTCTAGCATCCCTACCGTTCAGGTTGAGGTTGTCAAAGGATGCGTTGGCGTAGTTATAAACAGTTGCTGCACCAGACACGTTAAGGTTTCCAGCGTCCCAGGTCCCGTAGTTATAAATAGAGCTGGTGTTGTTACCGTTGAGGTTTATACGGCCCGTGTAGGTAACACCTTCTGGAATATAGAGTGATTCGTTGCCACTCAGATTCACATTTTCATTAACTCCAAGATTACACCCCACAGTGTAGTCGTAACCAGGATTTGGGCACTGTGCCTGCGCATTCCCCGCAACAAAGGAGAAGCTTGCAAATAGGCCAACCATCAATAGGCGAGACGGTAGATAAGCGCGGAAAAAAGAAGGTATGGTAGACAGCTTCATAACTTTAACAGGTATTATTAGTACTTATTCAGTTAACGCCCAAAAGTAGCCTATTGATGGGAGTATAATGCAGAGTTAATAAGAATTAATACTAAAAATTGCAGTTATAATTATATAAATCTAAAATAAGTATAATTATGACTAGTATTAATATGATAAATTATATATAATGAAGGCCTAATAAGCCGAGAAGGGACATGTACTAGGCCCAACAGCACTGGATAAGTCAAAGCACCTAGGTGCAACTTGATTAGTAGCAAAAGCAAAAGAGCCGGACTAGGTGTCCGGCTCGATAAAGAGAGCTTATTATAAATAGCCCAATAAGACGAGGAGAGGCTGGCCTAAAGCATTTGTACCTGCTGACTTTTAGTTCGGAAGCTTACTTCAAGAAACTTTGTACTTGGGCCGTTAGCTCGGCTTGAGTGAATTCCTTCTCAAAGCCGGTTCGCTTCTTCTTTTGGTTGTTCACCATGAGCGTGTAAGGAATGGCGCCTGTCCATTTTGAGTCGATTTGGCTGAGCCAGGAGTTCGGGTCGGGCTCGTTGAGCAGCACCACTTCCGACTTCAGGCCGCGCTTGGTCACGAAGGGCTTTACTTTCTTGTCAAGCTGCGAGGCGTTGTCCATACTCACGAGCAACACCTTCACCTTTTGCTTGGCATAAGTAGTGTTCAACTGCTCGAAGTTAGGCAGCTCCTTCACGCAAGGCGCGCACCAAGTAGCCCAAAAGTTCACGACGTACGTGGTGTCGCTGGGGCGGGCCAAGCGCTTCTGTAGATCCGGCAGCTTGATAACGGCCACTTGTTGGGCGAAGGTAGTGCTATCGGTCAGCAAGCAGCCGCTCAAGAGGAGGGTTTTTAGGTAATGCATGTTTGTAAAACGCGGCCTTGGGTTCTTTGTTATTGGCGGCTGCCAACGCAACTACGTGTAAAATACTGGCCTTAGCTTTCACCACTTATGTGGCTGATTACTGCCTTTCCGGTGAAGCTAAGCCGCCTAAGCTCTTCACTTTTAAAGTAGCAGCGGGATTTGAGTAGCAAGGAAAAGGAGAAAAGCCCTGCACGTGCGAACAAAAACCTAGCTTTCTGGCTTACTTCCTTGTTGCCGACCGGCTAATAAGTGTTTGCATTGTCTGCCGAAAGCAGTGTTACTTTGGAAATACTTATACTAGTCGTTTGGTATAAGCAGCAAAACCTCAACAACCAAAGTCCCCATCCTCATGAGCCAAGATCAGAATCAGAATGGCGCCGCTCCTATTTCGGGCGACGGCACTGGTACGGCCGTAACCGGTGCCGGTACCTCCCAAGATCAGCGTACGGCTGCCGGTGAAGGCGCACAAACCCTGACTACCCGCCAGGGCCACCCTGTATCGAACAACCAAAACCTGCGCACCGTGGGCAACCGCGGACCCGCTACGCTCGAAAACTACCAGTTTATTGAGAAGATCAGCCACTTCGACCGGGAGCGGGTGCCAGAGCGCGTGGTACACGCCCGCGGTGCTGGTGCACACGGCGTATTCGAAGCGTACGGCAAGGTAGGCGACGAGCCTATCGAGAAGTACACCCGCGCGAAGCTGTTCAACACCAAAGGCAAGCAAACGCCGGTGTTCGTGCGCTTCTCGACCGTAGGTCACGGTGGTCACTCGCCCGAAACGCTGCGCGACCCCCGCGGCTTCGCCGTGAAGTTCTACACCGAAGATGGTAACTGGGACCTAGTAGGTAACAACCTGAAAGTGTTCTTCATCCGCGACGCCATCAAGTTCCCCGACCTGATTCACTCGCAGAAGCCCGACCCGGTGTTCAACCGCCAGACGGGCCAGCGTATCTTCGACTTCATTGCGAATACGCCGGAAGCCATGCACATGGTGAGCTTCCTGTTCTCGCCCTGGGGCATCCCGGCCAACTACCGCCAGATGCAAGGATCGGGCGTGAACACCTATAAGTGGGTGAATGCGCAAGGCGAAGCCGTACTGGTAAAATACCACTGGGAACCGCTACAGGGCATTAAGAACCTGACCGCCGCTGAAGCCGAAGCTATTCAGGCTAAGAACTTCAACCACGCGACACAGGATCTGTTCGACAACATCAAGAAGGGCAACTTCCCCAAGTGGGAGTTGCGCGTACAGATCATGTCGGACGACGAGCATCCCGAACTCGACTTCGATCCGCTCGATGACACCAAGATTTGGCCCGAAGACAAGTTCCCGCACTTGCCAGTAGGCATGATGACCCTGAACAAGAACCCCGAGAACTACTTCGCTGAAGTAGAGCAATCGGCGTTCGGCACGGGTGTACTCGTGGACGGCCTCGACTTCTCCGACGACAAAATGCTGCAAGGCCGTACGTTCTCGTACTCCGATACGCAGCGTTACCGCGTAGGCGCCAACTACTTACAGTTGCCCATCAACGCGCCCAAAAAGCACGTAGCTACGAACCAGCGCGACGGTCAGATGACGTACCACGTAGATGCGGCGCCGGGCCAAAACCCGCACGTGAACTACGAGCCTAGCAGCCTCAACGGCCTGCAAGAGTCACCCGCTTCGGGTCCGGACCACCAGCCGGCTTACACGGGCCGCCTCGTGCGCCAGACCATCGACCGTACCAACAACTTCGGCCAAGCCGGCGAGCGGTATCGTCTGCACGAAGATTGGGAGCGTGACGACCTCATCAATAACATGGTGGGCGCGCTAGCCGATGCTGAGAAGGTGATTCAGGACAAGATGATTGAACTGTGCACCAACTGTGACCCGGATTGGGGCAAGCGCCTAGCCGACGGCATTAAGGCTGCTAACGCTAACACCGACGGTGGCGGCAACCAATACAACGAGCGCCAAGCTGACGCTGCTGTAGAACAAGCCGAGGAAATGGCCCACGACGCTAAGCCTTACTAAGGCTAGCTGCTAGAAGTAGTTTCTGCTTAACAAAGAACCCCGTATCTACCTTGACGAAAGGTGGGTACGGGGTTTTTTGCTTGTAAGCTTAAGCACCAAACCTACTCGTTCCTAAGAGAAGGGATACTCAGCGCTACTTGGGGAGAAATGTTACTGCAAGAAAGGCAGCATATAAGCGGTTGTGAGTTGTAAGCTTCGGTTGCGAGGACCTGTGCTAGGTCCGTAAGGAGTGCTGCTAGCCTGATGTTCTACATTAAGCAGACCTAGGCCATAAATAATCTGCATTTGAAGATGCTTGTATTTATATCCCAAGCCTCCATTTACGCCAAAATCATAGCGCTGGGCGCCTTCCCCGAATGGATTTCGACTTATTCTCGAGCCTTCTACATAGCCGGCATACTCGTTAATCGGACCTTCTTCTGCGTAGGATTTCTGTCGAAAACGACCACCTATGCCAGCAGCAGCGTATCCTCCTAAAAGCACTTGGAATCCATCATCTTTGCCGGTAGAGAATACAAAATTCACCGGCAGCTCAAGGTAATTCAAGTTCTGCTTGGTAGACCCATGTACATGTACTTTCCAATAAGAGCTATAAATGTACTGAGTGTGATGATAACCCTTTTGCGAGAATAGGAGCGCTGGTTGAATAGCTAGGTGGACAAACTGAACAACCCCGATAATACCAGCCTGAAAGCCATGCCTGTAGGGAGTATGCTCTATATCTCCTAGGACGGAATTAGGAAAATAACTTGACTGGTGAGTGCGCTGAATTCCAATGCGCGGACCTAGGCTGAACTTTACTTGAGCTTCAGCCCCAGAAGAAGCCACTAGTAGTACACTAACCGTAAGCAGGCTAGCTAGCGGAGGGAAGGCAGACATGATATGATAGCAAATGATATGGTATGTATTCGGTAGTTTAAAGTATAACACCTGAACCTAAGTTTCGATATTACGGCTTAGGTATTTGGTGAGCAAACCGCCTAGTACGCCGGAGCCTGCCAGCTGGGCTAGGTGGTCGATGAAGTCGATTTGCTCTTTGGTGAGCCAGAGTTTGTCGGCGGGCAATATCAAGTGACACACCCGAATGATGCCGCCAATACCTAGGCAGACGCCAGCTACAATCAGCAAGCTCAGAATGGTGTAGTGAATAACGTTCTTGGCGCGTTGGTCGCGCTGGTGGGCACCTTTGCGCTTATCCTGCTCAAACCAATCTTGCTCGGCCGCGGCCAGCGTGGTTTTGCGGTTGAGGCGTTTCTCGCCTTTAATCGCGCTGAGGTCGGGGAGGGGCGGGGTGTCAGGCGACGTCGGCACTCGCTAGGTCTTGGTAGTATGATTGAATGGCCGCGTTCGGAATCACCACGGAGCGCTTGTCGCGCCCGCCCTGCTGATTCCAGACTTCATACCAGGGCGTGTTTTCTTGGTGCGTCAGCGCCGATAGTTCAATTGCCGAGTAGTCTTTGTACACGTCCCAGATTCTGTCCAAGAAGCTCGTGAGGTTGGGCGTGTTGAGGCTATAGTAGACCACGTGCCCGTTGGGTTCTAGCGTGCCAGCCGGTTCGGTGATGGGACTGCCGCCATAATTTTTGAAACTATCATATACAGAGGGGATTACGGGGCCGTACTTCCACGCCTGCACGCCTTCCGCAATCAGGGGTTCGCCCGTCAGACCTAGGTACCAACCGTGCGCCGTGTAGACGAGCTTCGTTAGCTTCATGGGCGTCACGGGTACGCCGCTTTCCAATGACTTCCGAACGAAGTAATTCGCAACGGCTACTGCATTTTCCATGATTAGGTTCGACTGAAAGTTTACCTGCGTTGAGCAAGAGTACAAAAATACGTTAAAGTATAACGTTATATACGCAGGATTACAATGGAAGGCAGTCGGTTGTTCCCTCAACGTGGACAGGACCCCAAATGCAAGTTTACCGACTTGCTTTGAGGTCTACGGTTTTGCTCGCTAGGCCTGGCGCTTGCAGCGACACGCGCACGGGTCCAACATCCATTGTCTGCACGTACACGAGCAACTTGCCATGCAAGGCGTGCCGTTTGGGCGTTTTGTAGTCTTCATGGCTGGCGTGGTCGCCGCTTTCCAGCCCGAGCACCTTGCCTGCTCCCACTACCGTCACGCTGATTTCGTCGGTGGCATTCGCTACGAGGTTGCCGGCCTTGTCAACAATACTCACTTCTATCTGGAATACGCTAGGTGCTTTGCTGGCTGCTGAGCTAGGGTAGATGTTGGCCTGGAAAGCAGCTGGCGCATCGACGGTTCGGAGCGTGCTGCGGCTTACTTCCTGCCCATTTTTGTATGCTTTGGCTAGCAACTCTCCCGGTGCGAAGGGTACATCCCAAGCAACTTCCTGGCCCTGTTTTTTGCCTAATGATTGGCCGTTAAGGAAAAGCTCCACCGCATCGCCGTTGGTAAAACTTACCACGCGCACTTGGTCGCCGGCGTTCCAATTCCAAACAGCGTTTAGGCGCCGGTGGCCGCGGCTTTGTTGGTCTTTGGAGGCTTCCATGGTACCTAGGTACACCATAGGCTTATTTGACCACAAGCTCTGGCGGAAGTAGTACTCGGCCTTCGGGAAGCCAGCTAGGTCGAGCAGGCCGGCTCCGTTGCTACGCTGCGGCCACTTGCCGGCTTCGCCTAGGTAGTCGATGCCCGTCCAGAGGTATTGGGCGGAGATGTAGGCATTGGAGTCGACGGCGGCCCAGGCGCTGCGCGCCATGCCGTTTTCGCTGCCGTAGATAATGCGGTTGGGGTACTTCTGGTGGTCTTCGGGGTAGCGAAACTCCTGGTAATTATAACCTACCACGTCGAGAGAAGCGGGATAATCGGTGAAGTTGGACATCACCACGCCGGCCAGCGCCGCCGTAATGGGGCGGGAGGTGTCGTACCGTTTGGCTACGGCCACTAGGTGCTTCGACAGCTCGCCCAGACGGCTGGCGGCGGGGTGGTCGGGGAGGTAGCCTTTGCCGTAGATCTGCGGGTTGCGGCCGGTGTTCAGGACTTCGTGCGAGTAAGGGTCATTGGGATAGTCGATTTCGTTGCCGATGCTCCACATGATGATGGACGGCCGGTTGCGGTTACGCAGAATCATGTCGCGCAGGTCGCGGTCGGCCCACTCCTTGAAGTACTGATGGGAGCCAAACTTGGCGGGCTTGCCCACGTTCCAGCCTTCCACCCACTTGTTTTTGCCTTCTTCCCACTCATCGAAGGCCTCGTCCATCACCAAAAAACCTAGCTTGTCGCAGAGGGCATAGAAGTAGTCGGCGTGGGGGTTGTGGCTCATCCGGATGGAGTTGCAGCCACCTTCTTTTAGGGTCTTCAGCCGCCGCTCCCACACTTCCATGGGCACAGCCACGCCGAGCGCGCCCGCATCATCGTGCAGGCACACGCCTTTGAGCTTGAGATTCTTACCGTTCAAAAAGAAGCCTTGGTTGGCATCAAAGCGAATGTTGCGTACGCCTACTTCCTCCACCACTTCATCCGTCACCTTATCTTGCACCGACAGTGCTACCCGCAGCTTGTAGAGGCTAGGTTTGTCTACCGACCACAAGCTAGGGTTGGCAATTTTCAGCGTCATGGCGGCTTGCGCTTCTGCCTTGGGTTTGGCTTGTACTTGCTGCTGGGCGGTGGCTACTACTTTGCCTTGCGGGTCGGTTAAGGTGCTTTTTACCAAAACGCTAGTCGCCGCGGCCGTCATGTTGTTGACGGCTACCGTGACTTTGCCCGTCGCGGCACTCGCCGACACCTCCGGCGTGGTGAAGCCAACACCCCATTGACCAACGTGCACGGGCGCCGTAGCCAGCAAATACACGTTGCGGTAAATGCCCGAACCCGTGTACCAGCGCGAATCAGCAAACTCGGTGTGGTCGACTTTCACGGCCAGCACGTTTTTGCCGCTGGCTTTTAGGTAGGGAGTTAGCTCATACTGGAAGGAGGCAAAGCCGCTGGGACGCTTGCCGAGGTAGTGCCCATTGATCCAGACTTCGCTGTTTTTATACACGCCATCGAAGTACACGAACACCTTCTTGGCGCGGAAGCTAGCTGGCACCTCGAAGGTTTTGCGGTACCAGCCAATGCCTCCCGGCAAGTAGCCCGTGGCGCTGGCCCAATCCTGACTGAAGGGCCCTTCAATGCTCCAATCGTGGGGCAGGCTGAGGCGGCGCCATTCAGCGTCGTTGAAGTCGGCTTTGTCGCCCGCTGTTACGTCGCCTTTGTGAAACTTCCAATCGGCGTTGAATAGTAATTGCTGACGAGGCGTTTGGGCCTGGGCGTTGCTTGATAATAAGCTACAAATTAGAGCAAAAAGAAGTAGAAAGTTGGTTTTCATAGGGTAGGATTCTGAAGAGAAAGAGGGCAGAGGTTGACGTTTGTCCTTCCAATCAGCACGAGGAATCTGAGTTCATGAACCTAGGTGTTTGACTCAGATTCCTCACTTTGTTCGGAATGACAGTTATAGTTTAGCGAAGGTCGCTCACCAGCGTTGTAATAGAGCGTGGAGCTAGGTGCAACGACCGGCCGGCTTTCACCGCGGGGCTAAGTTGCAGATCGGTAGTGGCAGTGGTGGAGTAGGCGCGCACCGACCCTAGCTTTTTCTGGCTTAGCTTGAGCTGTACATCGGCGGACGTGGCGGCCGAATTGACCACGACAGTTATCAGCTGCTTGCCGCTTTTGTAAGCAGATACTAAGAGCTGGTTGTCGGTGTTAGGGTTTGGGGTAAGGCTAGCCTCCACGCGCACGGCGCCGGGGCGGACGAAGCGGCTGTAGTTGCCCAACGCCCACAGCATCTTACTGACCTGATAGTTGCCATCTTCCTTGGTTTTATCGACGTAAATCAGGCCGTCTTTGTAGTCATAGGATGAAATAGCCAGCCACCATTGCCACGCCGCCGCGTTGGCTACGGCTAGGTCCATGTGAATGACGCGGGCTAGATACAAGGCCGCGTCCATACCTAGGTCGCGCTTGTTTCCATTGATCTCGCCGGCGTTGTCGCCCAAGATGCAGTATTCCGATTGCCAGAAAGTTAACTTGTCAACCTTGGCTACACTGGCCGCTAACTGCTGGCGCATGGCCGCGGCTTTGTCGTAAGGGGAGGTGGTGAAGTAGCTATGCGCCGCAACGGTAGGAGCTACGCGGGGCAAATTGCCCACGTAGGTTGGAGCCGCTGGGTTGAAGAAGGCGTTAATCTGTTCGCCTCGGTTGGGCTTGTCTTCGGTGGCAAACAGATAGTTAATCTTACCGGCTTCCGTCAGCAAGATTTTGGTGGGGAGTTGTTGCGCCGTCAGCGCCTCGTTCAAGGCTTTCGTCACGCCGGCAATTTCCTCGTTGCGAAACGGACTGCCTTCCTGCTTCGGGTCGCTCCAATCCCATTGCGGCTCGTTGACGGGACTGATATAGTCGAACGTGATACCGGTGGTCTTCTTCACGCCTTGCACCACATTGGCCATGAAGGTGGCAAAGGGCTCGTAGTTGCTAGGAGCTAGGTTGGTTTTGCCACTCTCGGCGAAGGCCCGGCCGGTGATGGTGTACTGCACGGGCGGACTGTTCAGAAAACCTAGGAACTGCTTAACGCCCCGCTTCTTGGCTGCTTGCAAAAACCAAACTTGCCCCGCTTGCCGCGTCCAGTCGTAGCGCCCATCCATTTGCATAAACGACTCGGCGCGGTGCCACTCGTCGCGGATGCCGCTTTGCTCGCCCTGCTGTGTGCTGCCCGCCCCAATGTTGAAGCGCCACATCGACAGGCCAATACCCTTGGGCTGCCCGCCGGCCTTATCCTCGGTGCTGAACAGTAGGTCGGCTATGGCCTCCTTTTTGGCCGCTGGCCACTGGCCCACAAACTGACACGCCCAGGCATCAGAGGCGCTGAAGTTGTCGATGGTCTGGTAGGTTTTGGTGTCGTCTAGCAGCACCGTTACGGTTTTGGTAGTCGTCGCGGAGCTCGATTTGGCGGACTGCGCTAGGCTCGCTGTGGCCGATGTCAGCGTGAGCAAAGCCCCAAGTAGCAAGCGCGGCTTAGCACCGCGCAACCGTTGGAGGATAAAATGAGTTGGCAAAACGGCGCCCACATTACGTGAAAATTTCATGGCTAGCTTTTTACAAAACGTTAGCACAAGGCTAGGAAAGAACATAGCCAGCAACAAGAGGCACTGACTGCGTTGTTGCTGGCTAAGCTAACTCGACCTAGGTTAATACCCTGGGTTCTGCTCCACGTTGCCGCCGGAGAGCTGAATCTGCGGCGTTGGAATGGGGAATAGGTTGTTCTTATCTGATATCTGATCCTTTACTTTCCCTTTATCATAAGGGTCGGTGCTGGTGCGCTGGGAGGCGTTAAAGTCTGTCATCACGGCTACCAAGCGCTTTTGGCGCACGAGGTCGTAGTAGCGGTGGCCTTCCATGGCTAGCTCTAGGCGGCGCTCCAGCCAGATGTGGTTGAGGAGCTGATTGCCAGTGGAAGTGCGGGGCGGCACCGTGCCCGGCTTTAGGCGGTTGGCGCGGGCGCGCACCAAGTTGAGCGAAGTACGGGCTTTATCCTCTTGCCCGAGGCGGTACGAGGCCTCGGCGTGCATCAGCAACAAGTCGGCGTAGCGTAGCTCGATGCGGTTGAGCGGGGCGTGGTTTTGCTCGTTGGCGGGCCGATCCTTGAGCAGCAAAAACATCTTGCGGCTGATGCGGCCCGATTCGTTTTCCGACGGCTTGGTGTTGTACTTGGTATAGTCGTAGCTGGTCGTTTTGGCGTCCACACTGTCGCCTTCCTTGATGATGGTCCACTTCAGGCGCGGGTCGTTTTCGCGCAAGAAGGCTTGCTCCAAGTTGCTGCTCGGCGTGTTGAAACCCCAACCGCCATCGGCCCGGCTGCGCATCACCACCGTGAGCGAGGTACCTAGGTTAAAGGTCTGGTTGGCATTGTAGTTAAACTCGAAGATGGATTCGTTGCTGTTGGGGTTGCTCACGCTCCATACCCAGCTGAAGTCGTCGTTGAGGTTGTATTGCCCCGAGGCAACCACTTTCTCGGCGTACTGCTGCGACTCGGCCCATTTCTCCGTGAAAAGGTAGGCTTTGGCTAGGTAAGCGTTGGCTGCCCCCTTCGTGGCCCGGCCCTTGTCGGTGGCGGCGCGAGCGTTCTTTTCGGGTAGGGCGTCGGCGGCGTCTTTGAAGTCCTGAATGATCTGGTTGTAGCACTCCTGGGCTGTGGCGCGGCGGTAGGTCAGGGCTTCTTCGGCCGTTACGGGTTGCAATACCAGCGGCACGCCGCCGAATCCTTTCACCAGCTCGAAGTAATTGTAGGCCCGGATAAACTTCACCTCGCCAATGAGTTGCTGCTGCAATTGGGCATCAATGGGGGCCTTGGCGATGCCCACCAGCGCGGCGTTGCAGTTGCCAATAGCCTGGTAGAGGTGCGTATAACGGTTGTCGAACCACTCGTTATTGGGTAGCCAGAAAAAGCGGGCGAAGTCGCCGAACTCGCGCTGGTCGCCGGCAATGGCGTTGCCCTTCCAGGAATCGTCGGAGCCGGCATCGCCGAACATGCGGGTGCGGTCGAGCTGCCACCAGTCGCTCTGATCGGAGAGGGAGTAGCAGCCCATTACGGCCGCTTTGCACTCGTCAGCGCTGGTGTAGTAGTTGTTGGTATTCTGCTGCCCGCGGGGTGGTTCATTCAGAAAGTCCTTGCAGGCTTGCAGGCTCAGACCAAGCACCAACGTGAGGAGAAAGCTATATTTTTTCATGATTGCAGCGGCTGGGAGGGAGTTAGAAAGCAATGTTGGCGCCTACTAGGTAAGTGCGGGTAGTGGGATAGTTGCCGAGGTCGACGCCGCGGTTCAAGGCCGAGGGCGCATCGGTGTAAGAGCGACCATAGCCGATTTCGGGGTCGAGGCCTGAGTAGTTGGTAATGGTGAATAGGTTTTGGGCACTCACGTACACGCGCAGGCTGCTCATGCGCAGAGCTTTAGAAGCCGACTGCGGCAGGGTGTAACCTAGTTGCAAGTTCCGCATGCGGGCGTAAGAACCATCTTCCACGTAGAAATTCGAGAAGCGCGTGAGGTTCTGGTTGTTATCGTTGGCTAGGATGCGCGGCACCGTGTTCGAGGTACCTTCGCCGCGCCACGCCATGCCTTCCAGGCCCGCAATCTTGTTGTAGTTGTAGCTACCCGAGTACCACCAGCCTTTGTTGGCGTTTACCAGGTCGTTACCGAGGCTGCCCACCAGCGACACTTGCAAATCGAAGCCCTTGTAGCCAGCGTTCAGGTTCAAGCCGAAGGTCATGTCGGGCGTGGGGTTGCCGATGTACTTCTGGTCATTAGCGTTGATTACGCCGTCGTTATTGAGGTCGGCAAAGCGGAAGTCGCCGGGCTGGGCACTAGGCTGAACCAGCGCACCCGAGGGCCCTTTGTAGGCGTCAATCTCGCTCTGGTTTTGGAAGATGCCCTGTGTCTCATAGCCATAGAAAGCACCCACAAAGCCACCTTCTTCGGTTTTAGAAGGGCGCCCGAAAATAGGCGTGTTGCCCGAATACAGTGCCTGGCCGTTTGCGAGCTTTTTGATCTTGCTGATGGCGCGGGTAGCGTTCAGGTTAGCACCGTAGGTGAACTCACCCGTCGATTTGGCGTAGCCTACAGAGAAGTCTAAACCGTTGGTTTTCATGCTGCCAATGTTGGTGACGGGGCTGTTGTAGCCGTAACCCGCGTGGCCTGGAATGGCCTGGCTCATGAGCATGTCGATGGTGTTGCGGCGGAATACGTCGGCCGTCACCGTGAGGCGGTTTTGCAGGAAAGCTAGGTCCGCGCCGATATTATAGTCTTCCACCGTCTCCCACTTCACGTTCGGGTTGGGCACGTTGTTCTGCACCACCCCAAGCTGCTCAGTGCGGGCGTCGCCGGTCACGTAATACACCCGACCTAGGGTGCCGAGGTAGGCGCTGTTGGTGATGCTGCGGATGTTTTGGTTACCCACCCGGCCCCAGCTAGCCCGGAGCTTAAAGAAGTTGACGGCGCTGACGTCTTGCATAAACGCTTCATCCGAAATCAACCAGCCTGCCGATACCGAGGGGAACACGCCCCAGCGGTTAGCCGACGGAAATACCGAAGCGCCGTCGCGGCGGATGCTAGCTCCCAGCAGGTAGCGGCCTTTGTAGTCGTAGTTTACCCGCCCGATCAGCGAGGCAATGGTGTTTACGAACGTGTTACCAGCGATGCTGAAGTTGGCCGTAGCCGCGTCGGGGTAGCGTAGGTCGGGCGAGTTACTCGGAATAGCTTGGCCCGTTGCCGCATCGGTGCGGGTCGTGAATTTTTCCAGCGTCACGGCAGCCAGGGCCGAGATATTGTGGTTGCCCAACGCCTTCGTATAGTTCAGCGTGTTGGTGTTGTTCCAGTTGATTTCGATGTTGTGCTCCCGCGTCACCGAATTCACTTGGTTGCGCTCGTTCGGGTCGATGGTGTAGAAGGGGTTGAAGGCGTTGCGCTCGTACACGTTGTTGTTCGAGCCAAAGCGCGTTTCGAAGATCAAGCCCGGAATAAACTCGTAGTTGGCGTACACAGTGCCCACCAAAAAGTACTGGTTGCGCTTGTCATCGTTTCGCTCCACGAAGGCCAGCGGGTTACCAATGTCGGTGGGCGAGGCGCCGTAGTAGTCGTAGGGGTTGCCCGAGGTGCCCGGCACCCGCGCCGGCGTGATGGGGTCGTCGTTGAACGCATCCCGGAACAAACTGCCGCTGTTCAAGTACTTCTGGTTGGTCATGGAGATGTTGAAATCCTCCCCAATTTTCAGGTGCTTGGCCGCCTGGTACTCCGACTTCATACGCAGCGACAGACGCTCAAAATCCGAGTTGCGCACTAGACCCTGCTCCTTGAAGTAACTGATGCCCGTGGAGTATACCACTTTGTCGCTGCCGCCCGAGAGGCCTACTGAGTAGTTTTGGGTGCTGCCGCGACGCGAAATCTCCTTCCACCAATCGGTGCTTTGCGTGTACGACGCCGGATCGGGGTATACCACTGGCCGGCCCGAATTGGTAGCGGCTAGGTTCATGATGCGCGCGTATTCGCTAGACGACGCCATATCCGGCGTTTTCGTCGGGTTCGATACGCCGTAGGTCACGTCGAGTGTAAGCTTCGGCTCGCCTTTCACACCGGCTTTGGTCGTAATCAGGATAACCCCGTTAGCTGCCCGAGAACCGTAAATAGCGGCTGAAGCGGCGTCTTTCAACACGCTCAAGCTAGCTATGTCTTTTGGGTTCAAGTAGTTGATGTTTGCCACTGGCAAGCCATCTACTACGTACAGCGGGCTGTTGCCATTGATGGTGGAAAGCCCACGAATCAGAATCTGGGGAGACGCACCTGGCTCCGAGCCGGCGCCCACTACCGATACGCCCGCCGCTTTGCCCTGCAAGGCACTGCCCACGTCGGCCACGGTAAGCTTGGAAAGCTCCTGGCCTTGCACGGTGGTCACGGCGTTGGTCAGGGTGCGTTTTTCCTGGGTGCCGTAGCCCACTACTACAACTTCGTCTAGGGCTTTGGTGTCAACGCCCAATGTAACATCAACGGTCGTGCGGCCGGCAATGGCCACTTCTTGCTGCTTGTAACCCACGAAGGAAAATTGCAGCACGCCTGTAGCAGCATCAGGTACGCTTAGGGAGAAGTTGCCTTGGGTATCCGTAGCGGCACCAACGGTCGTGCCTTTCAGCAGCACCGTTACGCCGGGCAGGCCTGCGCCCGTGTTGTCTTTCACAGTTCCTTTAATGGCGGTCTGCGCAAAGGCACTCGTCAGCGACAAAAAGAAGAGAAGAAAGTACACCACATACTCCTTCTTTGGTATACAGTTTTTCATAAAGTGTTGGTGGGGAAGTAGAGTGAGAAGAGGGGGAAAAGAATGAGGTTGGGGTTGGGGGTTACGCAATCGTTTGTGATGGACTTGTTGAATTAAGTAGATGACAAGCAAAGAGCCATTCGGCCGTGCAGGGAGCAGAAAATAGTATGAATTAGCTCGCCTTAGATAAAGGCAGCGACAGAGGACAGCAGCACGAAGAACACCCGACAAATTCTAATCCCTCACCGACAAAGCTAGGTGTCCGAGGCATAAAACTACTGGGCCCGGTTCAAACTCGACAGGGCGATTTTAACAAAAAAGCGGTGCCAATTTGGTCTATATTGCTCAGGGTTATGATTATATTAATCTGTTATATAATTATATTGAGCAACCGGCGGTCAGTTAGCTTTACCTAATGCTATCGACCCTTACTTTACCAAGCGTTGGGCCGTAATCAGTAAATCATGTATCGTGGAGTGGCAATGTGTCTTTTGAACGTATTGCAAGGGAGAATAGGAGCAAGTAATTGCCGCCGGAATACTAGGGCTGGTGCTTGCCATTCACAGATGAGAGAGAACAGTACAAACTGCAATTGCCTGTAATCGCAACGCGCTGTGATTTGAGCTAGATGGTGAGAGCCCTATGCTAGGCGGTATAGTCGCGTGCGCAGCTACCTAGCTTTGTTTTTCAAGAAGAAAGCCAAGGCTTGAACGGCCCAAAAAGTAAAAAGCTCGTTTCTGCGTTAGAAACGAGCTTTTTAGCTAGGCCAGTGGTCGCGCTAGGAATCGAACCTAGATCGAGAGCTTCGGAAACTCTAATACTATCCGTTGTACGACGCGACCTAGAGTAGGGCAAAAGTAGAGAGAAAAATGTGTGCTGCCAAACCCCGCGTACATTTGGCGCAAACTTCTGTTGAGCCTCCGTCCGGAAAGATCAGGTAACCTAAATGACCAAAAGCCAGTTAAGCTACTCTAGAAAATTACTTCTGCATATATCACCACCTACACCATGAAAAAGAATTTGTATACGGCCGACGCAACGGCCATTGGCGGCCGCAGCGGCCACGTACGCTCTGCAACGGGTATCATTGACCTCGACATGTCGGTGCCAGAAGGGCTGGGCGGGAAAAAAGGTGCTACTAACCCCGAGGAGCTATTTGCCGCTGGGTATTCATCGTGCTTCCAACAAGCGCTGCTCGTAATTGCCCAGCGCGCTGGCGATAAGCTTGACCCCGAAACAACCGTCCAATGCTCGGTAACGCTTTTCCAAGAGGGAGAAGGCTATGGCCTAGCGGCTATACTAGACGTCGACTTGAAAGCCTTCGACCGTGATAAAACTATTGAAATGGTACGCCAAGCCCACAAAATCTGCCCGTACTCAGTGGGTACGCGTGGCAACATGGAAGTGGAGCTACGCGTGCAAGGCGAGGCTATTCCAGTTGAGGCCGAAGAAAACGCCGGCGTAGCCGAAAAAGGCGGCGTACAGTAATAAGTTGCTTCTGAGGCCTAGCTTTTTGCTTGGCTTTAAGTATAAAAAAGGCCCGCCTGATATATCAGGCGGGCCTTTTTGCGAAGCTAGCTTTGCAGGAAAGACTAAGCCGTCTGGCCAGCTAGTACTTCTTTTACTTTCTGGGCGGCATCTTTCAGCAGCACGGCCGAGAATACTTTCAGGCCTGATTCGTCGATGATGCGGGCGCCTTCTTCGGCGTTAGTGCCTTGCAGACGCACGATGATCGGCACTTTGATGTCGCCAATGTTCTTATAGGCTTCTACCACGCCGTTCGCAACCCGGTCGCAACGCACAATACCGCCGAAGATATTGATCAAGATGGCCTTTACGTTCGGGTCTTTTAGGATGATGCGGAAACCAGCTTCTACGGTCTGGGCGTTAGCTCCACCCCCTACGTCGAGGAAGTTAGCTGGCTCGCCGCCGCTCAGCTTGATGATGTCCATGGTCGCCATGGCCAGGCCCGCACCGTTTACCATGCAGCCCACGTTGCCGTCGAGCTTCACGTAGTTCAGGTGCGACTCCGAAGCTTCTACTTCCAAGGGGTCTTCCTCGTTGGTGTCGCGCAGATCGGCGAAAGACTTATGACGGTACAGCGCGTTGTCATCGAGGTTTACCTTCGCGTCAACGGCTAGGATTTTGTTGTCCGACGTCTTCAGCACAGGGTTGATTTCGAACATGGCCGAATCGGTTTCGTCGTAGGCCTTATAAAGGGCCGTTACGAACTTCACCATCTCCTTGAAGGCCTCACCCGACAAACCTAGGTTGAAGGCAATCTTGCGGGCTTGGAAGCCTTGCAGACCTACGCGTGGGTCCACATGCTCGCGGTGGATTTTCTCGGGGTGGGCCTCAGCCACTTCCTCGATGTCCATGCCACCTTCCGTGGTATAAATGATAACGTTCTGGCCCGTTGCACGGTCGAGCAGCACGCTCATGTAATACTCTTTGGTTTCCGACTCGCCGGGGTAGTACACGTCTTGGGCTACTAACACCTTGTGCACTTTGCGACCTTCGGGACCGGTTTGCTTGGTTACGAGCTGCATGCCAATGATCTGACCAGCAATATCTTTCACCTGCTCCAGGTTCTTTGCCAGCTTCACGCCGCCCCCTTTGCCGCGGCCACCGGCGTGGATTTGGGCTTTGATTACGTGCCAGCCCGTGCCGGTTTCTTCGGTCAGGCGCTTGGCGGCGGCTACGGCCTCTTCGGGCGTGTCGGCCACGATGCCTTCCTGCACCCGGACGCCGTAGCTTTTCAAAATTTCTTTACCCTGATACTCGTGAATGTTCATAGGGGGTCAATCAGTGGAAAGTGGTAACTAGGCACGAAAGTAGGTAATAATAACGGAGCACGGAAGCCAAAAGTAGGGGCGGGGCCGACCTAGGTTGCGGTTTCAACGTTAGCAGAGAAGCCGGACCTCACGTAGTAGCCCGACAATTATCCCGCAACTACTACCCCCACAACCACCTACAATCCGTAGATTTGTCCTCATCCCGCTCATTAACGCTGACCTACTTTGCTGCAGGCCATTAACATTCGTAAGAGTTACAACACGCTGGAAGTACTCAAAGGCATCGACCTGACGATTGAGAAGTCAGAAATCGTTTCTATTGTTGGCTCTTCGGGGGCCGGGAAAAGTACGTTGCTGCACATTCTCGGCACGCTCGACAACCCGGATTCGGGGGAGGTGTTGTTCGACGGCGAATCGGTGAGCTCCCTGAAGCGCTCCGACCTAGCCCGGTTTCGCAACCGCCACATTGGGTTTATCTTCCAGTTTCATAACCTGTTGCCCGAATTCACGGCGCTCGAAAACGTGTGCTTGCCGGCGTATTTGGCCGGGCGCTCGGAGCGGGAAACGCGCGTGCGGGCTCGGGAGCTACTCGGCATGCTCAACCTAGAGCGCCGCGCCGACCACAAGCCCAGCGAAATGAGCGGCGGCGAACAGCAGCGCACGGCCGTAGCCCGCGCCCTCATCAACTCACCGGAAATCATTTTTGCCGACGAGCCCAGCGGCAACCTTGATTCGCAAAATGCCCAGGAATTGCACCAGATTTTCTTTCTGCTGCGCAAGGAGCTAGGTCAGACGTTCGTCATCGTAACTCATAACGACCAATTGGCTGAAATGGCTGACCGCAAAATCATCATGAAGGACGGCTACATTTCGGAGTAACCTACTGACCTGAAAAGCGTTAAAAAGCCTGTGCAGACCTAGGTCTACACAGGCTTTTTTTCTTCCCCGGAACGCGTCCGCTTTTGCGACGGACCGTTGACACAGCTGACTGCTCGGGTGCGCAACCAGGCGGTCAGCTGTCATTTTCAATAGCAATGATACCTAAGTAGTGCGGCTGAAGAGCGCAAACGGACCAAGTTTTTTAGTGTAAATAGCGTTTGCAGAGTACTTGTCTAATGTATTTAGTAAGCATGCTGAAAAATATTTTTACAAATGTCTGATTGTCAGCAAGAAAATTTACTAAAAAACACGGTGTGTTTTGCACCTTTATAGCGTACATTTAGTTCTATATCTGAACATCACAACGTACTACAGGACACTTATGGAAACCGCCATGAACGAAGCTATCAAAACCACCAAGGAGCCAGCTCGCAAGAACAAAGTTGAGAGCTACGACATCTCCCGTTCCGACGAGACGCTGCACTTGGCTACGGACCTAGCCAAGTTCATCAAGGACAACAAGCTCTCGACGACGGTGCAGGGTAAAGAATTTGTGAACGTGGAAGGCTGGCAGTATGCCGGTTCGCGCCTTGGCATCGTGCCGATCGTCGACCACGTCATCAACGTCAGCACCGACACGGAGATGAAGTACCAGGCTAAAGTAACGCTGTTTGACCTGCGCTCGGGTCATACGGTAGGCGCTGGCTTTGCTGTATGCTCGAACAAAGAGAACGGCAAGAAATTCTACCAAGAGTTTGCCATCATGAGCATGGCCCAGACACGGGCCATTGGCAAGGCGTACCGCAACATCCTCGCCTGGATCATCCGGGCCGCTGGTTACGAGCCTACGCCTGCCGAAGAAATGGACTATGCTGGCAATACGTCAGAAGTTAAGCCTGCTCTGACGGTTGCTCCTGAGCCTACCCCGGTAGCTGTGGCTGCTGAAGCACCTGCTCCAATGAAAGCGGTACCCGCCGAGCCTACTCCGGCTGAGTCACCCACCGTTACGTATGCCACGGCTGCGCAGAAGGAGGAAATCATCCGCTTGCTAAACCATCCGGTGATTACGCGTCAGGAGAAGACCAAGATGCTTCTTAATATCAATCGTTTGGACGAGGAGCGTGCCACGCAAGCCATTGCCAAGCTGCGCAAGGCTATCGACGACCGTGAGAACGGCGAGTCGGCGGCTGCGTAAGTTCAGCGAAGCTGATTATATAAAAAGCCCGGTTCCGTTAGGAGCCGGGCTTTTCTTTTGTTGGGCCAACGCACGTAGGCGGCTGTTAGGCCTTGCCGCTCAAAAATAAGATACGGTTTTTGAGCACTGAGATAATCTGTTCAGTGCTGCGTGATGGATTAACCATGACGGGCGAACGAAAATTGACGGAACTGAGCCACTCGTAAGCGGAGGCCATGTCGTCGAAAAGCGCTACGACTGGTTTGGTAATTTCTTCTATCGCTGCTTCTGCTTCATTTTGCACGTCTAGGGTTGGTGAAAGCACCCAGGCCATGTATTCGATGCCAACCAGCTTCATGTAAGGCAGCAGTTCAGTAGCCAGCCACGGTACAACATCGGCGGTGGCTTTGGTAAGGTTGGTATTATCGTTCAGAATGCGTTTGTAGCGCTTTGCCACTAGGCATAACACGACTTGCAGGCAATTCTTGCGCAGTAGGTTGAGGTCTAGCTCGCCGTGCCAATCTAGGTAGAGCCAATCGTTGGTAGCGTCGTAATAGGCGCTGACGTTGGAAGCCGTCAGCAGAAGCTTAACTTCTGGGGAAGACATGTTGCTAATAGGGTGTATATGAGGACAGAAACGGATAACGTATTGCGAGGTGTGCTACTTAAAAGGAGGGGAAACGAGTGGCTACTCTCGTTTATATATTAGTGCAAGTATATATAACGCGAAGTCATAAACTGGGCCAGTTTCGTTGAGATGATCTGAAAGTCAGACGAACAGAGTTTTTTAGAAGATCTACGCATTAGGCTCTGCTGATCAAAGTGTAGAGTTTCCGAGGCACTGCTAGTATCTTCGTGGTTCCGCCAATACTTTGCTTCTCGTGCCTGCGCCCACTGATGACATTCTGCACTTGCTGCGCCACCACTGGGGGCACACGGCTTTTCGTCCGTTGCAAGAGGATATTATCCGCTCGGTATTAGCGGGGCGCGACACCCTAGCTTTGCTGCCAACGGGTGGTGGCAAAAGTATTTGCTTCCAGGTGCCTGCCCTAGCTCGCGACGGTATCTGCGTGGTAGTGTCGCCCCTGATTGCCTTGATGAAGGATCAAGTAGAGCGGTTGCGGAGCCGGGGCATCCGAGCTGAAGCCATTTATGCGGGCATGAGTCACCAGGAAATTGACCAGACGCTGGACAATTGCGTGTATGGCCCCGTGAAGTTCCTGTACGTATCGCCGGAGCGTTTGCTGACGGATCTATTCCGGGCCCGCGTTGCGCGTATGCGCGTCAACCTGCTGGCCGTCGACGAGGCGCACTGCTTGTCGCAATGGGGGTACGATTTTCGGCCGCCTTACTTGCAGATTGCCGTGCTGCGCGAGCTGCTGCCCAAGGTGCCCGTCATTGCCCTGACGGCCACAGCCACGGCGCAGGTAAAGCAAGATATTGTTGAAAAGCTAGCTTTTAAACCCGGTTACCAACTTTTCCAGCAAAGCTTTGCCCGGCCAAACTTATCGTACTCGGTCTTTCAAACCGAAGATAAGTTGCGGCGCTTGCTGGAAATTGTACGGGGTGTGGGGGCCGATAAAACGGGCATCGTGTACGCTCGCACGCGCCGGCAAACGGAGGAAACGGCTGCTTTTCTGCAACACCATCAACTGCCCGCCGCTGCCTATCATGCGGGGTTGCCAGCCGAACAACGTCACCGTACCCAGCAAGACTGGATGCAGGATCGGACCCGGATTATGGTGGCTACCAACGCTTTCGGGATGGGTATCGACAAACCCGATGTGCGTCTCGTGGTGCACCTCGACGCGCCCGATAACCTAGAGGCGTATTACCAGGAAGCCGGCCGGGCCGGGCGCGACGAAAAATACGCGTTTGCCGTGTTGCTTACTGGTCCGAACGATGCCAACGACTTGCAACGCCGTACCGAGCTAGCTCACCCGCCCCTAGACACGGTACGACGCGTGTACCAAGCCCTCGCCAACTTTTCGCGCACGGCTGTGGGCGGTGGTGAGCTAGTCGCATTCGATTTCGACATCCAGCAATTTGCCGAAACGTACCGCATCAAAGCCTTGGATGCGCACAACGCACTGCGGACGCTTGAGCGTGAAGGTTTCGTGCAGGTCAATGAAGCGGTGAACAATCCGGCCCGCGTGCACATTCCCATCGACCACAACGACTTGTACCGGTTTCAGGTGGCGAATGCTCAGCACGACAAGCTTATACGGGCGCTGCTGCGCATCAATGGCGGCGAGATTTTTACGAGCTTCCAACGCATTTCGGAGAATAGCCTAGCGCAATACCTACGGCTTAGCGTGGTCGATGTGCGCAAAATGCTGCTGTTCCTGCACCGCTCGGGCATCATTCAGTACCAGCCCCGCCACGACTCGCCCCAGGCACTCTTTACTACACCGCGCTACGACGCCGATAAACTGCCGCTCGATCAGAAGCACTTGCGCGCCACGCGGGAGCTAGCTCAGCAGAAAACGGCGGCCGTGATACGCTACGCTGCGGGTGGGCGCTGCCGACAACAACTGCTACTCGAATACTTTGGGGAGTTGAACGCGCCGGTGTGCAAAGTTTGCGACTATTGTCTGGCCCAAAAAAAACAGCAAAGTGCGGCGGCGCCCTCGCCAGCATTGCGTCAGCAACTCTTGCAACTAGTGCGTGCTACTCCGCAGACCCCTCGACAACTCGTTAGCCAGTTTGCTCCGGCCCACGCCCACGCCGTTACGGAGCTTTTACGAGAACTAGTTGACCGGGGCGAACTGCGCTACGCGGCCGATGGCAAGCTAACCTAGGTTCAAAAAAGAAAGGCTAGCCCTCTACAGAAGACTAGCCTTTTTGGTGCTGTGTACAGACCTAGCTGCCTTACGCAGGGTTCGTAGTCGTGCTCAGGTTCACGTCGATGTTGCCGCGAGTAGCGCGCGAATAGGGGCAAATGCCGTGGGCGGCCTCAACCAGCTGCTCGGCTTGGGCTTGCTCTACCCCCGGGATGTTCACGTGCAAGTCGGCCGAGATGCCGAAGCCACCGTCTTCAGCCTTGCCAAAGCCGATTAAAGCTTCTACTGTCACGCCTTCTAGCTTCACTTTAGCCTGGCGGGCAGCAACGCCCAGGGCGCCTTCAAAGCAAGCAGCATAGCCAGCGGCGAATAGCTGCTCGGGGTTAGTAGCACCGGGTTTGCCGGGGCCGCCCATTTCTTTCGGAACGCTCAGGTTCAGGTCTAACGCGTTGTTGGTGGTAGTAACGTGGCCATCACGGCCACCTTTTACCTGAGCTTGGGCGGTGAAAACTTTCTCGATTTTCATGGCAGAAAAGAGGGTAAGGGAATAAAAGAATTAGCGCAGCACCGTAAGCAGTTGCTGAAGTTGCGTGCGCAAGGTTTCAAATTCGGTAGGGGATAGCTGAAGCTTCTCAATGAGCTGTACCGGGATGTTGCAGGCTTGGGCGTGTAATTTTTGACCTGCGGGCAGCAACGTGATGATAACGGAACGCTCGTCGCGTGGGTCGCGGCGGCGGCTGAGCCACTGTCGCTGTTCCATGCGCTTCAGCAAAGGCGTGAGCGTGCCTGAGTCGAGCAGCAGCTTCTCACCTAGCTCTTTCACGGTGAGCTCCTGATGTTCCCAAAGCAGCATAAGGACCAAATACTGCGGGTAAGTGATATCCAACTCCTGCAAGTAGGGCTGGTATACCTTGGTGAACATGCGTGACAGCGCATAAAGCGGAAAGCAAAGCTGGTTTTCCAGCTTTAGCAAGTCATTAGCGTTGTGGGCGACGGAGTCATTCATGATTTACTGGGACAAATATAAAAAGCCGTTTTGATGTTTGGTTGTGTGCAATTTAATTTTTAAAAATTAATACGTAAACAGCTTATTAGCAAAGAGAAATTTTTGCGCAAAAAAGCCCGGCCCCTATCCGTGAGGTAGGGGCCGGGCTTCGAAGTAAGAAAAAGATCGTTATTGCTGGTAAGCGGAGAAGCCACCAATCAAGTTGCGGACATTCCGAAAACCTTGTTGGGCCAAGAAGGCTTTGGCCGACGCTGAACGGCCGCCCCCTTTGCAATGCACAATCACTTCCTGATCCTTCAGATCCTCTAAGTCGTCTAGCTTAGTGGGCAAAGACCCTAGCGGAATGTTTTGGCTGCCTTCGATGCGGCCCTCGGCATTTTCCCACGGCTCGCGCACGTCGATGATAATGAGTTCTTCGCCATTTTGCTGGCGTTGTTTAAGTTCGGCAGGAGTAATATCGGGCATGGAATGAGGTAAAAGGAAGGAATGTAAGAGCGTTAAGCGTGCAATTTCGAAAAAAATGGAGAAGCAAGCCTCGTTGTCCTATCTTATTCCGTTAATACCACGCGTTTAATAACCAATGCCCCGGTTGTTAGGCGTAGTTGTACCACGTATACACCGGCGGGTAACACACTCAAATCAAGGGTGGCTTGGCCGGCTTGAGCGGCGGGTTGCACCCACACAGGGCGGCCAACAGCATCGAGTACGGTGGCTTGGCGGTAGCGGCCTTGTACCTGCACGATGCCGGTGCTAGGGTTGGGGTATAGGCTAAGATTCGCTGCGGTGGCGGCATCGGCTAGGCCTGTTACAATGTTATTGGTAAGCACTGGCCGCATCATAGGTGCGCCTGATCCCGCTGGCAATGCCTGCCAATTGTTGCTAGTGGCCGTGACGGCCCCCTGCGATAACAGCGCGTAGTTGTTGGGTACGGTGCTGTTATAGTCGAGCCCTACTTGCAAGAAGTTACCGCTAGCGGCATAGCCAATGTAAAACGTGCCGTTAACTGGTACCGGCGCCGGAAAGTTGACATCGACATAGTTAGTGGGCGGTGAGGCAGGCACGGTGTACGCTTGGGTTACTTTAGCCACGCCCGAAGGGCGACCGTCTTTGTCGTCCCAGATGCCAATGGTGAGCACCCGACTACTCGCCGTTGGGGAAGGCATCAGGTATAGCCGTAGCCCGCGTACCTGATCGGCCTTGTTCAAGTCAATCCGGTACACCAAGTAGCTGAAGGAACTGGCCGTCAGCATGGCTTCGGGGGTACCGTCGTCGTAAGCGTAATAATCAGCTAGCTCGGTAACACGGCTGATGGTGTCATTGGGCAGCGTTTGCGTGTTGGTTTCGTTGGTGAGCAGCGTGATAATGTGCCGCACTCGTTTGCTGGCGTCAGAAATTGGGAGGGGAGTGCTGCGTAGGCTGCCTGCCACGGCAAATTGCTGCTGGCTAGGTTGCAGCGAAGAAGTCCCGTTCAGATAGGTGGTAGTTGAACCAGTGGGTAGTACCTGCAACGTACCGGTCCAGGTAACGGGCGTGTTAGCGGGCCCCGCGTCGAAGTTATTGATGGCAGTAGCGGTGTTGTCATTCAGCTCGTTGGTAGGCGAGGAGCTAGCATTATACTGCCACACCGGCATGGCCGTGTAGCGCTTCAGCAAGCTCGTGAGCGGGGCGCTGGTGGCAATGTCGCGGTAGGAGGTATTCGTGGCCGATCGGTTACGGTTCAGGTACACGTAATCGATGCTCCAGCTGTCGTTGGTGTTGGCTTGGTTGCCCGACGAGTGAAAACGGAACTGAAAAGCATTGTGCAGATAGCGGCCATCGGTGACAGCAATGAGCTGCTGCTGAAAGCTGGTGCGCACACCCGTGCTCCGCTGAATCCAGACTTGACGCCAAATACCCGTGTTATCTAGCATCTCCAGCGATAAGTAGATAGAGCGGCTGCTAGTGTTAAGGCCGGGCGGTCCCACAATACTGCCTGCCTGCCAAAAAAAGCTTAGATACACCTGTGCGCTTGCCGTAAGGCCGCTCAAATCAATGGGTTGGGAGGTCAGCGTGTCGGTGTCGCTCACGGCTGAGCCGTAGGGTTGGCCGCTGGCATTCAGCCCATCGAAGGTAGCAACACCGCGGGAAGGTGCGTCCACTGGAAAGCGGTTGTTCACTAGCGTCCCACCTTTTGGGAGCCACAGCTGCGTATTCGGTTGGCCGTCGCGCCCAGTGAAATCATCGAATACTGGCAGGGTTAGGGCTGCCGTGCCGCGGGCCCGCACGCTGGTGCTCGGCTCGGATGCTACCCGGCTCGGATCGGCGGTGAGTGGTGTCACCGTTTGAGCGGAGCTGAACAGCGGCAGCAAAAAAAGAAGAAAAAAGGCGTGGCGTAGTTGTCGGGAATAGATCATAGCGTATGCGTGAACAGCTAGCGAAGCAAGCAGAAACCTAGCTTTTCTGCTAACCCGAAAAAGGTTCGATTTAGTATGAAAGCTAGGTACTTTACGTAGAATTTCAACAAAGAAGCCGTGCGGTCGGCACGGCTTCTATTGCGTTTATTTTATCATGGCCCGGACACTATAGAGCAGCATCTATCCTAGCTAGCGCACGGGCTTGACGGGCTCTTCGCCCGCCACCCACAAATCGACCAGCTGGCCCATCCGGATGGTGGCACCAGGACCAGGCGTGGGGCGCTGCTTCACGACGGTGCCGTCGGTTTGTCCTTCTTCTATGGGTTGGTAGAAGATTTCGCCTACTTGCAAGCCTTGGCCAACCAGCAGGGTAGTGGCTTCGTCAGCGGGCATATTCACGACGTTGGGCACCGGAAATTCTTGGTTTCCTAGGCCATCACCCACTTCCAGGTCCACGCGGGTCCCCTTGGCAATGGGCGCACCAGGGGCTATTTCTTTGCCATCCACAAGTTGCCGCAGTACTTGATTGGTGCGCAAATCAGGTACTCGAATCAGCTTACCCACTACCAAGCCATAGCTCTGCAAAATCATGATGGACGTTTTTTCCGTGCCTTCCGTGAGCTTCGGCATCTTAATCACCGGCGGGTGCTTCATGCTCACCGAGATGTAAATTTTACGGTCTTCTTTCACCCGCTCGCCTGGCGCCGGATCTTGCGTAAGAACCGTAAACGGCTGAATACGCGGATTATAGCTGGAGTCATCGACGAAGTAGCGCAAGTCGCGCTCATCTAGGTAGTCTTCCAGGGCTTCGAGCCGCATGCCAGTTATCTTCGGCACTACAATGGTTTCGCCGTGGTGCGTGGTGATGGGCAGGTAGATAAAGAAAAAGGAAAATAACAGCAACGCCCCCACCGCCAGCATCACCAGCAGGTGCTTCACAACGTCGAAGGGAGTGTCTGATCTAAGAAAAGCCATTTTGAGGGAAGCTGGGAGTTAAAAGCTAGAAGGCGAAATTAGCGCTAAAAGCTAGATCAACAGAGGAAAGAGCAACAGACAAAGCTAAAACCTAGCTCCCCTCCTTCTTTCAAGGAGGGGTTGGGGGTGGTCCGGCTAGAAATAGAAGACTAAATCTAATCTACTGTTCAACGGTCTTAACCACCCCCAACCCCTCTTTGAACTAAGGAAGGGAGCTAGGTTCTACTTCTACGTCTAGCTTTTTGCTTCCAGCTGTAAGCGGTTGGTGCGTTCTTTCCCAAACTCCAGAATCCGGTCAATGAAGTCGTAGGGCGTGTAGCCG
>Ga0325401_1000544_pt1 | contig 27688 bp, 21 predicted proteins | sample PopdelMetagenome_FD_205666 | JGI IMG/M metagenome (GOLD analysis project Ga0325401, IMG submission 205666) | Populus deltoides microbial communities from Bellville, Georgia, United States - Xylem-PdKOR-R2 | ecosystem: Host-associated > Plants > Phyllosphere > Stem > Wood/Secondary xylem | place...
CGCCGCGCCGATCGCGCCGATCCACTGGCGGGTCGAGGTCGCCGCCGCCGCGATCGGGGCGTCGGCGGGGCTGGTCGCCGCCTCTCCGTTCGCGGTCGCAGGCGCGGTGTTCGGCTGGGGGCTGCTCGCGCTCGCGGTGCTCGACCTCACGCACTGGTGGTTGCCTGACCGGCTGACCCTGCCGCTGGCGATCGCCGGGCTGGCGCTCGGGCCGGGGATGCCGGTTGGCCGGGTGATCGGCGGCGCGCTGGGCTATGCGGGGCTGGCGCTGGTCGCGGCGGGGTATCGCCGATGGCGCGGGCGCGAGGGGCTGGGCGGGGGCGACCCCAAGTTGTTGGGCGCGATCGGCTGCTGGCTGGGCTGGGCGATGCTGCCGGCGGTGCTGGTGATTGCGGGGCTGGTCGGCTTGGGCGCCGTGGCCGTGCTGCGGCTGGGCGGGCGAGAGGTGGCGGGCGACACCGCGCTGCCGTTCGGCGCGCTGATGGCGGCGGCGGCTTACCCGGCTTGGCTGGCGATGATAGGATGGGGGACATGATCGCGCTGCTGCTCGCCCTGCAAGCTCCCGCACCGCTCCCGGCCCCGATCGGCCGGCAGGCACTGCCGGCGCGCGGATGCGCGGCGTATCTGTGGAGCCGTGGTCCCGCTCCCGAGCTGGTGGCGATGGCGACCGCCGAGCCCGCGACGCTCAGGCTGGCGCTCGGCGGCAAGCCCGCCGACCTCCCCCGCATCGCGACAAGCGGCGCCGCCGCCGGCTATGGCCTGGCTGCGCGGACCGAATACCGGTTGGGTGCGGTCACCGCCACGCTGGAGCTGACGCTGGCGGCGCGCCCCGATCTGACGGAGGGGGCGGCGGTGACCGAAGCGATGCTGACGGTGGTGCAGGACGGCGCGGAGACGCTGGTGCTGCCGGTCGGCGGGCTGGTGGGATGCCGCGCCGCCCCGTGAGGAAGCGACCGCAACCTTTTGCAAGCTAAAGGGTTGCGCTCAATGGCTTTGATCCGCAAAGCGGACATTGCCGGAATAAAGGGGAACGCAAGGGCGTGCGGCGCATCAACGGTCGTCAATACTGGCTGGCAGTCGCGCTCGTCGCCACCCCGCCTGCGCTTGCCCAGATCAACCGGCCAGGGACTGCCCCGGCGCGCGGCCCCGACGCGCCCCGCCCGACTCCGACTTCCGCCGCGACACAGGACTCTTCCGCTACCCCGCCCGCGCCGGTCAGCGATCCGAATGGCAATGCGCCGATCGTCCCCGATGCCGAGTTCGATGCCGCCCTGCCGCCCTTGAGCGGCGACATCAACGCCCCACTCGAGCCGATGCCGGCGGCGGCGACCCCGACGCCCGCCGTCACGCCCGCGCCCGGCCAGGCCGCCGATGCCGGCATCGTCCCGGTCGGCCCCGAGGACCCGGAACTCGCCCAGCCGCTGGTTCCCTTGAACGGCTTCAACACCGCGCCGTTGCAGGAGGTGGCGGACACCGACGACAAGGACGCGCCCCAGATCCGCTACGACACCGAGGTCGCCGGGCTCGACAAGCTGGGCCTCGACGCACAGTTCAAGGCGCTGTCGGCGCTGCGTGAGGGCGACGGGAAGGCCGCGAACTCGACCCAGGTTCAGGCGCGCGCGCGCGAGGACGAACAGCTCGCGGTCCGGCTGATGCGCTCGCTCGGCTATTACGACGCCACCGCGACCTCGGTGATCGAGACGGTGCCCGCTCCCGCTGCGCCGGGGCGGCCGGGCCGGCTGCGCGCGGTGCTGACCGCGACGCCGGGGCGGCTCTATACGCTGGGATCGGTGACGGTCACGGCGGCCGAGACGACGCCGCCGAACCTCGTGCGCGATTCGCTGCCGCTCAAGGTCGGCGATCCGATCGAGGCGGCGCGCATCCAGGGTGCGGAGGCGAATGTCGCGCTGGTGCTGCCGCAGCGCGGCTATCCCTTCGTCGCGGTGGGCGAGCGCGACATCCTGCTGGAGGACCAGTCGCCCGAGCCGACCGGCGCGTACACCCTGCCCGTCGAGACGGGACCCCGATCGAGCTTCGGCCGGCTGACCGCGGCGGGCGATCCGGTATTCGACCTCGAACACCTCAACGTCTTTCCGCGGTTCAAGGAGGGCGAGCTCTATGACCGGCGATTGCAGGACGACCTGCGCGACGCGCTGGTCGCGACCGGGCTGTTCCGCGGGCTCGCGGTCGAGCCTCAGCGAACCGGGCGCAACGCCCCCGATGGGACGGAGGCGGTCGACCTGCGCGTCACCCAGACCAAGGGCCCCGCCCGCACGCTGGCCGCGACCGGCGGCTATTCGACCGGGCAGGGCGTCCGCGTCGAGGGCAGCTGGACCCATCGCAACCTGTTCCCGCCCGAAGGTGCGCTGATCGCCTCGGGCGTCGCGGGCACGCAGGAGCAGGGACTGTCGGGCACCTTCCGCCGCTCCAATGCCGGGCGGCGCGACCGCACCTTCACCGTCATCGCCTCGGCCAGCCACCAGAACTACGACGCGTACGAAGCCTTCATCGGCACGCTGTCGGCGCGCTGGAGCTACGATTCGACGCCGATCTGGCAGAAGACGTTCACCTACAGCTATGGCGTCGAGCTGACCGGCACCAACGAGGACGTGTTCGACTTCGACCTTAACGATCGCCGCCGCGGCACTTATGGCATCGCGGCGCTGCCGGGGCAGGTGGTGTTCGACCAGTCGGACAGCCTGCTCAACCCGACCCGCGGCTATCGGCTGAAGCTCAACCTGAGTCCCGAGACGTCGGTGCGCGGGGGGGTGCGCCCCTATGTGCGCGCGCAGATCGAGGGCACCTTCTACAAGCCGATCGGCGACAAGCTGGTGATCGCCGCGCGTGCGCGCGCCGCCAGCATCCAGGGGATCGACCGCGACGACCTCGCCCCCTCGCGCCGGCTGTACGGCGGCGGCGGCGGCTCGGTGCGCGGCTATGGCTACCAGCGGCTCGGGCCATTCGAGCCGCAGCGGTTCGAACTCAACGACGACGGCGAGCTGGAAGAGATCGAGCGCCGCCCGCTGGGTGGTCGCAGTCTCAACGAGTTCGCGCTAGAGGCGCGCTACCGTTTCGGCAATTTCGGCATCGTGCCGTTCATCGACGCCGGCAACAGCTATGAAGGCACGATCCCCAAGGCGAGCAACCTGCGTTTCGGCGCCGGCATCGGCGGGCGGTTCTACACCAATTTCGGGCCGTTCCGCATCGACGTGGCGACCCCCCTCAACAAGCGCCCCGGCGACGGCCTGATCGCGCTCTATCTCTCGATCGGGCAGGCGTTCTGATGGCGGGCGAGGGCACCCCCGAAGTCGTGGTGAAGAACCGCCCGCTGTGGCAGCGGATCGCCAAGTGGATCGGCGTCGCGGTCGCGGCGCTGCTGCTGCTCGTCGTCGCGGTGGTGCTGGGGATCAACACCGATCCCGGCCGCCGCTTCGTCGCCGACCGGATCGGCGGCTACACCACCGCCTCGGGGTTGAACATCAAGGTCGGGCGGATCGACGGATCGCTCTATGGCCGCATGACGCTGTCCGACTTGCGCGTCAGCGATCCGCAGGGCGTGTTCCTCGATTCCCCGCGCATCGCAGTCGACTGGCGGCCGTTCGCGTTCATCCGCAACCATGTCGACGTGCGCGATGTCGAGGCGGGGCTCATCACCCTGCGTCGCAAGCCCCTGCTCAAGCAGACGCCGAGCGACCCCAACGCGCCGCTCTTGCCCGACCTTGATATCGACGTGAACCGGCTCCGCGTCGGTCGCTTCGCGCTGTCGGCCCCGGTGACGGGGCAGGCGCATGCGCTGTCGATCGACGGGCAGGTCCATATCGCCGATCGCCGTGCGCAGCTCGTCGCCAACGCCGCCGCGCTGCGCGGGGCGGGGGTGGCCGGGGGAGACCGGCTCGCGCTCCGCATCGACGCGGTGCCCGACGCCAACAAGCTGGACGTGAACGTCAGGCTCCAGGCTCCCACTGGCGGCGTGGTCGCGACGATGGGCAAGCTCAACGCGCCGCTGTCGCTCTCCGTCGACGGGCGGGGCAGCTGGGCGAACTGGCAGGGGCGTGCGCTCGCGACGCTGGGCGGCGGGCAGCTCGCCGACCTGGGGCTGACCGCGCGCAATGGTCATATCGAGGTGCGGGGCACCACCCGGCCGGGGCTGTACCTCGCCGGGCCGGTCGAGCGGCTGACCGCGCCGCAACTCGACGTGCGCATCGATACGACGCTCAACGAACGGCGCGCGGACACGCGCGTCGTGCTCCGGTCGGACGCGCTGGCGGTGGACGCCGGCGGGCTGATCGACCTCGCCAACTCGCGGTTCGGCAACTTCGCGGTCGATGCGCGTCTGCTGACGCCGGGCGCGATCGCCCCCAACCTCAACGGCCGCGACGTTGCGGCGCGGGTGGTGCTCGACGGCGCGTTCGCGACCCCGACCGTGGACTACAAGGTGCGCGCGGCGGCGGTCGGCTTCGGCACGATGGGGGTGCAGGACCTCTATGCCGAGGGTCGTGCCACCGTGAACAGCGACCGCATCCTGGTGCCGGTCAATGCCCGCGCCCGGCGGGTGGTGGGCTTGAACGCCGCGGTCGGCGGGCTTGCGAACAACGTTCGCATCCAGGGCGACTTCGCGATCTCCATGCCCAACATCCTGTCGGACAACCTGCGCATCCGGTCCGACAACATCGACGCCACCGCGATCGTCGTCGCCAACGTCCAGGCCGGGCGATACACTGGCGCGCTCAAGGGGCGGATCAACAACTACCGCGTCGACTCGATCGGCATCATCAACCTCGAAACCGATGCGAAGCTGGTGCCGGGGCCGAACGGCGGGTTCGGGATCACCGGCCGCGTCGTCGCGCGCACCTCGCAGCTGTTCAACAGCGGCGCGCGCACCTTTCTGGGCGGCAACGCGATCGTTCGGGCGGACGTCGGCTACAGCCCCGAAGGCATCGTCACCTTCCGCAACCTGCGCCTGTCCGCGCCCCAGTTCCGCGTGACACGGGGCGAGGGGCGGTTCGATCCGGCGCGCGGCACCGTCGCGGTCAGCGCGGATGCGTATTCCAGCCAGTACGGCCCATTGTTCGCGCGCGTGACGGGCACCGCGACCGCGCCGGTGGTGGTGCTCCGCGCTCCCCGGCCCGGCGTCGGCGTCGGGCTGGTCAACCTCGACGCCCGCGTCGTGGGGCGCAACGGCGCCTATGCGGTGACCGCGAGCGGAGGCACCAACTACGGACCGTTCACCGCCGACGTGCTGGTGCGCCCCGGCGCGCAGCTTGCGGTCGATATTCGCCAGGTGGTATTCGCGGGCATCCTGGCCAACGGCCGCGTGGTGCAGACTGCGGCGGGGCCGTTCGCGGGGCAGTTGCAGTTCAACGGCCAGGGGCTGACCGGGCGGGTGCAGCTCGCCAATCAGGGTGGGTACCAGCGCGCGGACGTCGCCGCGCGCGGCTATAACGCGCGCGTGCCGGGGCAGGCGGACTTCACGATCGGCCGGCTGATCGCCAATGCCAGCGTGGTGCTGTTTCCCGCCGCGCCGCAGGTGGTCGCCGACGTCCAGATCGCCGACACCCGCTACAACAGCTTCGTGCTCCAGTCGGGCCGCGCGAAAGTCAACTACACCGGCGGGCGCGGCACGGCGCAGGCGCTTCTGACCGGGTCCTCGGGCGTGCCGTTCCGCGTCGCGGTCAACGCGCAGCTTTCCCCCAGCAACTACCTCGTCGCGCTCCAGGGCACCGCCAACGCGATCGCCTTCCGGACGGTCAACCCGGCGCGGATCACCGCCGGCGCTGGCAATTACCGCCTCGCGCCGACGCGGATCGACTTCAACCAGGGCTCGCTGCGGCTGGCGGGCCGCTTTGGCGGCGCGACCGAGGTGCAGGCGCGGCTCGACCGGCTCGACCTGCAATTGCTGTCGGCATTCGTTCCGAACCTCGGCATCCAGGGCCGCGCGACGGGTGCGCTCGATTTCACGCAAACGTCGTCGGCGGCATTGCCGAGGGCGGACGCGCGGCTGGCGATCACCGGGTTCCAGCGGATCGGCCTTGCCGCCGTGTCCGAGCCGGTCGACGTCCAGTTCGCCGGGCGCTTGCTCGCCGATGGGGGCGAGGCGCGCGCGCTGGTGAAGCGCGGGACGGCGACGATCGGCCGCATGGTCGCGAACCTGCGCCCGCTGGGACCGGGCGCGGGATCTTGGGTCACGCGGCTCCAGTCGGCCCCGCTGTCGGGCGGCATCCGCTACAACGGCCCTTCGGCGGTGCTGTTCAGCCTCGCCGCCTTGCCCGAGCAGCAGCTGAACGGCGCGATCGCGATCGCAGCCGACTTCTCCGGAACGGTGAACGCGCCCCGCCTCAACGGCCTGATCCGCGCCGACAACCTCACCTACGACAACGAGACGTATGGCACCCGCCTGTCGCGGATGCAGATCGCGGCGCGCTTCAACAACGACCGGCTGGAGCTGACCCGACTCCAAGCTCGCGCCGGCAACGGCTCGATCAGCGCGCAAGGCTCCGTCGGCCTCGCAGCGGCGGCGGGGTTCCCGATCGACTTCCGCGCGACGCTCGACAACGCCCAGCTTGCAAAGAGCGACGCACTGGAGGCGACGACCAGCGGCCAGATCCACGTCACCAAGGACGCGAACGGCGGCCTGATCCAGGGCGACCTCCAGATCCCCGAGGCGCGCTACCAGATCATCCGCCAGGGCGCTGCCGAGGTGCCCGAGCTGACCGGCGTGCGCCGGCGCAGCGAGATCCGCGTCGCGCGCCCGACCGATCGCGCAGCCCCCGCGCCCAAGCCGGCGGTGTTCCGCCTCGACCTGCGCGTGCGCGCGCCCAACCAGCTGTTCGTCTCGGGCATGGGGCTCGAGTCCGAGTGGGAGATGGACATGCGGATCGGCGGCACGTCGACCGCGCCGGTCATCTCGGGCGGGCTCGACCTCGTGCGCGGCACCTACAGCTTCTCGGGCAAGCGGTTCGAGGTCAATCGCGGCCAGATCCGCTTCCGCGGCGGCGCGCTGACCGATCCGGACATCAACATCCAGGCGACCACCACCAACGGCGGCATCACCGTGGTGCTGAACGTCACCGGCACCGGCCAGCGCCCGCAGATCGCGTTCACCTCGACGCCCGCGCTGCCGCAGGACGAGGTGCTGAGCCGGCTGCTGTTCGGGACCAACCCCGAGAACTTGTCCGCGACCGAAGCGATCCAGCTCGCCTCTGCGCTCAACTCGCTGCGTGGATCGGGCGGCGGCGGGTTGAACCCGCTCGGCAAGCTGCGCTCGGCGACCGGGTTCGACCGGTTGCGGGTGCTGGGCGCGGACGACACCACCGGGCGCGGCACCTCGCTGGCGGCGGGCAAGTACCTGACCGACGACATCTATGTCGAGATCGTGACCGACGCCCGTGGCTTTACCGCCACCCAGCTGGAGATCGCGCTGACGCGGGCGCTCAGCCTGCTCACCTCGACAGGGTCGTTCGGCGGCTCGAACGCCAGCCTGCGCTACTCGAAGGATTATTGATCTGCTCCTTGCCGTCGCCCCCGCGAAGGCGGGGTCCCGCTTCGGTGACCCGACACCTGGAAGCGGGACCCCGCCTTCGCGGGGGTGACGGGATGGGAGAGTAGCGGATGATCGAGCACATCGACGTGATCGTGGTCGGCGCGGGGCTGTCGGGCATCGCGCAGGCGCATCACCTCCAGACCCGGTGTCCCGACCAAAGCTACGTGATCCTGGAGGCGCGCGACGCGATCGGCGGGACGTGGGACCTGTTCCGCTATCCCGGCATCCGATCGGACAGCGACATGCACACGCTGGGGTTCGGCTTCCGGCCGTGGTCGGGGTCGAAGGCGATCGCCGACGGGGCCTCGATCCGCGGATATGTCGCCGAAACGGCCAGCGCGCAGGGGATCGACCGGCACATCCGCTTCGGCGTCCGCGTCACCGCGGCGCGATGGTCGACCGCCGATGCGCAGTGGACCGTCGAGGCGGACGGACCGGACGGGGCGCTGACCTTCACCTGCAACTTCCTGTGCCTGTGCGCGGGCTATTACGACTACGCGGGCGGGTACGCGCCCGACTTCCCCGGCGCGGGCGACTTCGCCGGCCGGATCGTCCATCCGCAGCACTGGCCCGACGACCTCGATGTCGCGGACAGGCGCGTGGTGGTGATCGGGAGCGGAGCGACCGCGGTGACCCTGGTGCCCGAGCTGGCCAGGACCGCGGCGCACGTCACCATGCTCCAGCGCTCGCCGAGCTATGTGGTGTCGCGCCCGGCGGAAGACCGGATCGCCAACGGCCTCGCCCGCGTCCTTCCGGCCCGTGCCGCCTATGCGCTGACCCGGTGGAAGAATGTCGGGCTCGGCATGTTCTTCTATCGGCTGGCGAAGAAGCGACCGGCGCGGGTGAGGAAGCGCATCGTCGCGATGGCGCAGGCGGCGCTGGGGCCGGAGTACGACGTCGCGACCCACTTCACCCCGCGCTACGACCCGTGGGACCAGCGGGTCTGCCTGGTCCCCGACGCCGACCTGTTCGCGGCGATCCGCGCCGGCACCGCCGAGGTGGTGACCGACACCATCGACCGTTTCACCCCCGCCGGCATCACGCTGGCGTCCGGACGCGAGCTGCCCGCCGACCTGGTCGTCACCGCGACCGGGCTGACCATACGGATCGCGGGCGGGATCGCCTTTGCGGTCAATGGCGCGCCCGTGTCGTTCGCGGGGCGGCTGGCGTACAAGGGGATGATGTTCGAGGGCGTCCCTAACCTGTCTCTCGCCTTTGGCTACACCAATGCGTCGTGGACGCTGAAGGCGGAGCTGACCGCGACCTATGTCTGCCGCCTACTCAATACGATGCGCCGGCGTCGGCTGAGGCAGGCGACCCCGGTCAACACCGACGAGTCGATGGCGCGCGTGCCGTTCGTCGACTTCAGTTCGGGTTACATCCAGCGTGCGCGGGGCGAGATGCCCGATCAGGGCGCGCGCGCGCCGTGGCGGCTGCATCAGAACTACCTGCTCGACGTGCTGGCACTCCGCTATGGAACGGTGGACGACGCGATGAACTTCTCGAACCCGCCGGCTCCGGTTGCGGCCTGATATGTCTCAGATGTTTCCCGCTGGTCACGCCACCCGCGACTGACTATCGCGGCGCAGCATTTCGGGAGCGGCCATGAGCGACGGATCGACGCGCGATCAGCATCGGGAGGGCGACCGGCCGGACGACGGCGACGACGCGGACCAGCCGCAGGACGGGGCCGATCAGGGCGAGGCGGACGACGACAAGCCCGCCAAGCCTTCGGTGTTCAAGCGGCCGCTGTTCTGGATCATCCTGATCGCGGTGGTGGCGGCGCTGGCGATCGGCGGCACCCTCTACTGGCTCCACGCGCGCCAGTACGAATCCACCGACGACGCCTTCGTCGACGCGCATATCGTCCGCATCGCCCCGACCGTCGCGGGCCAGCTCAAGATGGTCGCGGACGTCGACAACCGCCATGTCGAGGCCGGGCGCCTGCTCGCGGTGATCGAGGCGAACGGGCAGGAGGAGCAGCGCGCCCAGGCGCAGGCCGATGTCGCGCAGGCCCAGGCGCAGTACCAACAGGCGGTCGCCCAGATCGAGGCCGCGCGGTCCAGCCGCACCCAGGCCGCGGCGCAGGCCCGCGTGCCGCTCGCCGCCGCGGTGAAGGCGCAGCAGGACCTGGCCCGCTACGAGGCGCTGCTCCGGCTCGATCCGACCGCGGTGGCGGGGCAGCAGCTCGATCAGGCGCGCGCCAACGCCCGCCAGACCGCGGCGGACGCGGCGGCGGCGCGGCGGCAGGTCGACACCGCCGACGCCCAGATCGCGGTCGCGCGGCGCGGCGCGGCGGCGGCCCGCACGGTGATCGGCGCGCGGGAGGCGGCGGTCCGGCAGAACGACGTGACGATCGGCGACCTGCGCCTGACCGCGCCCGTTTCCGGGCAGGTGGTCAACCGCCAGGTCAATGTCGGATCCTATGTCGCGCCGGGCACCAACCTGATGGCGATCGTCCCCGACCGCATCTGGATCACCGCCAACTTCAAGGAAACCCAGCTCGGCCGGATGCGCCCGGGGATGCCGGTCAGCATCCGGGTGGACGCTTATCCCCACCTGGAGTTCAAGGGCGTGGTGGACTCGATCCAGCGTGGCGCGGGGCAGGCGTTCGCGGTGCTGCCGCCGCAGAACGCGACCGGCAACTACGTCAAGGTCGTCCAGCGCGTCCCCGTCCGCATCGAGTTCGACCTCAGGCACGGTCCCGACCCGCGCCGCTGGGCGGTGGGACCGGGCATGTCGGTGGTCCCCACCGTCAAGGTGCGCTGATGGCCGCCGCCGCCGCGCAAGGCACGCCTGCGAAGACGGGCGGGGGCAGCGGGGGCAAGGCCCCCGCGCGCTCTGGAGGCGGCGGGGGCTCGCGGGGGGGCGGCGGGCACGAGTGGAGCCCGAGCCGTTCGGCGGCGGGCCGGTATTCGCCGTGGCTGATCGTCGCGATCATCTCGATCCCGACCTTCATGGAGGTGCTCGACACCTCGATCACCAACGTCGCGCTCGATCATATCGCGGGCGGGCTGTCGGTGTCGAACGACCAGGCGACCTGGGTGCTGACCAGCTACCTCGTCGCCAACGCGATCGTGATCCCGATCTCGGGATGGCTGTCCGACGCGATCGGGCGCAAGCGGTATTTCCTCATCTCGATCGCGCTGTTCACGCTCGCTTCGCTGCTGTGCGGGCTCGCGCCCAACCTGTCGACGCTGGTGCTCGCGCGCATCCTTCAGGGGATCGGCGGCGGCGGGCTCGCGCCGGTCGAACAGTCGATCCTCGCCGATACCTTTCCCCCCGAAAAGCGCGGCATGGCGTTCGCCGCCTTTGCGATCGTGGTGGTGGTCGGGCCGGTGCTGGGGCCGACGCTGGGCGGCTACATCGTCGAATATTCCAGCTGGCACTGGGTGTTCCTCATCAACGTGCCGGTCGGCATCGCCGCGTGGCTGCTGGTCGAGACCTTCGTCGACGAGCCCGACCAGGTGCAGAAGGACCGCGCCGACAAGTTCAGGAACGGCCTGCGCATCGATTACGTCGGCGTCGCACTGGTCGCGCTGGGGCTCGGGTTCCTCGAGATCACCTTCGACCGGGGCGAGCGCGAGGACTGGTTCTCCAGCCCGCTGATCCTGGGATCGGGGATCATCGCCGCGGTGTCGCTGGTGTCGCTGGTCATATGGGAGCTCAACCATGACGACCCGGTGGTCGACCTCAGGCTGCTCAAGAACCGCAACTTCGCGCTGACCATCGGGGTGATGGCGATCACCGGCATGATCCTGTTCGGGACGACCCAGCTGATCCCCCAGATGCTGCAGCAGGTGCTGGGCTATTCCGCACTCGACGCGGGACTGGCGCTGACCGCGGGGGGCGTCGCAACGCTGGTGATGGTGCCCTTCGCCGGGCGGCTGGCGGGAGTGGTCGATGTCCGGCTGCTTCTGCTCCCGGCGCTGCTCGTCCAGGCGGCGGCGCTGTACAACATGGCGAACCTCAATGCCGAGATCAGCTTCGCCGACGCGGCGATGGCGCGCTTCTATCAGGCGATGGCGCTGCCGTTCCTGTTCGTGCCGATCAACGCGATCGCCTATGTCGGGTTGAAGCAGACCCAGACCGCGCAGGCGTCCAGCCTCTTGAACGTCGCGCGCAACCTGGGGGGCACGGTCGGGATCGCCAGCGCCCAGACGATGCTGTCGAACGGTTTGCAGCGTCACCAGTCGGAGCTGGTCGAACGGTTGAACCCGCTCGATCCCAATTACAACGACTGGCTCGCGACCGCCGGGCGCGCATTCGCGGGGCAGGGGGATCCATCGGTGCTGCCCAGCGCGATCCTCTACCAGCAGGTGCAGCGCCAGGCGGCGATGCTCGCGTTCCTGGACGTGTTCCGCGGGCTGATGGTGGTGGTGCTGGTTGTGGCGCCGCTGGTGCTGCTGATGCGCGCCAACAAGAGCGGCGGCGGCGCGCCGGCGGGGGAGATGCATTGATGCGCGCGATGGTCGCTCTGGCCGCGTCGGCAGCGTTGGCGGGATGCACGGTGGGGCCGGACTATCGCCCGCCCGTCGCCGATGCGCCGCCCGCCTTTATCGGGCCGCAACCCGCGGGCGAGGCGGTCGCGGAGCGGTGGTGGACCCGCTTCGGCGACCCGGTGCTCGACCGGCTGGTGGAGCGCGCGCTGTCCGACAACCCGGACGTCCAGGCCGCGGGGTCGCGCGTCCGGCAGGCGCGGTTGCAGGAGATTGTCGCGCGCAGCGGCGGGCTGCCCCAGGTCAACGCCGGCGCCAACGCCACGCATATCGAGTTCAGCCGCAACGCCGGCTTCGCCTCGCTCGCGCGGCTGTTCTCGGGCGGGAGCGGCGGCGGCGACGCAGGGGGCGGGGCCGGATCAGGTGGGGGATCGACCGGAGGCGTGGCGCTTCCCGGCAGCGGCATCACCACCTATGCGCTCGGCTTCGACGCGAGTTGGGAGGTCGACCTGTTCGGCGGCGTCCGGCGGCAGGTCGAGGCCGCGCGCGCGCAGGCGGAGGGCGAGGCGTTCACCCGCGCCGACCTCGCCACCACGCTTGCCGCCGAAGTCGCTCAGGCGTATCTCGCGCTCCGCTTCGACCAGCAGCAGTTGCAGGTGATCGGCGAGGAACTGGCGCGTCAGCGCGGCAGCTTGCGGATCGCGGAGGAGACGGCGCGCGTCGGGCTGGTGCCGACGATCGACGTCACCCGCCAGCGCGCCTCGATCACCGACACCGAAGCCCGAATCGAGCCGATCCGGGTCGATATCAACGTGCGTCGCCATGCGCTTGCGTTGCTGGTAGGTCAGCCACCAGCGGCTCTCGACTCGGACTTTGGCGGCGTCCTCCCGCCGCTGTTGCCCGCGCCCGCGATCCCGGCCGGGCTGCCATCCGACATGCTGCGCCGCCGGGCCGACGTCCGAGCGGCCGAGCGCCGCCTCGCCGCCGCGACCGCCGGCATCGGCGTGGCGGTCGCAGACCTCTACCCGCGCTTCAGCCTGACCGGCGCGGCGCAACTGCTGTCGAGCGCGCTCGGCAACCTGTTCTCCGGCAACAGCCTGCAACTGACTGCCACGGGCGCGGCGCAGTTTCCGCTGGTCGACTGGGGCCGCCGTCGCGCCGCCGTCGAGGATCGGCGCGAGATGCGCGAGCAGGCGTATCTGCGCTACCGCGCCGTCGTCCTGGGTGCGCTGCGCGACGTCGAGGACGCGCTGGTCCGGATCGAGGGCGAACGGCGGCGGCAGGTTGCCCTCAACGCCGCGGTGGCCGATGCGCTGGCGAGCGCACGGGCGACAGAGGCGCAATATCGCACCGGCTTCGTCGCGCAGAACGTGCTCCTCGATGCGGAGGCACAGCTGCTGTCCGCGCGCGAGGAACTGGTCACCAGCGACGCGCAATTGCGCCAGCAGACGGTGTCGCTGCTCAAGGCGCTGGGTGGTGGCTGGGAGGCCCTGCCGGCAATCGGCACACGTCCCGAAAAGGACCCTCGATAACCTGGATAGTAGACCGGTGGCCTAACCCGACGAGTCCAGGTCGGGCAGAGCGACTCGCGTCCGTGAAGAGCCGAACGTCGTAAAACCCGTTCAGAAAGGCCCGCCGGCAATGCTCCGCCCGTTCAGGCAAGCATCGCCGACAGGCCCGTTAAGTGATCAGATCGGCTTGAAATTTTCGCCGTACACCGCCGCCGCCGACGATTCACCGCCGAATAGCGAGAGCAGGAATGCAAACATGGTCTTCTCCCTCGTTGAGCACCGACCTTCCGGTCGAATGCTTGATTATACTAACGTAGAGTAACCATGCTCGCAATCACCGGTCGCAACGAAATCGGGGTGATCGGTTAACAGGTTGTTTAGGGTGTCTGGATAGTCAGACAACATGTGTCACGTCCCGGACCCGGCCGATTGCGGCAATCCTGGCAGCGCTCTGGTCGGCGGGCCGGCCTGGCGGATGCTGATTCTCGCGGCGGTGGCGGATTACCCGGTGCTGCGTCGCCACTTGGGCCGCGCCCGGACCGAGCGGCTGATGGCCGCGGTGGTCGTCCGGCTCGCCGCGCTGCTGCCCCATGCCGAGGTGCTGGCCAGCGGCCGCGAGCAGGTCGAGATACGGTCGGATGCGAGCACCGCCGCCGCCCTGGATGACGAGGTCGCGACGATCGAAGCCGCGTTTGACACAATGCTGGAGATCGACGGCGAGGCGTGCGCGGTCGAACTGGCGCTGGGCGGCGCGGTGGTGGAGGCGGCGCGATGCGACGAGGTGCGGCTGATCGAATCGGCCGAACAGGCGCTGGGCGATGCGCGGCACGAACGCCGGCCGGTTGCGCGCCGGGTGGGCGAAACGGTCGGCACCGTCGATCGCATCTCGCTGGCGCAGGACCTGCGCCGGGCAATCGCGGCGGAGGAGATGTTCCTCCAGTATCAGCCCAAGCTCCACATGCGTCGACAGCGGATCGCCTCCGTCGAGGCGCTGATCCGCTGGCGACATCCGAACCGCGGGCTGGTGCTGCCCGGCGACTTCATCCCGCTGGCCGAGGAATCGCGCGACATCGTCGCCCTGACGCTGTGGACCATCCGGCAGGTGATCGCCGACCAGTGTTCGCTGCGCGCGCGCGGCCATGACCTGTGCATGTTCATCAACATCGCCGGCGTGCTGCTGGGCGACGCGCGCTTCGTCCGCGATGTCGCCGCGCTGATCGAGGGCAGCGGCGCCGCGATCGGGTTCGAGATCACCGAAACCTCCGTGATCCGCGATCCGACCTCCGCGATCGCCAACCTCAAGACCTTTGCCGACATGGGCATCACCATCGCGATCGACGATTACGGCGCCGGCCTGTCCTCGCTCGCCTATCTCAAGCAACTTCCCGCGCGCGAGCTCAAGATCGACAAGCTGTTCGTCACCCAGCTGACCTCGTCGCATCGCGATCCGCTGATCGTCCGCTCGACCATAGACCTTGCCCATGCGATGGAGATGGAGGTGGTGGCTGAGGGGGTGGAAACGCAGGCGTCGCTGGCGCTGTTGTCGGTGATGGGGTGCGACATGGTGCAGGGCTTCCTTATCAGCCGGCCGATCGGGCTGGACGCGCTGATCCCGTACTTGGACGAAGAGCGGCACCTGAACTCCCCGCCCGATCCCCGGCAGCTCCTGGGCAGGTTCGGGACATGGCGGACGGCGTGACTGGGGGCTTGCACAAGCGCCTTTGCCTGGCGATCCTTGCCGCCCTGCTGCCGATGCTGACGCCGGCGGTCGCCATGGCCGCTGCCGCGACCAGCGTGCAGGCGATGATGGACCGATTGAAGCCGCTGGTGTTCGCCGATCCGGAGGGAGCGATCCCGGTCATTCGCCAGGAGCGGAAAAAAGCCGAGTCGATCCCCGATCCACGGCGGCGCGCCCTGGCCATTGCCGCCGCCCAATGGCTGGAGGGCGACGCCGAGGTCAGGCTGGAGCGCCTCCCCGCCGCGGCCACGCTGCTCGACCAGGCGAACCGGGCGGTCGACGGCTTGGCGCCCCGATCGCGGCTCAAGGCGCAGATCCTGCTGTCCCGCGGCCGCCTGAACGCGTCCCGGGTGCGCGTGGCGGCGGCGCTGGCCGATCTCCAGAACTCCTTCGCGCTGTTCCAGGCGACCGGCGACGCGCGGTCGCAATCGGCGGCGCTGCTCAACATCTCGGCGCTGTACTCGGACGCCAAGGATTACCGCTCCGTCCTGCGTTATGCCGACCAGGCGTGGGACATCTACCATGCCGACCCGCTGGTGGCGCTCAGCATCGCCAACAACCGGGGAAACGTGCTGATCGCGCTCGGCCGGCTGGCGGAGGCGCAGGCTCAGTTCCGGGTCGCGCTGGCCCAGGGCCGGTTGCTCAAGAGCCCGCTGATCGAAGCCCAGATCCTGCGCAACATCGCGCGCGCGCAGCTTGCCGCCGGTCAGGTCCGCGACGCCGAGCAGACCATGCAGTCGGGATTCATGGCGTCGGCGCGGGGCGGCGCGTCCGACGAGCGGCCGATGCTGGCGCTCGCGGCGCAGGTGATGTTCGAACACCATCGCCTGCCCCAGGCAGCGGCGATGATCGGGCGCAGCTTCGAGGGGCTCGATCTCAAGACCACCAGCCTGACGTGGCGCGACGCGCACGACACTGCGTACCGCATCTATCGCGCGCAGGGCGATCTGCCCCGCGCCATGGCGCACCTGGAGGCGCTCAAGCGTCTGGAGGACCAGTCCACCCAGCTCGCCACCAGCACCAGCGCCCAGCTGATGGCGGCGCGGTTCGACTTCGCCAACCAGGAGCTGCGCATCGCCAACCTCCAGCGCGACGAGGCCCGCCGCAGCGTCGCGTTCGAGCGGGCGCGCGTCGAAAGCCAGCAAATGCTGTTCGGCGGCGGGCTGGCCGCGGTCGCGATCATCATCGTGCTGCTGCTGATCGGCCTGTTCACCATCCGCCGCAGCCGCGACAAGGTGCGTGTCACTGCCGCGGAGCTCGCGGTCAGCAACCAGGCGCTGGGCTCCGCGCTCGCGGCCAAGACCGAGTTTCTGGCGACCACCAGCCACGAGATCCGCACCCCTCTGAACGGCATTCTCGGCATGACCCAGGTGATGCTGGCCGACGCCGCGCTTGCGCCCGACGTGCGCGACCGGCTGGACGTGGTGCAGACCGCGGGGCTGACGATGCGCGCGCTGGTCGACGACATCCTCGACGTTGCCAAGATGGAGTCGGGCAAGCTCACGCTGGAGAACGCCCGGTTCGACCTGCGCGCGACGCTCGCCGACGCCGCCCGGCTGTGGGAGGACGGAGCGGCCGCCAAGGGCGTGGCGCTGCGCGTCGATCTGGCGGACTGTCCGCAAGGGGTGGAGGGCGATGTCGCACGGGTGCGGCAAGTGGTGTTCAACCTCCTGTCCAACGCGCTGAAGTTCACCCGAGACGGCGAGGTCGCGCTGGTCGCGGCGCTCGACGGCGACCGGGTGGCGATCACCGTCAGCGACACCGGCGTCGGCATCCCCCGCGAGAAGCTGGGGATGATCTTCGAGAGCTTCCGTCAGGCCGACGCGGGCACCACCCGCGAGTTCGGCGGCACCGGGCTTGGGCTCGCCATCTGCCGCAACCTGGCCGAGGCGATGGGCGGCGGCATCACCGTCGATAGCGCGCCAAACAAGGGCGCATGCTTCACCGTCACCCTGCCATACCGTCCCGCGGCCGATCCGGCGGCGGCGGCGGTCGTCCCGCCGGCGCTGCTGGTGATCGAGCGCAACCCGATCGCCCGTGCCACCATCCGCACGCTGTTCGCCCCGCACCTCGAGCCGATCGCGCTGGTGGCGAGCACCGCCGAGGCACTGGCGCTGATGAAGGACAGGGGCGCCCGGCGCATCCTGGCCGACGAGGCGACGCTGGCCGTCACGGGCGAGCTTGCCGAGGCGGTCGCCGGCCTGATCGCGGGCGCAGGCGAGGGGGCTCGGGTAACACTGCTCGGCACCGGCCCAGGCGTGGCCGTCGCGGGGGCGGAGCGGCTCGCCAAGCCGATCGCCAGCGCCGAGCTGATCGCCCGCATCCTCGATCGACCGTTCGTCGCATCCGTTCCGGATACGCTTGCGAGCCGGGCCGCATGATCTGTATGTGACCAGTATGACACCCGGTTCCCTTGTGCCCCCCGTCCGGGTGAGGTCGTGAACGTCCTGTTCATCGAGGACGACCGGATGAACCGGCGGGTGGTCAAGGATATGCTGAACGTCGCCGGGGTGGCGATGGACGAAGCGGAAAGCGCCGAGATCGGCCTCCGCATGCTGGGCGAGCACGATTATGCGATGCTGCTGGTCGACCTCAGGATGCCCGGCATGGACGGCATCACCGCGATCCGCCACATCCGCGCGCGTGCCGACACCAAGGCGCAGGTGCCCGTGATCGTCATCACCGCGGACACCGCGCTCGACCTGCGCGAACGCTGCCTGGCGGCGGGAGCGGACGACGTGCTGTTCAAGCCGGTGGCGATGGACGCGCTGTTCGACGCGATAGGCCGCATCCTCGCGCGCGACGCCGATGCCGGCGGGACGCTGGTCTAGCGCCGGTCGGACAAGCCGCGCCCTGGCGGGAGATCACGGACCAAGGCGACCTACGCCTTCGGCTTTAACGCCTCCGCCAGCGACTGCGCCCCGCTCCCGCGCCGGGCGGGCCGGGGCTGGCTGGGGTCGGGGGCCCAGCCGGTGAGGTGCAGGATCGCGAACCGCTCCGTCGTCCGCCCGTCCGCATCCGCGCGCGCCGCGAATGCCGCCGCCGCCCGGCCCAGCGTCTCGCGCGACAGGGGCACCCGCTCGCTCAAGACGTTCCGCGCCGCCATCCCGCGCAGGTCCTCCAGCAGCCGGAACAGCGACGGGTAGCGCACGTCCAGCATCTCGACATCCGCCACCGGCAGCGTCAATCCGGCGCGGACCAGCAGGTCGCCCGCCGCGCGCACCTCCACCTGCGGATGGATGCGCGCCGCCGGCCGCTCGCCCTCCGCCTCGCGCAGGCACGCGCGCAACGTCGGCAGCGACCCTGCGCCCGTGAACGCGCCCAGAAAAACGCCGTCGGGCCTCAAGACCCGTCGCACCAGCGCCAGCGCGCCTGGCAGGTCGTCGACCTGGTCGAGCACGCCCGCGCTCACCACCGCGTCGAAGCTCGCATCGGCGAAGGGCAACCGGTCCTCGTCCGCCTGCACGCCGCCCACGGCGCGTGCGAAGCCGAAGCCAGCGTCCATCCGCGCCACCCGAGCACCCGGCGGCGGCACGAACGCGCCGTCGAAACAGCCCAGGTCCAGCACCGACCCGATCGGCCGGGTGATCGCCCCCAACCGTTCGGCCAACCCGTCGAGCATCGCCGCCCGCAGGAAATCGTGCGCGCGAAAGCCGGGCGCGGCACGGTCGCGGCGGCGGCGGCGGGCGGAGCGGTCGAAGATAGCGGTGGTCACGCGCGGGCTTGTGGGCGCGTCGGGGAGCGGCGACAAGGCTTTGCATGGGGTCGCCAGCCTTGTCCTTCCTCGCCCGCACCGGATCGGCGGCGCTCGGCTCTGCGCTCGCCTGGGCGCTGCCGCCGCGCTGCCCAGGGTGCGGCGTGCCGGTCGGCGACGACCACCGCTTCTGCGCGCCCTGCTGGTCGGGGCTGCGCTTCCTGGCGCCGCCCTGGTGCGAGGGGTGCCACCGGCCGATGCCGCACGCGAGTCCCGGCGCGCGCTGCGCGCGATGCCTTGCCGATCCGCCGCGCCATGCCGGAGTGCGCGCCGCGGTCGCCTATGGCCCCGCCGCTCGGCGGGTGGCGCTGCGGTTCAAATATGGCGGCCGGCTCGGGCTCGCGGAGACGATCGCGCGGCAGATGCGGCGGCTGGTGCCCGACGACGCGGAGGTGCTGGTGCCGGTGCCGCTCCACCGCTGGCGGCTGTGGCGGCGCGGGTTCAACCAAGCCGCGCTGGTCGCCCGCCGGCTGGCCGCGTCGAGCGGCGTGCCCGTCGCGCCCGACCTGCTCCAGCGCCGCCGCGCCACCCCGGTGCTGCGCGGCCTCGGCCCCGCCGGGCGGAGACGCGCGGTCAAGGGCGCGTTTGCGGTCGATCCCGCCGGCGCGGCGCGCATCGATGCCCGGCGGGTGGTGCTGGTCGACGACGTCCACACCAGCGGCGCCACCGCCGACGCCTGCGTCCGCGTGCTGCTCGCCGCCGGTGCCGCCTCGGTCACGATCCTGTGCTGGGCCCGCGTGCTGGACGAGGCGACCGATTGACAACCGGTCACCGCCACCACACTTGCCTCCGCATGGCAAAGGTCGAGATCTACACCAAGGCGTTCTGCCCGTATTGCACCCGTGCGATGCGCCTGCTCGCGTCCAAGGGCGTCGAGCCTGAGGAGTACGACATCACGCTCGGCGGCCCGCGCCGGCCCGAGATGATCCAGCGCGCGAGCGGCCGCACAACCGTGCCGCAGATCTTCATCGACGGCCTCCATATCGGCGGATCGGACGACCTTCACGCGCTCGATCGCCAGGGAGGCCTCGACCCGCTGCTCGCCTCATGAGGGTGCCATGAACAAGATCGGGGTCCTTCAGATGACGAGCGGGATCGACCCCGCCGTCAACGCCGCCACCCTGGTCGACGCCATCGCGCAGGCGCGCGCGGGCGGCGCGGCGATGCTGTTCACCCCCGAAATGTCCGGCCTGCTCGACCGCGATCGTGAGCGCGCCGCCGCCCACCTCGTCGTGGAGGAAGACGACCCCATGCTTGCCGCTGTTCGCGAGGCGGCGGCGCGGGCGGGGTTGTGGGTCCAGCTCGGTTCGCTGGGCATCCGGCGCGCGGACGGACGGCTCGCCAACCGCGCGTTCCTGATCGACGCCACCGGCACGATCCGCGCGCGCTACGACAAGCTCCACCTGTTCGACGTCGACCTGCCCACCGGCGAGCGATGGCGCGAGTCGGCGAGCTACGCGCCCGGCAATGCCGCGGTGGTCGCCGACACGCCGTGGGGGCCGGTCGGCCTGTCGATCTGCTACGACCTGCGCTTCCCCGCGCTGTACGCGGCGCTATCGGACGCGGGCGCGACCACCCTCGCGATCCCCGCCGCCTTCACCCGCCCCACCGGCGAGGCGCACTGGCAGGTGCTCCTGAGAGCCCGCGCGATCGAGGCAGGGGCGTTCGTCGTCGCCGCGGCGCAGTGCGGAGTTCATGCCGATGGTCGCTCCACGTACGGCCGCTCGCTCGTCGTCGATCCCTGGGGCGAGGTGCTGCTCGACATGGGCGACGCGCCCGGCCTCGGCTTCGCCGACCTCGACCCGGCCCGCGTCGCGGCGGCACGCGGGCGCATCCCGGTGCTCGCCCACCGCCGCGCAATCCCGCCGGTGACCCGCGCGTGATCGTCTTCGACCTGCGCTGCACCGCCGGCCATGTCTTCGAGGCATGGTTCGGATCGAGCGCCGATTACGAGGACCAGCGCACCCGCGGCCTCGTCCGCTGCCCGTGGTGCGACGACGCCGCGGTGGAAAAGGCGGTGATGGCCCCCGCCGTCGCGGCCAAGGGCAACGCCCGCCCCGACCCGCCAAGCCCGACCCAGGTCAAGGCCGCCCTCCACGCGCTGGCGACGGCGCAGAAGGAGGCGCTCAAGGGCTCGACCTGGGTCGGCGGCGGCTTCGCCAGGCGCGCCCGCGCGATGCACGACGGCACCGAGCCCCACGCCCCCATTCACGGCCAGGCTACTCCGGCTGAAGCCAAGGCGCTGGCCGAAGACGGCGTCCCCGTCGCGCCGCTCCCCCTGCCGGTGGTCCCGCCCGAACAGGCGAACTGACGCCGCACGATCCTCCCCCGCCAGGGGGAGGGGGACCACGAAGCGGTAGAGGGGGAGGACGCCCAAACGCCGGTTCGCAAATTCTCCCCCTCCGTCAGCCGCGCTGCCACCTCCTTCTGGCGGGAGAGGATCCATGCCCTCACACCCACCACATCACCGTCACCGGGAACGGCGTCCACCATCCCGTCCGGACTCCCGCCGCGCGCAGCGCCCCGCCGGTCCAGGCGTTGCACGTCCGCCCCGCGCTGTACCGCCCCCGCGCCGGATAGAACGCGTCATACGGCCCATAGCCGGGCAGATGCTCTCTGCCCGGCGCGAAGCTCGCGCGGATATATCCCGCCAGCCGCCGGTACTGGTCGGGCGTCAGCACCACCGCGCGCACCGCCGGATCGGCGGCGGGCCGGGGAACGTGGTCGACATGCATCAGCGTCCGTTCGCTTCCGAACGCCGCCGCCAGCACCGTGCGCGGGCGCACGTCCCACCAGCTCGGCGTTTCCAGGTAGAACGCCCGCTCCCCCCAGCCGAACGACAGGTGATCGTACCGGCCATAGCGCGGGTCGGCAAGGTGCTCGGGGCGCGCCAGCCCCCGCCAGTCCACCCCCGCCGCCACCTTGGGCACGACGATGCCGGTATGCACCCCGTTGCTCTCGACCCAGATCGTCACGCCCTGCACCGGCGGCCGCCAGCCCCGGTTGACCGGCACCGCCCCGCCGACCAGCCCCGCGACGACATAGGCGGCCAGCACCGCCAGCAGCCAGCCCGTCCCCCGCGCAACCGTGCGCCCGACCCAGACGTTTCGCCTTATCATCCACCCATGCTAGGCCCGATGCCATGGAAACGCATGTGCTAGATCGCCCGCCCGAAGGGGCCGCCGCCGACTGGACGATCCCGCAGGGCTGGGAGCGTTACACCGCGGAGGAGCACGCCACCTGGGACACGCTGTTCGCGCGCCAGGCGAAGCTGCTTCCCGGCCGTGCCTCGAACGCGTGGCTCAAGGGGCTGGACGTCCTCCGCCTCGACCGTCCCGGCATCCCGAACTTCGAGGAGCTGTCCGACCGGCTCGAGGCGCTGACCGGCTGGCGGGTGATCGCGGTGCCCGGCCTCGTCCCCGACGACGTGTTCTTCGACCACATGGCCAACCGCCGCTTCGTCGCGGGCAACTTCATCCGCCGCCCCGATCAGCTCGACTATCTCCAGGAACCCGATGTCTTCCACGACGTGTTCGGGCACGTACCGATGCTGTCCGACCCGGTATTCGCCGACTATCTCGCCGCCTATGGCCGCGGCGGCCAGCGCGCGCTGGGGCTCGATGCGCTGAAGTATCTCGGCCGGCTCTACTGGTACACGGTCGAGTTCGGCCTTGTCGCGGAGCCCGAGGGCCTGCGCATCTTCGGCGCCGGCATCGTGTCGAGCGCGTCCGAATCCCGCTTCGCGCTCGACGATCCCAGCCCCGACCGGATCACCCTCGACCTCGCCCGCGTGATGCGGACCGAATACCGGATCGACGATTTCCAGCAGAACTATTTCGTCATCCCCAGCTTCGACGAACTGCTCCGCCTGACGGTCGAAACCGACTTCGCGCCGCTCTACGAAGCACTCAAGCAGCAGCCCGACATTCCGGTGGCGACGATCGTTGAAGGCGACGAACTGGTCACCCGCGGCACCCAGGATTATGCGCGGGGGAAGGGCTGGCAGGGCTGATCCCTTGTGCTCCCGCGAAGGCGGGAGCCCAGTCTGGGCCCCCGCCTTCGCGGGGGCACATCGGCTGCTGCTACCGCCCGAACCCCCGCGCCGCATCGCTCGCCAGCTTGTCCGCGCGTTCGTTCTCCGGGTGGCCGGCATGGCCCTTGACCCATTGCCAGTCGATCCGGTGCCGCGCCGACGCCGCCAGCAGCGCCTGCCACAGCTCGGCGTTCTTGACCGGCTTCTTGTCCGCGGTCTTCCAGCCGTTGCGCTGCCAGCCCTTGATCCACTTGGTCAGCCCGTCCATCACGTAACGGCTGTCGGTCGACAGCTTCACCCGGCACGGCCGCTTCAGCGTATTGAGCGCCTCGATCGCCGCGGTCAGCTCCATGCGGTTGTTGGTCGTGTTCGCCTCACCGCCCGACAGCTCGCGCTCCTTGTCGCCCTGGCGCAGCAGCACGCCCCAGCCGCCCGGCCCCGGATTGCCCTTGCACGCGCCGTCGGTGAACGCCTCGACCAGTGGAAGTTCAGCGGTAGCGGGCGAGTCGGCGGACATAGGCGAGCGGATCCTTGCGGGTGACGAGCGCGTCGGCCGGGGTGTTGAGCCAGTCCCACGCGCGGCTCAGCGCAAAGCGGATGCACGCGCCGCTGGCAAGTACCGGAAACGCCGCCCGCTCCTCGTCGCTCGGCGCGAAGGACCGTTCATACCCCGCGACCAGCGCGTCGCCGACCGCTGCATCATACCGGCTTCCGCTCGCGTCGAAGCTCCACGCGGTATGCGCGATGGCGAGGTCGAACACCCGCACGTCGCTGCACGCGAAATAGAAGTCGATCAGCCCCGTGACCTGATCGCCCAGCATCAGCACGTTGTCGGGAAACAGATCGGCATGGATCACGCACGCATCCAGCCCCCGCGGCCATTCCGCCAGCACCGCGTCCAGCGCGAAGCCGAGCTCGTCGTGCAGCCCCGGCGCGATCCCGTCCAACGCCCGCCCGCACCGCTCGAACAAGGGCCGCCACGTCTCCACCCCCATCGAGTTCGAGCGCCCGGGTGCGAAGTCGGCGACCGCTCCGTGCATCGCCCCCATCGCCGCCCCCGCCGCCAGCGCCTGTGCGGGCGTCGGCTGCGACAGCGATACGCCCGGCAGGAAGCGGATCAGGCACGCCGGACGCCCCGCGAGTTCCTGCACCTGCCGCCCGTCACGGTCCGCGATCGCCGGCGGCACCGCCAGGCCCTTGCCCGCGAGGTGATCGAGCAGCGCCATGAAGAACGGCAGGTCCCCCGCCGCCACCCGCTTTTCGTAGAGGGTCAGGATGAAGCGGTCGCGGGTGGTCTCGACGAGGTAGTTCGAGTTCTCGACTCCTTCCGCGATCCCCTTGGCGGAGACGAGATCGCCGACGTCGTAGCGCGCGAGGAACCCGGTCAGCGCTTCCGCGGACACCTGCGTATAGACGGCCATTCGCTCCCCCGATCGGCTCCGTCGTCAGCCCAGCGCAGGCTGGCGTCGCTCTCGACGGCGCACACCCTTGCCCGTCACGCCGCCGCTTCCAACCCGCGCGGCAGCTTGAACGCGATCGTCTCGCGGTTGGTCTCCACCTCGCGCTCGGTCACGTCGTACCGGGTCGCCAGCCGGTCGACCAGCTCGCGCACCAAGAGCTCGGGCGCGGACGCCCCCGCGGTGATCCCCAGCGTGCCGACCCCGTGGAGGAACAGCCAGTCGAGCTCGTTCGCGCGCTGGATCAGCATCGCCGGGGTCCCCTCGCGCTCCGCCACCTCGACCAGTCGGACCGAGTTCGACGAGTTGGGCGCGCCGATCACCAGCATCGCATCGCAGCTCGCCGCGATCGCCTTCACCGCCGCCTGCCGGTTGGAGGTCGCGTAGCAGATGTCCTCGCCTCGCGGCCCTTGGATGGCCGGGAACCGCGCCTGGAGCGCTTCCACGATCGCGGCGGTATCGTCCACCGACAGGGTGGTCTGGGTCAGGAACGCGAGGGCTGCGTCGGGTACCGCCAGCGTCGCGACATCCTCCACCGTCTCCACCAGCGACATCGCCCCCGGCGGCACCTGGCCGAAGGTGCCGATCACCTCCGGATGGCGGGCATGGCCGATGAAGACGATGTGGATGCCCCGTTCCACCAGTCGCTCGGCCTCGCGGTGGACCTTGCTCACCAGCGGGCAGGTCGCGTCGAGATAGTCGAGCCCCCGGTCGCGCGCGTCCGCCGGCACCGACTTGGGCACGCCATGCGCGGAAAACACCACCGGCGCGCCGTCGGGCACCTGGTCCAGCTCCTCGACAAACACCGCCCCTTGCGCCTTGAGCGTGTCGACCACGAACTTGTTGTGGACGATCTCGTGGCGGACATAGACGGGGGCGCCGTGCTTCTCGATCGCCAGCTCGACGATGCGGATCGCGCGGTCCACGCCGGCGCAAAAGCCGCGCGGCGCGGCGATCAGCAGTTCGAGCGCGGGCTTGTCGCCGGTCTGCGTGGGGGCGTGCAGGGGAGTGTGGATCACGCCTGCGCGCTTACCTGATTGCTCCGCCGGGGTGAAGCCGGTTATGGGCTGCACGATCCGGCGGTGTTTCCCGCATCAAGAAGGTACGCGTCCCCGTGAAAGCTCTCCCCAGCCTCGCCCTGATCCCGCTGGCGCTGGCCGGCTGCGCGGGGAAGGGCGAGCTCGACGGCACCGGCGGGGTGTCGGCGGTGCGGTCCGCCTGCCCAGTGGTGGGCGTGCCCGCGGGCACCGGCGACGTGACGCTGTTCACCGGCGCCACCCCCGATTCCGCCGCGATCGACGTCGCCGCGGTGCTCACCGAAGTGCGCTCGACCTGCACGGAGGCGGGCGACCAGATCACCACCGCCGTCACCTTCCGCGTCGATGCCCGCCGGTCCACGGCGGGGCCGGCGCGCGACCTGACGCTGCCCTATTTCCTCGCGGTGGTGCGCGGCGGCGGCAACGTCGTCGCCAAGCGGGTCGGACAGGCGAGCGTCCACTTCGAGGCCGGCCAGCTGCGCGCCTCGGCACCGGGACAGGCCACCGCCACCGTCGCCCGAGCCGCCGCGACCCTGCCTGAGGAGATCCGCAACCGCATCACCCGCCGCCGCAAGGCCGGCGACGAGGACGCCGCCACCGATCCGCTGACGACGCCGGAGGTCCGCGCCGCGGTCCAGCGCGCCAGCTTCGAGGCGCTGGTCGGCTTCCAGCTGACCGACGCGCAGCTCCGCTACAACGCCCAGCGCTGACCGGCATTGTGCTCCCGCGCAGGCGGGAGCACCAGGGGACGGACGCAATCCCGATCACCCGCCCGCCCCAAACCGGTTGACGCCACCCCGCGCCCGCGCCAAGGCTCGTCCCCGTCGATGCCGGGCAACCGGCATGGGCCAGCGCGGGAGAGACCCCGAACAGGGGCGCCGAAGGAGCAACCACCCCGGAATCTCTCAGGCAACCGGACCGCGCCCGGCCACCGACACTCTGGAAAGCGCCGGGCCTTTCAGGTCCAGGCCACCGAAGGGGTAACCCCGCCGACCGTTTCGGGCGATGCGGGGGAAAGCTCTCAGGTCCCGTGACAGAGGGGGAACAGGACGCCTGCGGCATCGCCCGCATCCGTTCGCCCTTTGGAGTTCCGGCGCGATGAGCATCCCGACCAATCTGCCCCCCGACATCCAGGACGGCGTCAACGCCCAGCTCGATGCGATGGCGGAGCCCGATGCGCCCGCGATCCAGCTCCTGCCGCTCGACGCATGGCACCGGGGGCGGGGCGGCCGCATGGTCCCGTTCGCCGGCTACGAGATGCCCGTCCAGTACGAAGGGATCATGGCCGAGCACCTTTGGACGCGCCAATCCGCCGGGCTGTTCGACGTCAGCCACATGGGCCAGCTCGTCTTCACCGGCGAGGGTGCCGCCGCCGCGCTCGAAACGGTGCTTCCCGCCGACGTTCGCGGCCTCGGCGAGAAGCGGATGCGCTATTCGCTGCTCCTCAACGAGGAGGGCGGCATCCTCGACGACCTGATGGTCACGCGCTTGCCTGTCGCGCATCCGTTCGCGCCGGCCGGGGCCGCGCCGTCCGGGTCGTACGATCCCCTCGCGCCCGCACCGGGCGACGCCGGGGCGTCGGCCTCCGACGCGCTCTACATGGTCGTCAACGGCGCCACCAAGTACGACGACATCGGCACCCTGCTCGACGCGATCCCCGACGACGTGACGCTCAACCTCCTGGACGAGCAGGCGCTGCTCGCGTTGCAGGGCCCCAAGGCGGTCGACGCGCTGTCCCGCCTCGTCCCCGGGGTCGAGGCGGTGACCTTCATGACGGCGGGCGCGTTCGACTGGCAGGGCACGGCGCTGTGGGTCAGCCGATCGGGCTACACCGGCGAGGACGGGTTCGAGATCTCGCTCCCCGCCGAGACCGCCGCCGCCTTCGCCGATGCGCTGCTCGCCGAGCCCGAGGTCAAGCCGATCGGCCTCGGCGCACGCGACTCGCTCCGGCTCGAAGCCGGCCTGCCGCTCTACGGCCACGACCTCGATCCCGAGACCACGCCCGTCATGGCCGACCTCGGCTTCGCGTTGGCCAAGAAGCGCCGCGACTCTGCCGATTTCGCCGGGGCCGGGCGCATCCTCGCCGAGCGCGAGAGCGGCCCCGCGGCCAAGCGCGTCGGCCTGACCATCGCCGGTCGTCAGCCGGTGCGTGAGGGCGCGGCGGTGGTCGATGCCGACG
>Ga0325401_1000545_pt1 | contig 27684 bp, 13 predicted proteins | sample PopdelMetagenome_FD_205666 | JGI IMG/M metagenome (GOLD analysis project Ga0325401, IMG submission 205666) | Populus deltoides microbial communities from Bellville, Georgia, United States - Xylem-PdKOR-R2 | ecosystem: Host-associated > Plants > Phyllosphere > Stem > Wood/Secondary xylem | place...
TAATATCGCAACCTTTATATGCATGTGTTTAATCTGATTACATGGGATTATATGAGTCTTCCACCTCTTGCCGACTCTCTGAGATGAGGGAATTAAGACAATCGGATTACAATCTATGTGGACTTGGGTACGATCATGGGACTAATTGGTTTAAGGCTGTTAGAATGGTCTGTGATTCGAAAGCTGAAGATACTGTTTTGCAAGCTGTTTACAAACCAGGGATTGCCTCCTGGTGATTGGAATAGATTCAAATGGGAGTCTTCCCAATGGCTCTGCGAACGGATCTTTTCATCGGCTTGTTAGAGGAAGAGATGATCCTGCGCGAGCCCTATATGCTTTCAATTTCGGAAGATCAGAGCAATTTAGATCAAATATCTCACTGCCTCCATTTCTGTGTATAGTGATGACAATTAGTGGATAAATATTAGGGTTTCTGGGGACTCCATCTTCTTTTGCAATGGTCAAGATGCTAGTCTAAAGTCTAAACCCTACAGAGGTATGGCTAACGAAGGAATATGTCGTAGCCGAATCACGGGCGACAATGCTTGTCATCGAACCTGAAAGAGAATTGGTGTTCTACAAGGATGATCCATTGTTTTTTGAAGCCAAGAAGTTCTCAGACTATGGGACTATTCTATTCTCAAGGCAGAAGTTTGTTTTTGTATGATCCGAAAACATAAATTAAGACAAAAGTGGACACGTCCGTCATGGTGTATAGAACTTTATGCATTTGCCCACACTCCAAGCTTCGTTGCTTTCAATGATAATAAAACAACTGCAGATTGATTCCATTAACACGTTCAAGAGGAGTTTGTGGTTACCAAATTTAATTTGAGAAAGAGAATAGAAGAGAGACGGCTTCTTCTTTGCTTTGGTTTCCTAGTTAAGGCTTCGTATAGGGGAATTCTTTTGCTTGCGGTAGTTTTTGTTTTTTTATATTTTTTAAAAGTTTATTTACCTTTAAAAAGCATTATAACAATGGTTTTTTTGGTGTGTTTTTTATAATTTTGATATGTTTATATTAAAAATAAAAAAAATATATTTTAATATATTTTCAAATAAAAAAATATTTTTTTAAAAGCATCATGCATCACAATACAAAATACATTCACAATACTCATTCTAGTGACACTTTTGTCTCTTCACCCCGTGCGACGTTGAAACTTTTGATTAGTTTTGCATATAACTATATATGTTCTAAAAAAGTATAGAAGAAAAGAAATTAAAAGTGTTCATCTTATACTAGTATTATAAAACCCAACCCGTGTGATCCTGGTTTATAAATTTAATTTTTTTATTAAAATAATATTATTTTAAATATTTTAGTGGATTTAAAAAAATTAAAGTTAATCCGAATTAACTCACCCGACTTATAACTAAGCCTTATAAATATGCATTTTCAACTACTAAAATTGTAAATATATGCGCATGCAATGTAGCTTCCATATTTATTTACACTTTCAAATACACAATTTTTTGATCAATTTCTTCTTTTAGGAGAAGAAAGAAGATTAGTTTGCCTGCCAATTTCTTCTTTAACAAATAATGATATTATACGCACTCATTGAGGGATAATTGTGATGGTCTAAAGAGATTTATAATTATCTTATTTATAAAAAAAAATGTAAACTAAGTTATACTAAGAAATTTCTAAAAAAAGATACCAAATAAATATTTTATGGATCTATTAACTAAAAAAAACAGTCTCAATTCTTGAAATTTGATCAAAGATATCAAGGTTATAAAAAATCTAAAAACAAGGTGTGATTCACAGAAAGTTGCTTGGGAGTGTGGTTGCGGTTGCTTTTCAAAGTGTTTTTCATACCGAAATATATCAAAATAATATTTTTTATTTTTTAAAAATTATTTTTGATATCACTATTTTAAAAAGATCTAAAACACATAAAAAAATTAATTTTTAATAAAAAAATTAAATTTTTTAAGAACATGATATTCTCAAACATAGCGGTGCCTACATCTTATCGATCTTTTGACTCATTGATGTTATATATTCGCTTTTGTCTCTCTTTCGCCTCTTTATTTTTGTGTTTAAATGCAAACTTTTCTTATAAAATAAACATGAAAACAAAATAACATTTCTATAAAACTTTGAGGATGAAACTGTATTTTGCGACGAAAAACTAAATACTTGAGATCATCAAAGCAGCTCCAGGAGACGTGGAGCTTTTTTGATTGGTCAATAACACAAAATCTGTCAGCAGTTACTTGATACTGGTTAATCCAGTATCTCCCTCCTATCATACATAGTTTTTTGTGTACATGAACATGAGCATAGTTAACCAAAAAACAAATAGAGAAATAATATAATTTATAAAATATTTAAAAAAAACATATTTTAATTAATTGCATATAATAACTTGCAACTCTTTTAAATTATTCAATGACCTAAAATAAATTACAATAAAGAGAAATAAATTACAATTAGAAGAGAAGAGATAGAAAAAAAAATTAGAAATAAATTGAAAATTTTAATAATAATATTGTTAATATCATTAAAAAAATCTCAACAAAATAAATTAAAAGGTAAGTCAGCCCTCACTATTTTTAGACCATGTAGTTCATATTAGTTTTTATTAATAATTTTTTTATATTATTAAATTTATTTTATCAAAATATTTTATAATATTAATAGTATTGTCATCGTTACTTTTATAAGTCTCCAAGATTTTTTTTAGTTTTTCTTTATCTATTTTCATTGTAATTTTTTTTTTAATCATTTAACAGTTCAAACAAGTTGTACATAACATGTACACTGCAAATCTATATTATTTTTTAAAATATTTTTTTTTATTGTGATTTCTAAAAAATAAAATAAAATGTTCCAAGTTCAAAAAAACTCTCATACTTATCTCTCTCATTCTCAAATATCCATTATCCACTGATCTAACCAATTAACAGTAAATAACAAACAGGGCAAGGTTTTTCTTCGTCAGAAACATCAAAACCAACAAAAAGCAAACTGCTGTAGTTTTAGCCAAGGCAGACAAAACCTTTATTTCTGATTTATGTCTCTGTATCTAATTTGGGTCTTAAAGAAATATTGATTCTTTGAGTTGCCCTTTGTCTTCTCTACAAAAAGGTTAGAACTTTATGGTCTTAATCGCTTTTTTACTTAATTTCTTTGGTGTTTCAAATTTTCTGGATTCTGGGGTTTAGTTACTGAAAGATTTATGTTTTTGTTACAAATCTTGTAGGGTTTTGTAGCTACCCTTGGTGGGTTTCTTGCTAAATTTACATTTGGGTAGATAATGACATGCTTACTTGTGTGGTTGTTATGTTTAAAGGTGGCTCTTTTGGTTTTGGTTTTGATGATTTGTTGAATTTTTTTCTGTTTTGGTCGTAATTGGTGTAGTGTACTTCAGTTTGTTTTGCAAATACAGTGAAATTTGGTTTGATGGGATTTCTTTGCTGGTTTTAATTATGGTGACTAGTGTTGTGTATCTGGTTCTTATGTTTGAATTTGTTTTCATGTAACAGATGTAGATTTGGAAACAATTTCCCATGGATATTCTCTCAATATAACTATATGCACCAAACCTAATCACTTAAACATGTTGATAGCTAGGATTAGTAATTAGTCCCTGAACATTAAATGCTTGTTCAGGTTAATAAAACCTCAAAGAAGATCCTTTTAGAGAAAAAAAATCAGTAATAAATTTGATGATAATGTGATATGTAGATTCTTGACTCTGAAATTAGCAATCGCTTTATTTGGTTATGTTTTGATGGGTTGACCAAGTAGTCTTTAGTTATTTCAATATATTTTTTGTTTTATGAGGTGAAGGTGTGTATAGCAACACATATCTGGCAAGAGCTTGTGTAGAATATTGCCACTGATTGCATATGTTTGATGTTTCCCATTGTTGCTTTTGTTTTGTCACTTTTGGTTATTTGATATGTTTATGCCAAACAGAACCATATGGCTATCCCTGGTGATAGTGAGCATCAATGGATAGAGAGGGTAAAATCAGAGGGAGCTGTTCCACTACTTGATCCATATAATTGTTCAAATGGCTGGGCGTCTCCACCTGGAGAATGTTTCATGGTAAGAGGTCCAAAGTATTTGACAACTAAGGTTAAAATCCCTGGTGGTGAATCTCTTTTAAAGCCTCTTGGATTTGACTGGATCAAAGGTTCTACAAAGATTACAGAGGTTCTAAAGAATCGTAAAAGTCGTGTAAGGAAGGTTATTGATGAAGCTTTTCCAAATGGTGATAAGCCTTTTGTTTGGGCGTTTAATCTACAAGTTCCCGGTAAGGAAAACTATAGTGCTGTGGCTTATTTCGTAGGCACAGAACCAATTCCAGAGGGATCTTTAATGGACCAGTTCTTGAAAGGTGATGACGGGTTTAGAAACTCAAGGCTTAAACTGATTGCCAACATTGTCAAAGGCCCCTGGATAGTAAGAAAGGCAGTTGGAGAGCAGGCTGTGTGCATAATTGGGCGTACCCTTTCCTGCAAGTACTGTTTCGATGAACATTTTTTGGAAGTTGATGTGGATATTGGATCTTCAATGGTTGCAAGTGCAATAGTTCATTTGGCATTTGGTTACATCTCAATGTTGACTGTTGACCTAGCTTTTGTCATTGAGGGTCAAAGCGAGTCAGAACTTCCAGAACGACTCTTAGGTGCCTTGAGATTTTTTGACTTAAATCCTGCTTGTGCTTCCTTATATGAGCCGTCACCTCTTGGAAGCACTGATAATTTGCAGTCTTCATTGCCGACACGCTTATGGAAGTCAATTGGCCAGGGATTTTCTCAACTCCTTCATCCCATACCAGGTGCTCAAGAAAATGGTTCTACCTCTGACACAGCCCATGTTAATGGAACTTCTGAGCTAAAAGAGGGCTGTGAAGACTCAAAGAAATGGTAAGGGTTGTGAATTGCAATTACTTTCGTATTTACATTTGAGTGAATAAAGGTTTAAATTTTGGTTTGTTTTGGTGCCATGTAAAAGTGAGCTCATAAAAAAAGATTTCAAGTTTTCAACTTTATCTTTTGTTTGCGTCACTGGAAGACTATTATAATGTCATAATGGCTTTATTCATAGAAATCCATCTCTTAGGAGATCATAGAGACAACATGCATGCCTAGTGAAGCCCTTTGTATGCAACCTCGTCATTAGTATGTCTTTTGGCATGAGATGATTGGCAATATTTAACGTAAGATGCATGCCTGTTATGATTTGTTTCCATCATGTGGAAGGCTACTTTACTTGCGTAACATGCAAATCCATTCAGTGCCTTTGTCTCCAAATCTGTTATCATCCCCTCCTTTTTCTTTCAGATACAAATAGTTGAGCTTTCTTCCTTGTGTCAATTATGCTCCCATGCTCCCCTGCCAAGTTATCTGTGTTGCCTAAGTATGCAAACATCATCAATCACCACTTTCTCCTTATATGCTTCCCAATAGTTCTTGCTTTGGAGATTTTTCCTCCTGGTGAAAGTCTGTCGACATTATCTGTTTCCAAGACCTTTTCCTGGATTTACTATATCCTCTTAACTCTAGAAACTAACAATGTTCCCATATGTTTGGAATGTCTCAATAATTGCATTCAACTTACCTGTGCTTCTTGTGCAATTAGTCAAAACTTGGAAGATTGATTATAGCTCTAGGATATTCTTTATGTGAGAGAGTTCAATCATCCAAGTTCTTTATAAGATTTCTTCCACATGATTTCACTTCCAGATAGTTACATACTTGTCATGGTGCATAATCTATTCCTATCATTGTTATTTGACTTGCTGGTTCTGGAATTATATATTGTCATCAACTTCTTAATTCTTAACCAATCAATACGGTTACGAATTATATTAACAGTTTTCCTCTGGTGATCATAATAATATTTGCAGATGAATCAGATACTCCTCATGGACAGTGTATAAGCAGCTGTTGGAGTAGCTTAATAATCTAGATGTCACAGAATGATTGAAGTGGTAACAAGTATCAAATGTTCAATGCATTCAACTGCTCAATTACTAGCCGTGTCATTTAATTCTTTTGATTTTTTGTAGTTATGAGTAGACGTGCCATTTAATTCTTTTGATTTGATGTAGTTATGAGTAGACTGTGTTCAGGCAGTCAGTGAATCATATTATTTATTTACAGGATATTAAATTTGTTGATAGCTGATTCTGTTACATTTGTAGTTCAAAAGTATTATTTCCACAAAAATCTAGGTTGAATTTGCCAATTTCATTTCTGTTATGTACTTGGGGTTCTGAGGAGATAAATTGAACTGGTGAAGTTTCCTGAGAAAAGAACTGGAGTGAATGATGCTGCACAATGTAATCTGCCTTAAGGAGTTGGAATTGTGCCTTGATTAAAGAAGCTCTTTCACTGCCGCTGGCTTTAGTCGTTAGTACCTTGCTGTTTCTTGAGCTACATCCTGAATTTGACCCTTCTTAGACTAATGAGTCCGATGGTTATGGTATAAGTGGCCAAGACCCTAGACTTCCGGTCACCTGTAAAATAAAGGGATAAAAGAAGGGCTAATTTGGATGGTCTATAGACGCAGCTTGAATATTACAGGGCAAAAGTTGCAACCTTGTGTATCAATCCTTTTTTGGCTATCATTGGCAGTCTGCATAAACTATCATCAACATCACATTTTTTGGTGATTAAAACATATCTGTTTTGGTATCTTCTGTCTATTATTGCCTTTTGGGATCCACACTTTACCTTTATTGAGTTTGAGGTTGGGCGACGCTTGGTCTAAAAGACTCTAAAACAGCTTCTTGTGGTAATACTTTCACCTTTTTCGGCTTCTTTTAACCTAAGCAGTGCATAATCTAGCAGGCACCAAAAATCAGCTGAACTAACTGTTCCCACAGCAGATTTGAAAGCCCAATATTAAAGACGGGAAGATGGCTGGACCCGAGGAAAATCAAGAGGGAAGATATAATGACTGCTCAAGTAAAGAATGGTTATCAATTATGTTCATTAAATAAAATCTTAATATCGAATGCAACAACATTATCACCGTTCGACAAAGAGAATTCAAGAATAGGAGAGGGGACTTATGATCTGACACCCTTTAACTGTAGAATCTGATACCTATTAGTGTGAACGACGAAACAAAAGCTAGGCAAAACCCTAGTGCTTCCTGAAAAGTCGAGCTTATCTACCTCCAATTCCTATATTGAAGCATAATCTCATTCCCAGCAATTTTTTGCCGTAGCTAAGTATGAATCAGTGACTCCAAAGTCCAAATGGAATGTGACTTTGCATAAGATAATTGATTCATGCAAATAAAGAATGAAACAGGAAACATTATCCAAACAACCAGTGTGCAGTTGTGCTCTAGCAATTGATTAATGCAATAGATAACTATAAGCATAGCATTCATCAAAAAAGAAAAAAGAAAAAAGAAAAAAAAAATTATGCATCATAGTCAAACAATGGTCACATTGCAGCATGCAAGCAGAGAGTTGAGCTACAGATGAAGCGCAAAAGATTGAACATGTTTTTAAGCTTGATAGTTATACAGAACAGAAATATCTTCATTGCATTACTATGGATATGTGAAAAAGTTCCTTTTCATCATTTCTTGAATGACATAGAGCCTACTCCAAAAATAAAATCATGAGATCAGAAGACCAAAGATTTCTGAAAGGAAGAAAAGCTGCGGAAGAAAAGCTGCGGTACAACAAGCAAAGAACAGGGGTCCACGACAATGGTTGATAATGTCTCAAACCACATTGGTCTCCAATAACATGCATCCACCATTCTAACAAATGACTGAAAGAGAAAGCTGCACCCGTTAGTCTGTCACTCTCCAGCAGAAGGGACTGATTTGTTTCCGTCATTTGGAGGGTTATAAACTTACAATACTTGCCTAACATGCAAATCCATTCAGTGCCTTTATAGAAAAGAAGCGCGGGAAGTTTATGGTGCATAATCTATTCCTATCATTGTTATTTGACTTGCTGGTTCTGGAATTATTCATTGGCATCAACTTTTCCATTTTTAACCAATCAATGCGGTCACGAGTTAAATTAACTGTTCTCCTCTGGTGATCATAATAACATTTGCAGATGAATCAGTTACTCCTCATGGACAGCGTTTATGCGGCTTGGAGTAGCTTAATAATCTAAACGTCACAGAATGATTGAAGTGGTAACAAGTACCAAACGTTCACAGCAGTCTACTGCTCGACTACCAGCCATGCCCTTTAATTATTTTGATTTGTTGTAGTTATGAGTAAACTGTATGTTACGGCAGCCAAGGAATCATATCTACTTATTTGCAGGATATTAAATTTGTTGGTAGCTGATTCTGTTACATTTGTAGGTCAAAAGTATTATTTCCACAAAAAGCTAGGTTGAATTTGCCAATTTCATTTCTGTTAACTTGGGTTCTGAGAAGATAAATTGAACTGGTGAAGTTTCCTGAGAAAAGAACTGGAGTGAATGATACAGTACAGTGAACTGGTGAATTTACCTTCTCTGGGTTCTTTTAACCTAAGGCAGTGCATAATATTAAGGACGGGAAGATGGCTGGACCCGAGGAATATCACGAGAGAAAATAAGATGACTGATGAAGTAAAGAATGGTTGTCAATTATGTCTCCATTGAATAAAATCTTCACGACAAATGCAGCAATATTATCACCATTCAACAATCAGAATTCAAGGTTCGGGGAGGGAACTTAAGATCTGATACCTTTTACTGTAGAGAAGGAGAAAAAAAGGTTGGCAAGTTCTCTATGCAAAATGAGTCCATGACAAGTGTTCTGTTTACCAATCAAAACCGTTGTTTTATCTCTCTTTGCCAAAACCCTAGTGCTTCCTGAATGAATAAATCGAGCTTATCTACCTCCAATTCCTATATTGAAGCATAATCACATTCCCAGCAAATTTTTGCCATAGCTGAGTAGGAATCAGTCACTCCGAAGTCCAAATGGGATGTGACTTTGCATATGATAATTGATTGCATGTAGTAGAGATCTAGTATAGTGGTCCATGAAAGAATGAAACAGGAAACATTATCCAAACAACTATTGTGCATTTGTGCTCTAGCCATTGATTTAATGCAATAGATAACTATAAGAATAGCATTCATCAAAAAAATAAAAAAAAAAACTAATGCATCATAGTCAAACAACGGTCACATTGCGAAACGCAAGCAGAGAGTTGAGCTACAATTGAATCACAAAAGGTTGAACAAAAAAAGGCAAGTTCTGTTTGTAAGCTGATAGTTATACAGAACAGTAATATCTTCACTGCATTACTATGGATATGTGAAGTTCCTTTTCATCATTTCTTGAATGATATCGAGCCTACTCCAAAAATAAAATCATGAGATCAGAAGACCAAAGAATTTCAAAAGGAGGAAAAGCTGCGGTACAACAAACAAAGAACAGGGGTGCACAACAATGGTTGATAATGTCTACATTGGTCTACAACAACATGCATCCACCATTCTAACAAATGATTGAATGAGAAAGATGCACCTGTACGTCAGTAACTCTACAGCAGAAGGGAGTGCCAACTTGAGCTTTTGATGGTCAGGAAGATGAGGAAAATCACAATGTAAGGGTCCAGCATAACAGAAGATAATTAAATAGTATTGGGGATGACTATTCAGTGAGTAAAAGCCCCTTGTTAACAAATAGGAATGAGATCTTAGGCGGAGGTTAAACAATTTCAACACCTTCAACTGGCAGTGAACTCTCCTGCAAGGTTCTACCACTTCCAAGAAACCGCACAGAAGGCAGTGAAGGATCCGTAACAGATTCAATCTCAAGAAAATCAAAATCATAGGCACCCGACCGCTTCAAACTGACCACAAAAACAAGCACAATCCATCCAAGCATTGATATTGCCCAGTAATTGTTCATCCCATGTATCAAACCCCATGCAATAGCATATCCAACAACAATTCCTGATAAATGGCCAAGAAAACTCGCTTGTGGAACAATAATTGATGTAAAAATCAATGACTCGAAAGGAGCAAAACTGATAGGAAGCGAAAGAAATCCAAAAAGATCCAACTTTGAGGATGGTTGCTTCACAGAAAGAATTGTCATCCACCCAAATACAACACATGAATACCCAACAGCCGTCACACTCCGAAAATACTCTATCTTAAATCTTTGTATCAATAAATGGTACATCCCCAGTACTAGTGCCCCAGATAAAACAACCAACACAAGTGTATGGTGAAGATAATAAGCCACACCAAGGCCAATGTGCCCCAACTGTTCCACAACCCCTAGACTCCAAAGCGCACTCATATTGAAAACAAGATGAATAACACTAATATGTGAAAAAGCTGAAGTTATTATCCTCCAATGGTGCCCTTCGATGGCATTTTCATAACTTAATCCCACATGAGAGTACCCAAAATTTCTCTTCTGTATATAAAACCATATAGCACTACATATTCCTATTATACAGCTTGTAGCAGGCTTTTCCACAATCTCATAAAACAATGGTCTCCCCATCTATAACAAAGCCCTCCACTTCCTCTCTTCAAAACCGCAAGGTACTCAACAATGCAATACCAAATGAAGCTTTTCCACTACCGAAAAAATCCACCAAAGGTCAGACAAGTGTGGATTCTCCTCAAAGATCAAACTTTATCAGCTAAAGCAAAAACCCTTTACAAATCTAACAAATTTGAATAACCCCGGATCAAAATTAACCTCCAAAAAACCTAAACTTTACACATCCAACCATTCCAACATGAATAAAAATCTAGATTTCCTTTACAATCAAACACTGCCCTTTTCTCACACTGAATCCCTCATAAAGTACAAGTATAAACTATACGCTAATACCAATAATGGTACTAAAGTTTTGAAATTTCAGTTCCAAGAACAATAAAATAAAGAAAGGTTTAGATTTTTTTGACAAAAAGATTAGAGAAAAAAAGGGCATTTTAGAGAGATATAAATTTGTTACCTTTTTGCATCAAATTGATTGAGTTGTTTGAGCTTTGTAGTTTCGTTCTTTCTTTTGGGTGCTTCCGTATTTTGCAAAGATAACTTGGATTTGAAAGTTTATATATGGTGGACCCTTTTGAAAAGCATTGAGACATGGCTCAACTGCCATTGATGTTTAAAATTCCCAGAGGCCCAAAGCTACCATCTGTAATGATAAATGACATGTAGTTTTTGTACTATGTGTTTGAATGACATAACAAAAAAAACACAACTAATGCTTCTAAAGATTTCTCCGTTCATAAAAAGATTGCTCGTCAAAAAGGTGATTACGATAGAGTTCGTTTTTAAAAATATTTTTTATTTGAAGATTTATTAAAATAATATTTTTTTATTTTTTAAATTTATTTTTGATCTTAACACATCAAAACGATTTTAAAACATTTAAAAATTAATTTTAAATAAAAAAATTAAAATTTTGATGAAAAGCGGGTTGCACTATAGAAGTTTCTTTTCGAAATATTTTTTGCTTGATAATACATTAAAATAATATTTTTTTATTTTTAATATCAATACATCAAATGATCCAAAAATACTAAAAAAATTAATTTCAAAAGTGCGGTTCGACCACACTTTTAAATACATCATTATTTCTAAAGTTATTTTTGTTAAACTTAACTCAAGAAAACAACTCCACAAGGAAAATATCTTGAGAAAATTATAAATAAGTTTTTGTAATTTTATAAAAATAAATTAAATAATTCTTCTAATTTTAAAAACTAACTAATTAGTTCCTTGATTAGTGTTGATCATGTTATTTTTTAATTTATTTTAAAAATAGAAAAAGGAAAGAGAGAACTAATATGAAAAGATTGGTAATTAAAAAATATATATTTTTTAAAAAGTAACATTAAATTAAACATGATCAAGACTAATCAAGAAGCTAATTGATTAGCTTTTTACACTAGAGAGAATTCTTTATTTATTTTACAAAAATTATTTCAAATCAAATGAATTTCAAATTATTGTAGCAGGAAGTTTCCTTTTGTGCGGGTGATGGTACCATATGACAGGGAAATATCAAAATATTGTGGTTGGTAGTTGGTACGTGCGTGGCAGTAGCAATTATTACCAAGAACTTGAGAATTTAGAATTGGTTTATAATTAAAAGATATGAATTTAAATCTTGTTCACATGGAAAATAAAGGAACTAATTAAGTAATTAGTAAGAAATTCATTTTGATGCATATATAACTATATTATTAATGGGAAATTAATAATAATAATAATTGATAGAAAAGGGAAAGCATGATATAGGGGAAAACAATTGGTGAACAGGGACCTAATATAAAATTGAAGTGCCATCTAATTGGAATTATAATAATAATAATAATAATAATAATAATAATAATGGTATATTATTATGGATCTTTTGTTATCTCTTTTAATTTAATTTTAATTTATCATTATTTTTTTATTTTATGTTGGAATCTTTAGAAGATACTGCTATAAAAAACTCAGAAAATTAAAAATTAAATTTTAAATTTGTTTGTTTTTGTGTTTTAAAAATATTTTTTTATTTTAAATTAGTTTTTTATATTTTTAAATCATATTAATATTAAAAATAATTTTTTAAAATAAAAAAAAATATTACTTTAATATATTTTTAAATAAAAAATATTTTTAAAAATTATTATTATTACAAGTCCCGAGACACTATGACGTTCGGGTCCGTTTGGCATTGCGTTTGTAACTGCGTTTCATCAGATTTTGAAATTTTTTTTTGGCTAAAATTGAGTGCGGTTTGTACTTTTTAGATCGTTTTGATGTGCTGATGTCAAAAATAATTTTTAAAAAATAAAAAAACATCATTAGCATGTATTTCGGTATGAAAAACTTTTTGAAAAGCAACCACAATCACAACCACACTCCACACTGTCGAACACGCTCGAAGGTAAACTTTATTATTAAAAGATTTGGTATAAATTCCACTAGGCAAGCTACACTTGGGCTATACTTGGCTCTAGAAGGAAACCATTATTGAGGCCTCGACGGCCTCTCGCAGGTAAGGGTGCTCGCCAGAGTAGAGTTTATATATATATATATTGTTTTTAAAATTATTTTTTACTTAAAAAAATATAAAATCAGTGCTTTTTATATGTTTTTAAATTATTTTGATAATTTAATACAAAAAATTTAAAAAAATTATATTAATATATTTTCAATTGAAAAATATCTTGCATTAAAATATTAAACACTTGGTGTGGAGAATGAAACCCCTAAAATTAAAAAAATAAATGGTTGAAAAAAATGGATGATTGTGTTACCTATCAATTTAATAATTACCATGTCAATTTAAGTTAATTATTTTTAAAAAATAATATTTTTTTTCCTATAATATTAACCTAGTCAAATTTAAATTAAGTTCAGTTGAGTAAACTGAATAACTAAGAATCTGATCGAATCAATTTTACCAGTTAATATCTACTTCAATTTAAAGAAATTCAATCCACATCAAACTTTAAATTCTAAGTTTCTTAAATCAGTTTAGTTTAACAACAATATACATAAATACTAAAATAATAAAAACTGATTATTTTTCATATGAGAAATAAGTCATGTTAATATAATTTTTTAATTGTTTGGTTAACAGCTTCATGTCCTAGCTCGGTGAAATAATGTCATAGCTGAGTGATTAATATGTGTTAAGAGTGGTGCACCGAGTTGTTATTAATAACGAGCTGATGTTGTGTTGCTGATGGATTTAACTATTACTTTTTTTATTATTATTTTTTATAAATAATTATTATTTTTTAATTTCATCCCTTATCATTTGATTTATATAATTTTTATATCAAATTTGATTTTCATTCTTTTAATTGCTATTTATTTTTATTTTATACTTTTTCTAAACGAATCTTGTTTTTCAATTTCATTCCTTATCATTTTATTTTGATTTATTTTTATATTAATTTGATTTTTTTAATTTCTATATGTTTTGTTTTTTTATTGTATTTTTTCTAATTTTATTCCTTATTATTTTATAATTGTGAATTTTATTTTATTATTTTTTAAGATCTATTCTCTGGCTACGACATGAAGCTGTTAACCATACAATTAAAAAAATATATTAACATGACTTATTTCTCACATAAACAATAACCGACTTTCAATTTTTATATATTCTCACCACAATTCCCAATACGAAGGAGCCATTTACCAAGGTTTGTGCATTGTTCCTCGTAACAGGCAAAAAGAAGGCACAGTCTCGTCTTCCTTTTTTATCGTTTTGAAACAAGATCCTGTCCCAATCCTCCATTGGGTCTCCTCAAAAAAACAAATTCCCAATCGGATCTGCCAATAAGTTTCAATGAGCATGGTTTGATCGTGTAATGTCTATGTAATTGAGAGTTATTCTTGTTTGAGGACCCATTTAGAATCTCACAAATTTGTCCTCCAGAATTTGCCATGCTTTTTGGAGGACCCTACACCATTAATGTCAAGATTAACAGTTAATCCGAATTAGTTAGTACGGCTGATGATTTTGGGTGCAACAAAACCCAACAACCTTGTTTAAACATTTCCACAATGGTTCAACCACTAACCCATCTTGGATTAAGAAGTAGCATAATCCAAGGTTATTATAAACACATCATGGTAATCTACAATATCCCATGATACTACGAATACCATGTCCGATTTCTTGAATCGCCTTTGGCCATGACGAACAGTACTGAGGTCTGTCCAGTCGTGGCATCCAGCTTGTCCGGCCATGGAAGACAGCATTCTCTCCGCCAGTTTTCTGATACCTGGGAAGACAGTTATGAGAGCAATTATCGCAATGCAAGGCGTGCGTTTCTAAGCAGCTACCATTTCTCAGAAGAAAATGGCATCAGGGACAAGCTGAGGAGGTCCGTGAAGGAGATCAACGAGGTTGTCAGAGGAGTTGTTTCGGACATCCGTGAAGAGATTTGTAAGAGAAGGATTCGCATCAAAGTTTGCAGGTTCTCTTTGGGGTTGCCATGTTTGATTCTTTCTAGTGTAAGATGCTTTGCACCCTGGATTGGTAGGAGGAGAGAGTTGATGCAGTGATCAATTCTGAGTTCCTGTGGATCAATCACCAAGATTTGGCTACACCTTGTGACTATATTGATGACTGAATCATAATTATGTATATGATCTAATAATAATGCTGTTTTTAAATAAGTAATTATCCTCTCTTTTTTGTTTTTTAAGAGCTCTTATTTTTTTCTTGGGGGTCAAAAATTTTATTTTGTAGTTGTTGAAGAGTTCATATGGAAAACTACAAACATATAGCTCGAATTAAAAGTATTTTTTAAAAAATTTAAATTTAAATTTAAATTTTTATTTTTATTTTTGCTTTAATATAGTCAAGTAAACAAATAATATTTATTTATTTATTTATTTTCAAATTGTTTTGATATGCTGATATAAAAAATAATTTAAAAAAATAAAAAAATATTATTTTAATATATTTTCAAATAAATAATACCTTGAAAAATAATTATTATCACAATAATAAACAAGCTCTAATTAAATGAAACAAATCAATAACTCAAAAGAGTTTTAGTGGATATATTATCAAATTAATATAAAAAATAAAATATTATTATTTTAATAAAAATAATTATTATTTTAATAAATAATTATGAATTACTTAGATATTTTTCCGATTCATATACTAAAGTTGGGAAAAGACAAATAAGAAACCCTAGGATGGCTGATGTATATGCGGCCTCCTCAACTGGTATCGCAGCCGCTTCCGGAGACGCCTCCATCCATGTGATAAATGACAAGTCATTTTCATGAATCAGAGCTGTTACTTTAGCAAAACTTCTAGAGTGTGAAATGTGATCCATCAAAATTAATAAAATCTTAGGGGGAGACTTTATTGTCTTCTTTCGTGTATGAAAATCTCAATTTCATCCTCAAATAATTAGTTTTATCAATTTTATTTTTTGTATTAGATATTTTTTTAATCAAGTCATTTTGTCTGAAAATCAGCTCAGTTTCATGAAGAAAAACATCAAATTCTCTTCAAAATAGTGTTGTTTCCAACATAAATGAACAAAAAAGAAGGATTTCTTATGTTCTGTACACGAATATAAACACTTTTTAATTGTTGAATAGGTTGGAGAATCTCCTTAATAATATTTTACTTTCAATTTCATAGTTAAAGAATCATCATAATCCCATGATGAAAAACATTAAACTCTCTTCGGTTGCATTATGAATGAACAAAAAAAGGAAAAATCTCTTATGTTTTTGTGCGAGTTTACACGGATATATAAATACTGTTGAATAAGTTTGAAAATCTTCATGTCTGACCAGAGTCATCATAATTTCATGAAGGAAATGTATTAAAAATTCTTCAAAATAATATTTTTTTCCTGTAAAAAAAAAAAACAACAACAATGGACATGAACAGAAGAAGGAAAATTGAGGAATGTCTATTACTTTAAAGACCCAATTGAAAACATTTTAGTTTAAAGACTCAATCAAGAATTCATGAACAGTTTGGAGACTAATTTGAGGTTCCGAAAATCTAACATCAAGTTAGTTGGCATGCATGAATGTTCTATGTCAAGTGGCAACACAAGAAGACAATTGTGTGCATGTTGCCCTCCTCGCCTTACCAATTCAACTCTTAAAGAAGTCTGAAAATAATCATGGACCATAAGTACTTGCTGTTTGCTTACAAAACCACAGCCACACATGGAGTTTGGCCCCACCATGCATTGCTGTCTCTTCCACATTTCTTGGTTTTCACTCACAAAATATCAAGGTCTTATCTGCAAACACTCAGCTTCTTGGATTCTGCACCAAGCACTCAGTTTTCTGTATCTTCCACATATTCTTGCTTATATTACTTCTCTGAGGTCTCATCTTTCTCTTCTCCTCTTCTTTCCTTCTGTTGTTTGTGTTCTTGGCCAAATCTTCTTTCTTTCTCTTTTTGCTTGGTTGCACTTTATTGGGAAAAAAGAAAAACGATCAGCATTTTCAGGTAGTTTTTTGAAACATATGTTTCACTGCCTCATTTACCGTACCTTGGCATAGTTTGAGTCCGCTCAAGAGGTTGCAAGAAACTAGAGAAGGTGAACTAACAAGGGATCTGCTAAAAGTGAGGTGTGGGTTTGATCTGATTTAACTTTCAATCAAGAAGATGAAAATTCAGTGTGATGTGTGTGAGAAAGCACCAGCCACAGTGATTTGTTGTGCTGATGAGGCTGCCCTTTGTGAAAAATGTGACGTAGAAGTTCATGCAGCAAACAAGCTTGCTAGCAAACACCAAAGACTTCTTCTCCAGTGCCTCTCCAACAAGCTGCCTCCATGCGATATATGCCAAGTAATTTCATTTCTCACCTTTAGCACTAATTTTTTATTGATTTATTGTAATTTGTTTATGTTTATGTAATTTTCTATCAGATCTTGCTTATGGAATTGTGATCTATCATTCTGGTTTATGATTTGGTGTTTGCGAAGTATGGAATTTGAGTCTGTGTATTCATTTATCTATGCTCACTTTGAGTTCCAAGAAATCATAAGATGGCGAAAAACCCTAAGGAATCATTGCTGATAGAGTGTGAGATCTTGAATGAGAACTGTATAATCAAGTTCTTGTAGTGTGTCTTGGCAGCTATTTGAGCATTAACTTATTAAGGGCACTTTTGCTATAAATTAATACCTTGTTCAAACCAAGAAATTCTTTGTAGATTTGTATATTTAATGAATTTTAATGAGTTTATGGTGATTCATGATAGAGACATAAGTTATATTGAAAGAGATAAGAGTCTCACAGGTTTGGTCTATGGTAGGAAATGGGACTAGCTAGGGATGTGTGGTTAAGGCACTCATCTTGGATTCAAACCTCACCTAGGCGGCCTGGATTAGTCATTGTGTGGATGTTGCCATGCGGATTCTGTCCGGTTTATCTTAGAGGAATTCCTTCTAAACCCTGTTTTAATAGAAGATGAAGTTACTTGATATCTAAAATGCTTGTTTTTAATTATTTATCAAGGGACAACCGTAATGCTCTCGTTGAGTTTTCGTATTTCTATGAACTTCTGCTTTTATGGTTGTGAAGTTTTTCTCATCTGTGTCTCTCTACTTAATTTGATTTTCAGGAAAAGGCTGCTTTCATTTTCTGTGTTGAAGACAGAGCCCTCTTTTGCCGGGATTGTGATGAACCAATCCATTCAGCTGGTAGCCTTTCTGCAAATCACCAGCGGTTTCTGGCCACTGGAATCCGAGTGGCTTTAAGTTCTAGTTGCTCCAAGGACACTCAGAAGAGTTCTTTAGAGCCACCAAATCAGAGTGAACAACAAACTTCCAAGTTGCCTTGGCAGCATGCATCGAGTTTTGGCTCTTCTTGGGCTGTTGATGATTTTCTACAGTTCTCTGACATTGAAGAAGCCACTGACAAGGTAATAAGAAGTTTTTGTATGGACTCAATAATGTCCCCCATATTTTGTTTGCAAACAATACTGCCTTCAAAAGGAATGAAAAAGTTGGGAGAAAGTGGGCTTACAGTAGTTCCCTTGAATATAGAAACTAGCAGTCACTTTCTGTTAATGCATTTCGATGATCCTTTTGAGCATCCAACCCTGCCGTTGCAAAACGTGGGCATGTGTTTTTTCGTTCCCCAGTTACATGAAGAACAAAATTGATGTCGGAACTGTTGGATTGACCTTTGTCTTTCAAATCTCAATGACTTCTTGTTTCTTTTCTGTGCAGAAAGAGCAACTTGGGCTAGGAGAGTTTGACTGGCTAGCTGACATGGGTCTTTTCAGTGAGCAACTTCCTCAGGAGGCTTTAGCAGCAGCTGAAGTTCCTCAACTACCAATCTCACCACCAACCAATGTGAACTCATACAGACCCCCCAAATTCAGCATGCCCCATAAGAAGCCTAGGATTGAAATCGATGACGATGAGTTATTCACCGTACCTGATCTTGGCTGAACTCATGGTGCTAAACTCCGCAGTTTGAGTTGAACTTTTGAAGAACGATGCATACTTTCATAAGTACCTATATGCATCTGTGTAGTCTGTATTTACATAAACATGCATGTAACTTCGTGTATTTAGAGAGTAGAGAGTAGCATCACAGGTAGTTCGACGGATTCATTTTCTACTTTTTCCTGTATTTTTGTTTGCCTTTGAAAGTGGAATTACATCAATCAGTGCTCTTGATTGTAATAACTCACATGTATAATTCTCAACTATTGCTCGTTTGCACATCGTGCTAGAACATTACTAGCTAGTATATGGATCGTTACTTGCTAGGGTTACTCTTTCCCTGGAAATGCAGATTGGTCGAAATGCTGCACTCAATGTTAAGCTTCATCGCCTAGGGTTTGTGCTTGCAAATCTAAAATTGAACGTTAAGGAAATGTTTTGTACAATTCAATGGATGGCACATGATATGATGGAAAAGGAAATGGCTCCCTTTTTAGCTAAATTACCTCTGGTAGATCACGGTTCAAGAATTTTTTACTCAAGAAAACTTTCCATGCGAGGCTTCGGGGGGGGGGGTGTTCAGTGAGCCTACAGACAAAGCAGCCAACCGTATAAAGGCAATCGATCTTGATGCCGCTAAATATGATGGCTTTCAATAACCATTGATCGGAAATTTAATGGAGCTTACCTCCCTTGGAATAAGCAAAAACAATTTTCGAGGGCCAATACCAGGAACCATAGCTAACCTTCAAAAGCTCAACAGACTATTACCGTCTCAAAATCTCCTCACTGGCAGAATGCCTCAAGGAATCATCAATCTAAGCATCTTAAAATCTTAGACCTGTCACAAAACCACCTCTCTAGCAGAATTCCAGCCAATATTACCACTTTGAGAAGCTTGGGGCGGTTAATTAAGCTTGTCAAACAACGCATTGTTGGGCAGGCAACATACCGGACCTCTCTGGTTGTGGTAGCTGAATACATTAGATCTTAGTAGCAACAATCTAAAAGGAATTGTGCCTAATCTTCCAATAAACTTGAGAAGATTGTCTATGAGCCATAATGTGCTTACCAGGACACATTTCACCTGCAAGTGTCTTCAAACACCTCACGGTACTGGATTTGAGTGATCACAGGCTTTCAAGTCCCATTCCTCAGGAAGTTCTCACTTTGTCTATGGTAGTACGCCTAAATATCCCAACTAATAAATTCACAGAAATGGAGGTAATACCATACCCTTCAGCAGATTTACAGCTTCGAGTGTTGGATGCACACGCTAACCGGTTGCGCGGGCATCCACCCATCAGTTTAGTAAACATGGCGAGATTATCATCAATTGATCTTTCCCATAATCAGGTCTCTGGACGAATCCCAGTAGAATATGGACCAAAACCGGGGAGTTCATGGAAAAGCTTGTTCTTAGAAGACAATTTTCTAACGGGAAATCCTCCACCGCAGTTCATTGACAGGACAGTGGCAGTTTGCAACAGCCTTGCCCGCAATTGCTTAAGGTGTCCGCTGAACATACGCTTTTGCAGAGAACAATGGCCAGGCTTGGAGTGATCACAGAACTTGAGAAGTTACCATATTCACAGTGGATCATCATGAAAATTCTATGTACTCAAGTTTATAGTAGTAGTAATTTCCAATGGGATAGGTTTCTACTTCCTAATCAAGTGTGGGATACATGTTGAATTTGCATCCAAAATAAAGTTCAGTGGTTCCAGTGAAGGAGAATGTGTAATAATCTGTACCATCCATTAACGCATTTCCAGTGTTGAATAAATTTCCATTTATCCATAGGATAATTAATCTATAATGTTGCAGCTTACAATTTCTCAACACATAAAACAACATACACTTTCCCAGTTTTCAATGTGGGTGAAAAGCGAAGTGGATTCACATGCTTATCAGCAAAACAATCGCCTGTAAATCAGCTAATGTAGCAAAAAAATTCTGATATTCCGTTACTCTACAAATACATGTTTCTAACTACAACATAACAGAATGCAGTTTAGAGAAACCAATTAACACTAACATTGCCAAGCCATGCAAAAAGTGGGAACTGAACCAAACCAATGAGGAGCAAGAGATAATGGTGCCGGCTCGAATCAATGCTCCTCACCTCTGCAAAGAGTACTCTCTTCATTGTCTTCACCAAGAAAATTCCCATACATAGGCAGGTACATGGCATCAAAATGTAGTAAGAGTATCCAGGTAAGATCTTTCCAAGTACAGCAAAACACATGCCTGTGAAAGTATACCCAGCATATGCAACCATGTCTAACAAGGGTGCCTCCCCACTACCCAATGAAAGGAGTATTATTTTGAGTAATGCAACCTGCATAAACCAGCCAAGCAATCCCTTGACAAACAGCCAATTGAGAGCTTCTGGGCTAAACCTGGGAAAAAAAAAAAAACCTAAACTTGAGAGCTCAGATGAAATTAATTTCCAAAGTAAAGATAAAAAAGGGTGTTGGAATTCAATGCTGTGATCCAATTCCAGAGATTGTTTGGCTGGTTTGAACATGCATCCTGTCCAAACCAGTCACGCAATCCCTTATCAAACAGCCAATTGATAGCTTCTGGGCTAAACCTAGAATCAAATGGAATTAAACTTGATCTCAGATAAAGGAAATTCAAGGGCCAAAGAAAGACAAACAAAAGATCTGGTTGAACAAAGATGTAATGCAAGTAATTGTTCATCCGGCTGAGAAATTACTTGCTTTATTGAAGCTTTACAGATGCACACACACAAGTCTTGACATGCACAAAAAAATAAGGAAGAGGAAAAAAAAGTGAGAGACAAAGGTGCAGTGCAAGATGCGGGAATCAGAGCGACAACTTTAAGCAACACTATCAAAATTGCCACCTTATGACTTCTGCCACGGACAGCAATAAAACTAACATGCAAAAAGAGCACTTTGAAAATAAAGGATTTCCCTTCATGAACCTCTCCATCTAGCAGTGAAGGTTTGGTAAAATAGCCACACAAAAAAAAAGGTTTTTTCCACCCTTTAGAACTATTATCAGACAGATCAACATGATACAGTTGTGTGCTAATCAACATTTGTAAGTGCTTACATTGCTTTTTGCTAACAGAGCTAACACCAAAAATAACTAGAAGCAGTTACCAAAATGCTATCCAAAAATCTGTATTGGACTATGACAAATTAAGGTTGTGAACATGAAAAAGTTTAGCATGGGTTATGTTTGGATGGGAACAAATAGGGCTAACAGAGAAGCTGTACATAGATGCATCCAATGCAAAAAATTGATAAGCTTGCCACCAGCACATGTAGGTATTAAGGCTAAGCTGGGTTGATTGGAGAATATAATCTACTTACTTTCCATTAAGTCCCAATGACAAGCCAGCAAGAACAACATAGGTACCAAATGCCATGAACGGAATGTACAGGTCTGGTGCATTTATATCATAGATTGGGGGTTTATAGGAAAGCCTGCCCCCTACTGGCTCAGTTATCCTTGTCCAATGTCCCTGAGAAAAGGATAGTAAGGACAAAAGGTCACGTCAATAGGAAAAAGATGGCATGCAAGCTAGAAGAAACATTAGATTAGATTACTTACCCTGTGCAGGAAAGGAAACAGAACAACCTTCAATTTGTTCCTCACATAGTGGTCATTCACTTGGAAATAGTATTGTGGATCAGAGAAGTATCTACTTATCTGTTTATTTGAAAGAAAATGTCAGCTAAAATCACATAGCTCTCAAACTAAACCACAACAATCTAATCTGTCTAAAATGAACCCATAGCATTTATGTAAATGGTGCCTTGTCAATAGTCTAAAGACACTAGCATGAGGCCTTGTAGTGTCCAACATAATCAAATCTGGGACTAGCGCATGCTCAACCAGAGCATCAACATTCAATTTGGCTTACAGCAAACTTAAACCAAAATGGTGTTTGACATGAAAGTCTCAGAGTGCTACTTACATTGCTTTGCACATACTCAGAACTCGATCCCAGAATTTTCTCTCCATAGGCACCCAGTCCACCTTTAATAAGTCCCGAGCCAGCTCCATAGAAGGCATTCCCAAATGGAGTGGGCTGAGGGTTGGTCGGAGGTCTTGGCACCCCAGGCTGAGGTCCCACATTGTTATACATTTCTGCACTTGAGAGGGAGAGAAATCAGAACAAGTTCGTGCAGAAGAACTGCTTATTAGCATTGAATATCTCTTAGCTGAGTCGATCAAGCACTGATTACTAATGGATGCTTAAATTCGAAACTTTTTCAAAACCCAATTGAATCCATAGTCATTTGAATAAAATAGAAATGAGGTTTCAAGCTTAACAGGGAACAACCGATCACACAATATTTTTAAGAAATGGGGATGACTGATGCATCCTTCAAATGAAACTGTAAACTTGAGACCTATGAAGTTTCCATATAATTCTAAAATCAAAATCCATTCTCTTCCATGTACTGCATATTCTCATAGTTTAATTGTCATATGGTAGAAGTTGAAATGTATACTCTTGATGGAAGCATATAGTTTCCATCTACTTTCAGAACTCAATACCTCGACAAATATCAGTACTCCTCGAATAGTCAGAACACCATATCATTTGGTATCAGCAGGATGGCCAGAATTCATGACTTCAAGGCATGGAAGTTTGTGTTCCAGGGTCTAGTTCCCCATTTGGACCATCTTCCAAACATCCCCCTTCCCGCCATCTATGCTAGCATGTAACACCAGTATATAAAGGCCCTGAAAAAAAGGATGCCTCCAGAATGCCCAACCATATTCTAGGCAGCAGACACAGACTCGAGCTATGCACTCATATGGAGCTCATGAAACAACAGACACAAAAAGGATGCTTCCAGAATGCCCATTGTTCATAAAAACACAGCCCCATCCACAGTCAAAATCCTCACACATCCTATATTCCCAAATATAATCCTCTTTTTTTTCCAAACAATTAAACACCGTCACTAAACCTTTCAAAACTCTCCCACCAATCCAAAATCCATCAAGCACCTCTCAGCACCTTCACTTCTACTTTAACAATTGACATCATAAACCACAACTCACAAAAATTACCCTACCCAAAATTGCATAACTACAAAATCCCTTACCAATCCTCTTTAGAAACCAAACTAATCACATTCATTCAAAAGCCACTAAAAACTTCCTTTTCATCCATATATTAACTCATAAATCCTCTGAAGTTCCGAACTTTACCAATAAAACAACAAAACCACCTCTCCATGACCCATCACCAAAACTCCCTCATCAACCCAAAATCCTAACAACCCATCTGAGTAAGTCCCACATCAATCTTAACCCCCAATTCCCAATTCAATTCCCAACAAAATCACACACACAAACACATACATGCCAGTCATTCAATCTATCAAATCTATTAGCATTTAAACAAATACAAACACATACAGAAAGATATATTGAATATGGATCTAAGATTATGACCTGGAGATGGTGTCAGCAAGTTTCCGGTGATCGGATCTTGGGTTTTCCGGTGATGGGCTTCTGTTCTATAAGGGCACCGCGCAAACTGTGTATGGGAATAACGGGTCCGAGGGTGCTATAAAGAGAGTGCGAATTATTTAAGCGGGGCGGCACGTTCAAGAAGTCTTTGATTTTTTATTCTTTACTTGCATCATTGGGGCAATTAGAGCCTCACATGTAGATGGTAACCTAGATGTTAAACTTGGCTTGAATTGATGGTTTGGCCTTGAAAATTGAGGATTTAAATTAAATTAAATTAAATTAAATATTAATTTAATAAAACTTGTTTTACTTGATAAAACATTTTATTATTCAATTAACCTCTTCAAATTTAGCTTGGTAAATACTAACTGTTTTGTTTTTTTGTTATAAAAATATTTTTTTGTTTTAAATAAATATTTTTTAATATTTTTAAATCATTTTGATGTGCTGAAGTCAAAAATAATTTTTTAAAAATAAAAAAAAATATTATTTTAATGTATTTTATAGTAAAAAACACTTTAAAAAACAACCGCTATCACACTTTCAAATACCTCTTAAAAAATAAAAAAAATAATTTTAATAAAATAGCTACTTCATCTTGATATAGTGATTTATAAATTGACAAAATAACTTAGTAATACAAGTTTTTTTTCAAATTAATTATTGAGTTAAGTTTTACAACTAGTTTTTTAAATCTTAAGTTGCCTAATGATTTTCTATAATTAATAAATTCTTAAACTTTTAAATTTTTTTTTTTATTTTTAATTTATGGTGAAGAAGGTATTATTATATCAACTTTTACATTTTTAAATTAAAAACAAACAATTTATATTCTAATTGGTTCAATAATAAGAATTTTTTTAATAACCTCTTTTCCAAGCAAATGCATTTCTCAATTGGTTTTCCCGATAATTTTTTTATTTTATATAAAACTCTTCATTTAAATATGAAAAAGTTACATATTAATTTTCAATGTACAATTTCCAAGTGAAAAAGATTTTTTATTTTAGAATATTTATACCAACATAAATTCTTAGCTCACCACTATATTTAAGCCAACACCTTAAGGTGTTAATTCAAGATATTAATTTGTGATAAACTAATTATTAGTTATGGAAATTGATTTTGCTTTAAATAAGTTTCGCAATAAAAAAGCATTTTTAAATAAATTGATAATGGTAAGAAAATAATAATTAATTGATCTCATAACCTCTATGATAAATAGTTTCTCATCCAACTTACCACGGAAATAAATTTTTTTTTATCTAGATATTTCTGCAATTAAGTTTTTTATGATCAAATATTAAATAAATCATTCTGATAATGTTATAAATAAATATAAAATGATAATTTTCAAAAAATAATTCAGCCAAGCCTCTCCCACAAAGGAGGATGAGTTCACTTCATGGACGTGGATTTAAGTTGGATTTTATTTTGAGCCGATTTTTTTTATTATTAAAATAATATTTTTTAAAATGGTATTGTTTTTAATTTTTTTTAAAAAGCTTTTTAATCAACATGTTTTAAAAGTTTTTTTAAAATTATAACTTGGTTTTAATGCTAAATTATATTTTTTAATTAATAATTAATTAAAAAAAGAACAATTTAGGTACTATAACTATAAAACAAAGTATTATTACAATACTCCAACATTTTTGTTCCCATCCCAAAACAGGGTTTTCCTTTGAAAAAAATAAGAAAATTTAAAAACTTCTATTTCTTTTAGTAACTCACAAGGGAGTGTAGAGTGTAGACCCATCAACTGTCAAGGCCTTATCTCCCTTTACAATTAACCCAATCCCATTTCCACGCAAACGATTCCCTTCCTTCTCAACGCCAACACTCTTACAATCCCTTGCTCATGTTTCTCTATCTGTCGTAACAGGTGAGTTTCAATACTCCATTGCTGTAAGTTGCCATAGCACTTCATCTTCACACCATATACATGGTACAACACAGTAGACACCAACTGGGTTCTTCCAGTTTTTGGTAAAGTTGGTTTTTTGGTCCATTTCTTCGTATTTCTGAGCTGTAAAGTTTCTTTTTTTTTAATTATTATTATTCTTTATGATGCTCCGGTTTGTTCATCTAGGCAATATTTGTTTGTTTGTATATTTATTTTTAACCTTAGGAATTGATGATGGAATAAGAAGGATTGTAATTCTTGATGTTAGTGAACTAAACAAAATTAAACAAAGAATTGGAGTGAGATTTCATTCCATTTTCAATCTTAGAGTGAACCAAATACGACCCTTTTGGATAAAGTTTCTATCTTTTTTACTTTACTAATGTTTATTTTACTTAGGAATTGATGATGGAAATTTGAATGATTTGACTACTTGATTCCAGGGAAGCAAAGAACATTAAACTAAGGAATGACATTGTTTGAGTGAACCAAACATGATCCTTTGTATAAAGTTGAAATCTTTTTTCTTTTTTTTAATGAATATATGATACTATCACTTTCTGCTTGATATTGCAGGGGATTCCATGGAATAACATCAAAAGCCATTTTTAGTTTGTTTAAAATACTTTAGTGACTAATACAATTCTATTCACGAAAAAAAAACAAGAACCATATGGCTATTGCTGCTTTAGGACCAGCTACTTCGCTCCGGTTAAACCCGGGGTCTACTCTTCGGTTGCTGTCTTTCTACCCCATATCAAACCCTAGTAACCTCCCTGAAATCCTCAAAACAATAACGAAACCTCATGCCATACCTCCAAAGTTCCACCATTTTTTTCAACTTTCAGGTTTGCCTCGCCGGAGGTTCTTCTGCAGTGTGATTTCTGGAGCTCTACAGTCTAACGAGAGTGCAAAAGTGGGATTTTTGGAGAAGGAGAAGAGTGAAGTGGGAAATAGAGTTGGAGAATTTAGAAAAAAGTTGAAGATTGCTGATATAAAGGGTGGTCCAGATGAAGGGTTGGATCGTGTAGGGAAGACCATTGTTGTGATGGGTTGGGTTCGTACTCTTCGTGTTCAGAGCAGTGTTACGTTTATTGAGGTAATAATGGTGTTTACTCGTATGATTTCTATGATAAAGTTGTTTTAAATTGAACTATGATAAGCTGATGGGGATGTCTGTTGTTAAACATATACAGGTTAATGATGGTTCATGCCTATCAAACATGCAATGTGTAATGGGATTGGAGGCTGAAGGTTATGATCAGGTCTTATTACCATAAACAATAAAGTCATGCATATAAATTTTCTAATTCTTTAATTTGCAGTGGAACATAATCGCTTTGGACTTGACATCTTAGGGGTTGTCCAATAACAGAAAACCATTTTCCTTTTCTATTTTCAGTTTTCTTCTCTTTTTTTAATTT
>Ga0325401_1000552_pt1 | contig 27620 bp, 24 predicted proteins | sample PopdelMetagenome_FD_205666 | JGI IMG/M metagenome (GOLD analysis project Ga0325401, IMG submission 205666) | Populus deltoides microbial communities from Bellville, Georgia, United States - Xylem-PdKOR-R2 | ecosystem: Host-associated > Plants > Phyllosphere > Stem > Wood/Secondary xylem | place...
GGGAAAGAACGGCCGCAACCGCTCCATCTGCTCGTCCGTCAGCCAAAACAGGTCGCTCATCCCGGTCTCCTCACGGAGCCTGAATCAGATCGCAACACTCACATCAATGGGTCCTGACCCTAGGAAGTCGAGACGGCCTATAAAATAGCTGATGAAGCGGGGGATCGTTCCCCTTGAAGTCGCGAACGTACAACGTCGTGTTCAGCGGCCAGAATGGTTCCTTGATGAAGAATACCTGACCGATCGTTCCGTATCGACCTGTCACCACGCCGGGCGAGGCGACCTTTGCCTCGCTTATGCGGGCCGACACGCCTGAGGAGGAAACCAGCGGGACTGGTCCGGTAGTCCGCGACTGCTTGGGCAGATCGTAACCACGCTTCAGCTCGATCACGTCACCCAGTCGGCACTCGCGCCATCCCGTAGTCATACCGCCCCTTCCACGAACAACGCGACCAGCTGCTGGTTCATATAATAGTTGTTTCGCCCGATCCGCTGCTTGTCCAGAAACCCCGCCGCCGCCAGCGTGTCGAGATACTTCGTCGCTGTCGGCCGGGACACGCGCAGCTCCTTTTCGACATAGTCGATCCGCGTGTACGGGTGGCGGAACATGTTGTTGAGCAGGTCCTGCGAGTAGATCTTGGGGTGTTCGCCGCGGATGCGCTGCTTGTAGTCGGCCATCAGCACGCGCATCCCCTCGATCAGCGCCAGCGTGCCCTTGGCCGTCTCGCCGACGCCGCGGATCATGTAGAGCAGCCACGCCTCCCATGCGTCCGCAGCGCCCTTCCTGTCGCGCACCGCCTGGAGCAGCCGGTAATATTCGCCCTTCCGCCCGGTGATCCACCGACTGAGATAAAGCACTGGCACGTCGAGCAGCCCGGAATGCGTTAGGTACAGCACGTTGATGATCCGCCCCAGCCGGCCGTTGCCGTCGCTGAACGGGTGGATGCTTTCGAACTGGTGGTGGACGATCGCCATCTTGACCAGCGGGTCGAGGTCGCTCGCGTCGTCGTCGTTGATGAAGCGTTCCAGCGCCCCCATGAGCCTGCGCACGGCATCGCCCTCCTGTGGCGGAACGTAGACCATCTCGCCGGTCTGGTCGTTTTTCAGCGCGGTGCCCGGCGTGTTCCGGAACTCCTCATGCGTCCGCTTCAGGATCTGGAACATGGAAATGATCATGTTGTTGGTCAGCAGCCCGTCGAGATGGCGCTGCATCGCGAAGCCCTGCCGTAGGGCGTCGGCATAGCGCGCCACCTCCTTCGCTGCGGGAGAGGCCGGGTTTTCCGGGAAGGCGTTGGCTTGGAACAGTTCGTCCTGCGTGGTGACGATGTTCTCGATCTCCGAGCTCGCCTTCGCCTCCTGCAAGGCGAGCGTGTCGATCAGGATGCCCTGGTTGGGGATCGCCGCGGCCCGCCCCTTCAGCTCGGCAAGATGCCGGTGCGCCTGGGCCAGCGCACGCAGCACGGCGGGCGTCTCCTCCACGCCGGGCGGCGGCAGGTCCGGTATGGCGTAGCTGGCCTTCAGCACCGGCGGGCGGTCTCGTAAAACGACATGCCGGATTTTTTGCACATCGCTGGCGACGTGTAAAGAAAACGCCGTTTCCTTTTCACGTCGCACGAACATGTAAAAACACTGATTAATCGGTCGGCACGACCACGCTGGCGAGCCGCAGGCGAATGACATCGGTCAGCCGGGCACTCTCGGCGAACTGCTCCTCCAGCGTCGCCTGCAGAACGGCGAAGCGCTCGGCGAAGGACACGGCGTCCGCCTCCACGTCCTCGGCACCGACATAGCGGCCCGGGGTGAGAACGTAGCCGTGGCCGGCGATGGTGTCGTGACTAGCCGCGCAGGCGAAGCCTGGGACGTCCTCATAATCCTCGCCCTCGCGCCAGGCGTGATAAGTGCCGGCGATCTTGGCGATATCGGCATCGCTGAACTCGCGACGGGTGCGGTCGACCATGTGGCCGAGCTTGCGCGCGTCGATGAACAGGATCTCCTTGCGGCGGTCGCGCAGCTTCTTGTCCCGGCCGACGCCGTTCGACTTGTCCTTGGCTAGAAACCAGACGCACACCGGGATCTGCGTCGAGTAGAAGAGCTGGCCCGGCATGGCGATCATGCAGTCGATCACGTCGCCGTCCACCATCGCGCGGCGGATGTCACCCTCGCCATTCTGGGTCGAGGACATCGACCCGTTGGCTAGGATCACGCCCGCGGTGCCGGTCGGCGCCAGATGATGCAGGATATGCTGGAGCCAGGCGAAGTTGGCGTTGCCGGCCGGGGGAGGGCCGAACTGCCAGCGCGCATCCTTCTTGATCCGGTCGCCGCCCCAGTCGGAGATGTTGAACGGCGGGTTGGCGAGCACATAGTCGGCGCGCAGGTCGGGCAGCTCGTCCTTGTGGAAGCTGCCCTCGCTGTTCCAGCGGATATCGGCATCGATGCCGCGCACCGCCAGATTCATCATCGCCAGCCGCCACGTCGTGTGGTTCGATTCCTGGCCGTAGACGGCGATGTCGCCCATCCGCCCGCCATGGCTCTCGACGAACTTCTCGGACTGGACGAACATGCCACCGGAGCCGCAGCAAGGATCGTACACGCGGCCCTTATAGGGTTCGAGCATCTCCACCATCGTGCGGACGACCGAGCGCGGCGTGTAGAACTCACCGCCGCGCTTGCCCTCGCAGCCGGCGAACTGGCCGAGGAAATACTCATAGACGCGGCCGAGCAGGTCGCGTGACGCGCTGCCGGCATCCTTGAAGCCGATGCCCGAGATCAGGTCGATCAGCTCGCCCAGCATCACCGCGTTCAGGCCAGGACGGGCATAGTCCTTGGGCAGCACGCCCTTCAGGCCCGGATTGACCTTCTCGATCTCCAGCATGGCATCATCGATGACCTTGCCGATGTCGGGCTGCTTGGCGCTCGCCTGCAGGTGCGACCAGCGCGCACCCTTGGGCACCCAGAAGACGTTGTCGGCACGATATTCGTCCTCGTCCTCAGCGCCTTCCGGATAATCCGTGAGCAGCTGCGCGTGCTTCGCCTCGAACCCTTCCGATATGTGCTTGAGAAATATCAGGCCGAGAGCGACGTGCTTGTAGTCCGACGGCTCCATGTTGCCGCGCAGCTTGTCCGCCGCGCGGAACAGCTCCGCCTCAAACCCGAGGTCGCCGCCCTTCATTACCTTAAATGTTTTCGCCATGCTGGTCCTGAACCCGGGTACTCGCCACGCGCGGTAGCCAACCCGCGGGACGGTGACCATAGAGGCGCTATCCTCGCCCGCGCATTCCGCGGCGAACTGGTGGCGCAAGCGCTACGTGGCGGAGGATACAATCGCCACCTGGATGTGCTGGCTGCACTGGGCCGCGTGGAAGAACGCCGACCCGGCCGAGCTGGTGCTGCCGCTGGCCGACTTCGTCGGCTGGTTGGAGACGACGCACGAACTCGCGACCTTCCGGCAGTTCGCCGACTGTCCACCGGCGCGATGGGCCCGGGCACAGGCACCCGCCTTGCGCGCCGCCAAGGCGCTGGCCGATGCGGAGCGTCGCTGCGCCCGCGAGCGTGACGAACAGGCGTTCGCCGCCAGCACCTGCTGATCCGCCGGGCCTGAGCGCCCGGTTCCCCATCAACGTCGTCATCGCGCAGCTGGCACCGCCACCGGCGGCGCGATGACGCGTGCTCATTGGAGCCCGCATGATCAAACACCGCATCTACGTCGCCGTCACCGCCGCCACCGTCGCGGTGCCGGCTTCCAGCGGCGGCATCCACCCCGCCGGCTGGCACCTCGTCGGCATCGCCTTGTATATCGCCGAACGCGACCACGCCGGCCATTGGCGTTTCGCCCGACGCGCGCACGCTATCCCGGCCGGGGAGCCTGAGAGCGCGCTGCTGGACTGGGCGACCGCCCGCCTGCCGGACGGGGCCATACTGATCGGCTGGCACGTCGATCACATGCTCGTCCCCGCACTGCTCGACGCCGCGGCGACCGCCCCGCCGACCATTGCCCAGCGCTTCATCGCTCAGCTGCACCGCGTCTTGCGCGGCGGGGTTGTCGACGTAGCGCTGAAATATGGCGGCGCCGGCGCACCGCCGCTTGCCGTCGTCGCCACCGACATGGCGATCTACGCGCCCGCTTGGGACGCGGACAAGGTCATCGGCGCATGGGCCATCGGCTCCGTCGACCAGCTCCGTCACGACCTTGCGGACGAAGCGCTGGCGCTCTGGCGCATTTTTGTCCGCACCGCCGGCGTGGCGGGCCTGAAGGCCGAGGCGCAGACCGACGCGTGGGTCCTGCGACGGCAGGGCCTGCGCGTGGTGGACCGCGCCGCGGCGCCGGTCGAGCAGCAGGAGCAGGAGGAGTGAGGGGCCGCTGAGAGCGGAAAAGCCCTCCGGCGACCACCGCCGTCATCACCACGGAGACCATGACATGAGCCAATCCCAATTATATCTCGCCAAGAGCCAGAACTGGTCCGTCGCCCTTAGACTGCTGATGGGCTACCCCGTCCATGGCCTGCAGTTCCACACCGTCAGCTGGTGCAGCAGCGGCCCGCTCGACATGGTCAGGGCGGCCCAGGTGACGCAAGTCGTCGCCGACAGCGCCCGCGACCTCGTCCATATCGCATGCTCTCTCGATGCCGACGAACCGCTCGGCGTGGCGCTGGCGGTGCGCCGCGACGCGGGCGTCGCGTGGCTGCCGAACTGCCGGCTCTATGCAGCGAGCGAGACCGCCCCGCTCGAGCTGCTGACCCGCGATACCCGCTGGGGCATCGGCCCGCGCCACATCCTGACCAGCGGCAAGCTGCCGCCCAAGGCGCGCCGCGACCGGAACCAGGAGATCGCGTGGCGCCGCTGGCGGGACACGGCCGCCGCCGTGGCCGCCGCCGGGCTCGAGCTGCAGGGCTCGGTCAGGATCCCGCAAGGCGGATCATACGCCGACGCGGTCCCGCACGGACGGCTCAGGGCTGCCGCCTGACCCCGCCAACAGTATCAGAGTTGCACGATGCTTTCTCGCAACGCCGCCCCTGATCCGGGCGGCGTCGTCGTTTCAAGAAGACGTGTCCATGTTCATCACCAAAGCCGAAGTCGCCGACGCCCGCCGCGCCCTTTTCGCATCGCCGCCCCGCAATCGTCGTCCCGCCGACGCAATCGACTTCAAGATCAGGCCGATCTCCGAGGACTGGCGCCTCGTCCACCGCATGCCTGCGTACAAGACGGCAACGTGCAACACGGCCTATATTTGGCGGGACTCGGACGCGTGCGATCGCTTCGGTCCCATGCCGGTCGCATTCACCGAACGACGGTGCGAATCGAGAGGGGCAGGTCTTCTGCTCCCGGCCAACGCCCCGCTATGGGCGGCGCAGGGCTACCGGATCTGGCAGGATGCCGATGAGGCGGCATTCGCCACCGGTGATCCGACCGCACTCAGCGCCTGGCACGTGATGGCGCAGATTCCGGAGACGGTGTCGCCGACTTGGTGGCGATGGATGGTCACCGGCTTCCTCCAACGCGAACTCGTCGGCAAGGGAGCCGCAGTGGCGTGGGCCATCCACGCCCTGGAAGGCGATGACGGGGCCTGGCTGGTCTCCCCGCATGCCCACGCCATTGTCACGGCCAGGCGGTGGAAGACCGGCCCGACGAAGGGGCAGCGTCATCCCGCCTGGATCGCGTCATCGGAGCAGCAGCGGCGCCTGGGCGCGGCGTGGCGTCGTCGATGCGCGACGACCAGCCTCATGGCGCAGGCCGGCTTCCGATGGTCGACCCTGCCGATTATGTCCTGAACAAGCACGGAACTGCGGACATTGAAATATGCCCGCAGTTCCCGCTGCGGTCAGTCGATGGATGGTGAAAATATCATAGGTGGTTGCGCCTTGAGTTTTCTTCCGACGCGTATCACGCCTTCTGCCTGGAAACGTTTCCCTTTGCCGATCCGGTACGTGACCGCTCTCGCACAGGAAGCAATGTGAGAGGGGTTGGCTGAAGGTGACCCGTGACGTTCGGCAAGGCTTTTACCAGCACCTCGAAGCGCCTCGCCAGGACCTTGCCGCCGCCCTTGGCAAACCAGGCCCGGCTATACTTGCGCGGTCCCGTGCCCTCGCGGGCGTGGCCCATCAGGTCGTTGACGATCAGCTGCTTGGCATTCGAGTGTTCGAGCGCGCTGCCTCCGGTCGTGCGCAAGGAATGAAGATCAGCTCGCTTCCCGCACGATGTGCGCTGAAGCGGTATGATGTCATCGACGTAAGCGATGATATAGCGGCCGGCGCTGGCGTAGAAGCGTTTGCCGCCCCTCTTGATGTGTTCTTCATAAAGCTCGGGAAACGCCATTCGGTGGCCGTCCGCCTCCATGCGTCCGACATATTCGCGCAGGCCAAGCCGCAGGAGTTCGGGGTGCAGCGGCACCATACGGTGACGTGACGGCCGTTTGAGCCCGGCCGGGGTCTCTCCATCGATCGACTTGGTCATGTTTTCCACGATCGCGACGAACGGCGTTTCCACATCAAAGACGAAGTCCTGACACTCGACGCCGCACGCCTCCTCTCGCGACAGGACCCCGTAAACGAGCAGGAGCGGCACCCAATAGGCCGCGTCCTGGTATACGGTGCCGTTCAATTCGATCTTCAGGCGTCGCGCGCAGCCACCGCCACCCGTATAGATGGGTGAGGAGAACAGCGTGACGAGCTGTTCGTCCGTGTAAGGCATGCGGTCGGGATCCGATGGGTTGTCGGCGGGCGTTCGCCCCATAAAGCAGGCGAAGTCGAGGACTGCGTCCTTGCCGTAGCGAGGCTTCCACGCCGTCTTCATCAGTTCGCGTCCGAAACGGCTGAGCGTGGTCAGATCGCGGTTGAGCGTGCGGACGCTACGCTGAGTGCCGGCGCTTTCGCCCACCTCCGCCATGATCTCCGCGAACGGACGGCTCATGTTGCCCTGCTCGAACGTGCCCCAGCGAAAATCCTTCGGGAGGCGCTGCAGGGTGGTCGCGAACAACTCGGCGTCGTGCGGCTCGTAGTCGCACAGCTGCTTGTCGCCTGAGCCCCAGGCAAAGGCTTGGATGGCGCGCCGACGCTGTGCCATGTCCTGGTTCCAGTCGCCGGATCGCTGGATGCTGGCGATGGTCGCCTCGATGACCTCGCTGAACCGCCGGGTGTCACGGGTGAGGAACGGCGAGTCGGCGGACTGGACCGAAGCCGCCGTGGCTGTGGTGCCGGCTACGGAAGCCGACGGGGCAGACGGGGCGGTGCGGGTTTCCCTTACGACATTGTCGTCAAGAAGGCGTCCGATCGGGTCACCGGCGGAAGCGACGTTCGGATGGTCCGCAAGGGCGGCACGCGCCTGCGCTTCGGCGCGGCCGAGAAGAAGCTGGACACGCGCGTCGCGCAAGGTGGCCGGCGTGACAGGAGCGTCGATGGAGGCAAGCGTCTGGTCGGCGTCCCTGCCGGCTGTCCGGTGCGGGGCCAAGACCTTGAGCATGAGGGCGACGGCGCGCCGGTCCACGTCCGAGAAGCCATCGGTATGGGCCTCCAGCAGGTTGGCAGGAACCGACTCGGCGTCGGGATCGAGCTTGGCCGCCACCCTGTACATGGCTTCAAAGACGCGCGCCGTGCGCTCGTCTCCATTACCATCGCCGTCGAACCTGGCTGCCGTCGCCAAGCCGAGTTCGTCGTCCAGCCCGCGCCTGAACACCGCCACGGCCTCGGTGGCGGTCATGTAGCCGCGAGTCACCTGATCGCGCACCATCATCATCGTCGCATCCCATCGAACGGACAGCCGAGCGACGAGGCGACGCGCCTCGACGGGGTCCGCTGTCCCCAGTGGAACGGTTATAGGATGGTTCACGAGTTGCCGCAGGTAGAGCCGGCGGCGGTAATGATAGCGGGCGCCCCGCCTATACAGATAGCTGACAACAGCCACATTCGGTCTCGCACCGGACGCCGGCCCGGAGCCCCTGGTGCGGGTGGACGGCGGCGGCCTGTGCACCGCTTGGTGCTACAGCCGGGTGTCCCGCGAGGCTCGGCCGGACGCCGGAAGGGCGGAAGTCCTGGGGTTCAGCGCGGATGTGGAGCGGGTGAAAGGAATCGAACCCTCCTCCGTCATGCCGGGCTTGTCCCGGCATCCAGGGTCACACGAGCCGCGGCCTGCAACTCTGGATCCCACATCACGTCCGGGGTGACGCAGAGCGCCCAACCCCTCTACATCACCCCCATGCGCCGCCTCATCGTCCTCCTGGCCCTGTTCCTCGCCCCGCTTGCAGCCCGCGCCGACGACATCGCCGCCGCCGGGCGGGGCGTCGTCCGGGTCGTCACCATCGCGGTGGTCGATGGGCAGGTGGTCGGTTTCGGCCACGGATCGGGCTTCGCGATCGCCCCCGACCGCATCGTCACCAACGCGCATGTGGTCGAACTCGCGCAACGCTACCCCGACAATGTCGTGATCGGCATCGTGCCGTCGGAGGGGAGCCGCAGCTTCCAGGGTCGCCTCGTCGCCTATGACGGCCGCGCCGACCTCGCGCTGGTGCAGTTCGACGGCGACGCGCTGCCCCCCGCCACGCTCTACACCGGCCCGATCGGCGAGGGGAACGCGGTGGTCGCGCTCGGCTATCCCGGCAATGTCGACCTCGCCACCGCGCGTTCGGCCGCCGACTATATCCGCCCCACCGCGCCCGTCCGGTCGGAGGGGGTGTTCTCCGCCCGGCGCAGCCTGACCGGGATCGAGGTGCTGCTCCACACCGCCTCGATCGCGCGGGGCAATTCCGGCGGGCCGCTACTCGACCGGTGCGGGCGGGTGATCGGCACCAATTCGGCGATCACCCGCGGCGAGGAGGGGGACGCGAGCTTCGGCTTCGCGGTCGCCGACACCGAGCTGGCCCGCTTCCTGCGCGCGGCCGACCAGCCCTTCCGCGGCATCGGCACGCCCTGTACCCCGATCGAGGACCGCATCCGCGCCGATGCCGAGGACGACGCGCGCTCGGCCGCCACCGCCGCCGAGGATCGCCGCGTCACCGCCGAGCGCGCCGCCGCCGAGCGGCGCGCCGCGCTGGAGGACGCGCGCGATGCGGCCACCCGCACCCGCGAGAACGTGATGGCGCTGGCCGGGCTGCTGCTGGTCGCGGGCGCGCTGGCGATCGGCGGCGGCGGGCTGCTGGAGGGCAGGGGCCGGCGTCGCCCGGCGCTGTGGGCCGCGGGCGGCGGCGCGGTCGCGATCGTCGCGGCCGTGGTCGTGTTCGTCCTGCGCCCCTCCGCCGAGGTGGTGCTGCCCCGGGCCGCCGCCCCCGACCTCCCGGTCGCCGCCGGCCTTCGGCCCGGCCGCCTCCGGTGCACCTTCGACCCCGCGCGCAGCCGCGTCACCGTGTCCGCCACCCCCGATGTCGAACTCGACTGGAGCGGGGCGGGGTGCATGAACCGCCGCACCCAATATGTCGAGGCGGGCACCCGCTGGGAACGCGTGCTCGTCCCCGATGGCGAGCCCACCGTGTCCGTTCTCCGCTTCGACCCGGCCACCGCCCGCTACGACGCGACCCGTTTCTACGTTTCCGCCGACGCGATGGCCGCGATCCGCGCCGCCCGCGGAACCACCCCCGGCGCATGCACGATCCGCCCCGAAACCCTGTCCCGACTCGCCGAACGCCAGTCCGCGATCCGCACTTTGCTCCCCCCATTGCCCAACGAAAAGCTCAGCTACACCTGCCGCGCGGCCGACTAGCGCCGCTATTCCCTTTCCGTCCCGCCCGGCATAGCCTCGGAGGGAATGGGGGAGGGGCGGATGAGGACGACGACCGGTCTGGCGCTGGCGGCGGCGGCTTGGATGGCGGCAACCCCGGCCGCGGCGGCGTGGCACCAGGCAACCTCGCGCCACTTCGTCGTCTATGCCGATGCGGCCGAGCGCGAGGTGCGCGCGACCGCGGTGCGGCTGGAACGGTTCGACGCAGCGATGCGCCGCCTGCATCAGGTGCCCGCGGAACCCGCGCAGCCCGCCAACCGCGTCACCGTCTACGTCGTCAACGGCGGGCCGTCGGCGATCGAGCGCCTGTATGGCGCGGGCGGCCGCTATGTCGGCGGCTTCTACCTGCCGCGGTCGACCGGATCGGTGGCGTTCACCCCGCGGCGGATGGGCACGGGCGGCAACGACCTCACCGCCGACATCGTCCTGTTCCACGAATATGCCCATCACTTCCTGCTCGGCAACTATGCCGGCGCCTATCCGGCCTGGTTTTCGGAAGGCTATGCCGAGTTCGTGTCGACCACGACCTTCGAAAAGGACGGTAGCGTCATGCTCGGTCGCGCCGCCCAGCATCGCGCCGCCGGGCTGTTCGGCACCGCGCGCCTGCCGGCGGAGGCGATGTTCGCGCCCGCCGGCAGGCCGCTCGACGACCGGCAGCGGGAGCTGCTCTACGGGCGCGGCTGGCTGCTCACCCATATGTGCCTGACCAACGCGGCCCGGCGCACGCAGTTCTCCGCCTATCTGCACGCGCTCAACGACGGCAGGCCCAGCCTGGATGCCGCCCGTGCCGCGTTCGGCGACCTGAAAACGCTGGATCGCGACCTCGACACCTATCTCGGGCGGTCGCTCCAGGCGTTCCGCATCCCGGTTCCCACACCGCCCGATGCCGATATCGCGGTCCGGCCGCTCGACCCTGGCGAGCGCGCGCTGATCGATCTGCGCATCGTCTCCGAACGGGGCGTCGATCGCGCGGCGGGGCAGGCGCTGTTCGCGCGCGCGGCGCCGATCGCGGCCCGGTTCCCCGCCGATGCCGGCGCGCAGGGGTGGTTCGCCGAAATGGCCTTTGACGCCGGTCGCGATGCGGAGGCGGAGGGGGCGGCGGACCGCGCCATCGCCGCCGACCCCCGCTCCGCCCAGGCGCTGCTCTACAAGGCGCGGGTCCACATGCGCCGCGCGGCCGAGGCGAAAAACCCGGCGGCATGGAAGGAGGCGCGCAGCTGGATCATCCGCGCCAACCGCCTCGCCCCCGACGAGGCGGAGCCGCTGGTGCTCTACCATGCCAGCTTCGTCGCGGCGGGCGAGACGCCGACCAGGTCCGCCGCCGCCGGGCTGTTCCGCGCGATGGAGCTGGTGCCGCAGGACCCCGACCTGCGCTTCACCGTCGCACGCCAGGCGCTGGTCGACGGCCGGGCGGACGATGCCCGCCTGGCGCTCCGGCCGCTCGCCTATGATCCTCACGCCGGTGCCGACAATCTCGCGATGCAGTTGCTTCGCCTGCTCGGCGGTGGCGATACCGGGCCGGCGCTCGCCAGGATGGACCAGCCGCCGCCGCCGAAATAGCTACGCCTTTTCCCGCGCCAGCAACGCCGCCTTGCGCTCCAGCCCCCAGGCATAGCCCCCCGCCGACCCGTCGCGCCGCAGCGCCCGGTGGCATGGTACCAGCACCGCGACCGGGTTGGCCCCGCACGCGGATCCCGCCGCCCGCGTCGCGCCGGGGTTGCCCGTCGCCGCGGCCAGCTCGGCATAGCTGCGCGTCTCGCCCGGCGGGATCCGCGCCAGCGCCTGCCACACCGCCTCCTGGAACGCGGTGCCCCGGATATCGAGCGGCAGGTCGTGTCCGCGCGCCGGCGTCTCCACCGCCGCCACCACCCGCGCCGCAAGGTCCGCCAGCGCCGCACCCCCCGGCTCGATCGTCGCATGGGGGAAACGCCGCGCCAGCGCCTCCGCATCGTCGGCGAACGCCACCCGGCAGATGCCCCGGTCGGTCGCCGCGACCAGCAGCGGGCCCAGGCTGGTGTCCGCCACCGTCCACCGGATCGTCACGCCCCGGCCGCCCCTGGCCCACACGCTCGGGTTCATGCCCATCCTCCGCTCCACATCCTCATAGAATCGCGCCGGCGCCTGGTAGCCCGCGTCATGGATCGCCGCGGTCACCGTTCCGCCGCCGGTCAGCGCGTCGCCCACCCGCGCGATCCGCGCCGCCCGGGCCCACGCCGCCGGGGTCACGCCCGTCGCCGCCTTGAACATCCGGTGGAAATGATGCGGCGCATACCCCACGGCCGCCGCCAGTCGCTCGAGCGGCACCGGCCCCGCCGCCAGCAGCGTCGTCGCGTGGCGGACCGCCGCCGTGTCGCGCGCACCCTCGTCGGGCCGGCAGCGCAGGCAGGCGCGGAACCCCGCCGCCCGCGCCGCCGCGCCGCCGCCCAGGAACGTCACGTTCTCCGGCCGCGGATGCCGCGCGGGACAGCTCGGCCTGCAATAGATGCCGGTGGTGCGCACCCCCACCACGAAGGTGCCGTCGGCGCCCCGGTCGCGCGCACGCCACGCGGCGTGGCAGGTTTCGGGGTCTGGCATTGTCATGGTCCCGCCTCCTACCCCAGCCGCCTGCGTCCCGCATCCCGCCGCTTGCGGTCAAACCCGATCGGCGCAAAGGGACGGGGATGACCACGCCCCAGACGCTCGCCGAACTCGACCGCATCCATGCGCAGGCCGCCGCCCTGATCCGGCACCGGGCCGCGCGCGCAGGGGTCAAGGCGCTGGTGATCGGCCGCGAGCACCTGTCCGATCTCACCGACGAGGTGGCGGCGCTGTACGGCCTGTCGACCGCCGACCGCGCGACGCTCGCCGGGGCCGGGCATGGCGAGACTCCCGGTGCGGAGCCCGCGGCCGCCACCGCCGGGCTGGCCGGCGCGCTTCGCCTCGCCGGGCAGGCCCGCCACGCGACCCGCTATCTCGGCACCGCGCGCAAGGTCGCGACCGGCGCAGGGATGGCCTTGCGGGGCGGACGCCTGCTGTCGCGCACCGTCCCACTCGCCGCCGCCGCCTGGGGCGCCTATGCGGTCGGCACCGGCGGCTGGTTCCTGTATCGCGCCAATCGCTACAACACCGCCGCCCGAGACCTGCTCGCCGCCAGGATCAGCGTCGCGCGTTGACCACCGCCGCGCTGCCGCCGACGATCATCGCGTCCTCCACCAGCCCGGTCGCGGTCTGGCCCCAGCGCGCCATCGACTCCAGCCGCCAGTGCAGCCCCAGATAGGACGTCGCCACCGCCGTCGCGGTCGCCGCCAGCGCGCCTGCCACCCGCCGGTCGCGCGGGGCGAGGGCCGCCCCCGCCACCGCCGACGTGATCGACCGCGCGATCAGCCCGGACGGCACCGTCCGGTTGGGCGCGGTCTTCATCTTGTCGCCCCCCAGCTCCGCCAGCGCCAGCGCCGCCAGCCCGCCCGCGACGACCGGATGCCCCAGCAGCTCGGGCGCGCCATTGTTCCGGGGCAACGCCCCGCGCCGGGCCGCATCGGCGACGGTGGCTAGCGGCGCCAGTGCGCGCTGGCCCGACAACAGGCCGATCAGGACGGAACGGATCATCGGAACGCACCTCATGCTGTGGCTCGCACCTGAACGGGCCCGATCGGCTACGGTTGCATCCGCGGCGCCCCGATGCTAGTCGCCCGCCCGGCTCATCGGCGCTGCGACCTGCGCGCGCCTCAGCATGGGCGATTGAAATCGGATCGAGGAACGGGGATCGCGTGGAGACATCCGGCGGCATTCAGGCGAGCTTAGGGGGCCGGTACGCGCTGGCGCTGTTCGAGCTCGCGCGCGAGTCGAACGGCATCGATGTGGTCGAGGCGAGCCTGTCGCGCGTCCGCGACGCGCTGGCGGGGTCGGAGGACTTCCGCCGGCTGACCACCAGCCCGGTGGTCGCGCGCGGGCAGGCGGCCAAGGCGATGCTCGCCACCGCCGACGAACTCGGCGTCGATCCCACCACCCGCAATCTGCTCGGCGTCCTGGCCGAAAACCGCCGGCTCGGGCAGCTGCCGCAGATCGTTCGCGCCTTTCGCCAGCTCGCCGCCCGCCACCGCGGCGAAACCTCGGCGGAGGTGACCAGCGCCTACCCTCTCGACGCGGGGCAGGTCGACCAGCTCAGGCAGCAGCTTCGCCAGCGTGTCGGTCGTGACGTCTCCGTCGACCTTTCGGTCGACCCGCAGCTGCTCGGCGGGCTTGTCGTCCGCATCGGTTCCCAGATGATCGACAGCTCGATCCGCACCCGTCTCAATTCTCTCGCGCACGCGATGAAGGGCTAAACAATGGATATCCGCGCCGCAGAAATCTCCAAGGTCATCAAGGACCAGATCGCCAATTTCGGTGACCAGGCACAGGTCTCCGAAACCGGCCAGGTGTTGAGCGTCGGCGACGGCATCGCGCGCATCTACGGGCTCGACAACGTCCAGGCGGGCGAGATGGTCGAGTTCGCCAACGGCGTCCAGGGCATGGCCCTGAACCTCGAGGCGGACAATGTCGGCGTCGTGATCTTCGGCTCGGACGCGGAGATCCGCGAAGGCGACATCGTGCGCCGCACCGGCACCATCGTCGACGTGCCGGTGGGCAAGGGGCTGCTCGGCCGCGTGGTCGACGGGCTGGGCAACCCGATCGACGGCAAGGGGCCGATCGTCTCCGACCAGCGCAGCCGTGTCGAGGTCAAGGCGCCCGGCATCATTCCGCGCAAGTCGGTGCACGAGCCGGTCCAGACCGGGCTCAAGGCGATCGACGCGCTCGTGCCCGTCGGCCGCGGTCAGCGCGAGCTCATCATCGGCGACCGCCAGACCGGCAAGTCGGCGATCGCGCTCGACACCTTCATCAACCAGAAGGCCGCCAACGCCGGCACCGACGAGGGCAAGAAGCTCTACTGCGTCTATGTCGCGGTCGGGCAGAAGCGCTCCACCGTCGCCCAGCTGGTCCGCACGCTCGAAGAGAATGGCGCGATGGATTATTCCATCATCGTCGCCGCCACCGCGTCCGACCCCGCGCCGCTTCAGTTCCTCGCGCCCTATACCGGCTGCGCGATGGGCGAGTATTTCCGCGACAACGGCATGCACGCGGTGATCGTCTATGACGACCTGTCGAAGCAGGCGGTCGCCTATCGCCAGATGTCGCTGCTGCTCCGCCGCCCGCCGGGCCGCGAAGCCTATCCCGGCGACGTGTTCTACCTCCACTCGCGCCTGCTCGAGCGCGCGGCGAAGATGAACGACGACAACGGCAACGGCTCGCTCACCGCGCTGCCGATCATCGAAACGCAGGCGGGCGACGTGTCGGCCTACATTCCGACCAACGTGATCTCGATCACCGACGGCCAGATCTTCCTCGAAACCGACCTGTTCTTCGCCGGCGTCCGGCCCGCGATCAACGTCGGCCTGTCGGTCAGCCGCGTCGGCTCGGCCGCGCAGACCAAGGCGATGAAGAAGGTGTCGGGCTCGATCAAGCTCGAGCTCGCCCAGTATCGCGAGATGGCCGCATTCGCGCAGTTCGGCTCGGACCTCGACGCCTCGACCCAGCGCCTGCTCAACCGCGGCGCGCGGCTGACCGAGCTGCTCAAGCAGCCCCAGTTCTCGCCGCTGCCGTTCGAGGAGCAGACCGCGTCGATCTTCGCAGGCACCAACGGCTATCTCGACGCGGTGCCCGTCGCGCAGGTCACCCGCTACGAGGCGGCGATGCTCGGCTATCTGCGCGCCGACCATGCCGACGTGCTGACCGCGATCCGCGACACCCGCGACCTCGGCGACGATGCCAAGGGCAAGCTCAAGGCCGCGCTCGACCAGTTCGCCAAGCAGTTCGCGTAATATGCCGTCGCCCCAGCGCAGGCTGGGGTCGCGGGCCGCGGGCGAGCGGTGTGTGGGGACCGGTCCTAGCCTTCGCTGGGATGACGAAGTGGAAATGGAATGGCGTCTCTCAAGGCCCTGAAAGTCCGGATCAACTCGGTCAAGTCGACCCAGAAGATCACCAAGGCGATGAAGATGGTCGCTGCCGCCAAGCTGCGCCGGGCGCAGGATGCGGCGATGGCCGGGCGCCCCTATGCCGAGCGGCTCGAGCACGTCATGGCCTCGCTCGCCGGCCGCCTGGGCGCCGATGGGGCTGGCGGCGGCGCGGGCGTGTCGCCGCTGCTCGCGGGCACCGGCAAGGATCAGGTCCAGCTGCTGGTCGTCGCCACCTCCGAGCGCGGTCTCGCCGGCGCGTTCAACAGCAACATCGTCCGCGCCGCCCGCCGGAAAGCCGAGGAGCTGATCGCGCAGGGCAAGACGGTCAGGATCTACATCGCCGGCAAGAAGGGCCGGGTGCTCCGCCGCTTCTACCCGCAGGCGATCCTGGCCGATCACGAGATGGGCGGGATCAAGACGGTCGGGTTCGACCACGCCCGCGCGATCGCCGACGACCTGATCGCCCGCTATCGCGCCGGCGAGTTCGACGTCGCCCACCTGTTCTACGCCAAGTTCGTTTCCGCGCTGGTGCAGGAGCCGACCGACCGGCAGATCATCCCGGTCAGCGTACCCGTTTCCGCCTCAACTTCCTCAACTTCACAGGACGCGGTGGTCGAGTACGAGCCTTCGGAAGAAGATATCCTCGACGCGCTGCTTCCCCGCAACGTCGCGATCCAGATCTTTCGCGCGCTGCTCGAGAACGCGGCCAGCGAACAGGGCAGCCGCATGAACGCGATGGACAACGCGACCCGCAATGCGGGCGACATGATCCAGCGCCTGTCCATCCAGTACAACCGCACCCGCCAGGCCGCGATCACCACCGAGCTGGTCGAGATCATCTCGGGCGCGGAGGCGCTGTGAGGTCGCTTTTGGCAGTGCTTGCAATCATAGCAGGCGGTGGCTGTGCGTCGGGTAAGATGCTTACTACTAGACAGTTCAACGAGCTACACGCCTCGCAATGCGCTGATCATGCTGCACGTGCACGCAACGTCAAGTGCGGCGTTGCAGGTGCGATTGATCACGAGATAGATTGCAAGTACGAGCTGCCGGAAACCGACGGCAGCTGGAACGAGTATCAGTCGCAAGTCAGCTTCGATGACCACGGCTTTACCTGGGTCAAAGGCGAAACTCGCTGCTACTCGAGCGCTATCTCCCAGTTGAAGTAGATAGGAAGAACCATGGCAACTCTCGCCGACGACATCCGCCCGATCCAGACCACGGGCCAGACCAACAATGTGGGCCGCATCAGCCAGGTGATCGGCGCGGTGGTCGACGTCCACTTCCCCGAACAGCTGCCCGCGATCCTGTCGGCGCTGGAAACCGACAACAACGGCAACCGGCTGGTGCTCGAGGTCGCGCAGCATCTGGGCGAGAACACCGTTCGCACGATCGCGATGGACTCGACCGAGGGGCTGACCCGCGGCCAGACCGTCAACGACACCGGCGCGCAGATCTCCGTCCCGGTCGGCCCCGCGACGCTCGGCCGCATCCTCAACGTCATCGGTGAGCCGATTGACCAGCGCGGACCGGTGCAGACCGACCTGCGCAGCCCGATCCATGCCGAAGCGCCGCTGTTCGTCGACCAGTCGACCGACAACGCCATCCTGGTCACCGGCATCAAGGTCATCGACCTGCTCGCCCCCTATGCCAAGGGCGGCAAGATCGGCCTGTTCGGCGGCGCCGGCGTCGGCAAGACCGTGCTGATCCAGGAACTCATCAACAACATCGCCAAGGGCCATGGCGGCACCTCGGTGTTCGCGGGCGTCGGCGAGCGGACGCGCGAGGGCAACGACCTCTATCACGAGTTCCTCGACGCGGGCGTCATCGCCAAGGACGCCGACGGCAACCCGCAGTCCGAAGGGTCCAAGGTCGCGCTGGTGTTCGGCCAGATGAACGAGCCGCCGGGCGCCCGCGCCCGCGTCGCGCTGTCCGGCCTGACCATCGCCGAATATTTCCGCGACCAGGAAGGGCAGGACGTGCTCTTCTTCGTCGACAACATCTTCCGCTTCACCCAGGCGGGCGCGGAAGTGTCGGCGCTGCTCGGTCGCATCCCGTCGGCGGTGGGCTACCAGCCGACGCTGTCGACCGACATGGGCGCGCTGCAGGAGCGGATCACCTCCACCAACAAGGGGTCGATCACGAGCGTGCAGGCGGTGTACGTTCCCGCGGACGACCTGACCGACCCGGCGCCCGCGACCTCGTTCGCCCACCTGGACGCGACCACCGTGCTCAGCCGCGCGATCTCCGAGCTCGGCATCTACCCCGCGGTCGACCCGCTCGACTCGACCAGCCGCGTGCTCGAGCCGCGCACCGTCGGGCAGGAGCATTACGACACCGCCCGCGCGGTCCAGTCGCTGCTTCAGCGCTACAAGTCGCTCCAGGACATCATCGCCATCCTCGGGATGGACGAGCTGTCCGAGGAGGACAAGCTGACCGTGACGCGCGCCCGCAAGATCCAGCGCTTCCTGTCGCAGCCGTTCCACGTCGCGGAGGTCTTCACCGGCATCCCCGGCAAGTTCGTCCAGATCGAGGACACGATCCGCAGCTTCAAGGCGGTGGTCGACGGCGAGTACGACCACCTGCCCGAAAGCGCCTTCTACATGGTCGGCGGCATCGACGAGGCGGTCGCCAAGGCCGAGAAGCTGGCCCAGGAGTCGTGACGCGGGCGTGATGGACACCGGGCGGGCGCAGGGTTAGGCTGACGGCCATGTCGGTCGACACCCTCACGCTCGCCCGGCGTCATCGCGCGGCCGAATTGCCCGGGGACAGGCGGAGGCGCTCCACGCCAGGCTGCTCCCTCCGTTCATCGGCGCGCAGATCGCCGTCGGCGCCCTGATCGTCGCGCTCGTCAAGCTCTAGGACTGTCATGCTCCACTTCGAACTCGTCACCCCCGAAAAGCTGCTCCGCTCGGAGGAGGTCCACATGGTCGTCGTTCCCGGTACGGAGGGCGATTTCGGGGTGCTGGAGGGGCATGCCCCCTTCATGTCGACGATCCGCGACGGCGCGATCCAGGTCTATCGCACCAGCGGCGCCCAGCCCGAGACGATCGCGATCCAGGGCGGCTTTGCGGAGGTCGGGCCCAAGGGGCTGACGGTGCTGGCCGAACGCGCGGGCTGATCCGCGCCGCCGACGCCGGGGTTTAGCGCCCTGCGGTGTCGGCGCGCAGAAAGGTGACGAACCGGTCCGCCGCCGCGCGCAGGTCGCGCGCGCTCACCGCCAGGTCGCCCGTGCTGCTCCGCACCGTTCGCGACAGCAGCGATGCGGCACCCGCCGCCTGCGCCATTCCGGCGATCCGCTCGCCGATGTCGCGCGCGGCATCGGCGGCGCGGGCGGCGTTGCCGTCAACCTGTTGCGCCGCCAGCCGCTGGTCGCCCGCGGTGGCGTCGATGCCCCCCGCGGCCGCCGCGACCTGCTCCATCGCGCCGTTGACGCGCCGCAATTCGGTGCCGGTCGACGCGATGCCGTCGCGGATGCCGCCGATCAGCGCGCCGATCCGGTCGCTCGCCCGCCGGGTGTCGGCGGACAGCGACTTCACCTCGCCCGCCACCACGGCAAAGCCGCGCCCCGCCTCGCCCGCGCGCGCCGCCTCGATCGTCGCGTTCAGCGCCAGGAGGTTGGTGTTGGCCGCGATCTTGCGGATGTCGTCCAGGAACCCCTCGATCCGGACGGCATGGTCCTCCAGCATCGCCACCGTGTCGACGCTGCGCCGCGCCTCGCCGCTCGCGGCGGCGGTCAGTTCGGACTGGCGCTCCGCCGCCACCGCGATGGTGCCCGCCGATCGGGACAGGTCGCTGATCGCCCCGGCGACCGCGGCGATATCGCGCACCGCGCTGCCCGCGCCGCGCGCCACCTCGTCGGCCTTGGCGGTGGCATCGCCGGTCAGCGCCTCGAGCTGGACCGCGGCATCGTCCAGCCGACCGGTCGCCTGCCCGATCGATCCGGCGACCAGCGCCACCGACCGTTCGAACTGGTCGGCCAGCGTCATCAGCTCGCGCCGGCGCTCGCCCGCCAGCCGCGCCGCCTCGCCTTCGCGCCGGCGTCGTTCGCCCGCCGCCTTAGCCTCGGCCGCGCGCACCTGATCCATCGCGTCCTGGGTATGGCGGCGGCCGTCTTCCGCCGTGTCGGTCAGCCTGCGCTGGCGATCGATGGCGGCTTCGTGCGCGGCAAACAGCCGGCCGAGCTGGGTGGTGAGCCCCACCAGCGCCCCGCATTGCAGCCCCACCGCGACGACATGGAACGCTACCCGCCCGACATTGCCCGATCCGGCAAAGACCCATGCGGGCGCCAGCAGCTCCAGCGTGACATGGTGGACCGCGGTCAGCACCGTGGCGACCGCGATCGGCCGCCAGTCGGCCAGCATCGCCAGCCCGGCCATGCCGACGAAGAAATACATGTGCGCGTCCATCTGCCACGCATGTCCGTCGAGCAGGAATACCAGCATCGCCGGCACGACCGCGGCGGGCACCCCGATCACCGCCCGCGCTTCCGCGTCGAAGCGGCCCCGCACCGCCATCAGCGTCGGTGCCAGATTGGCGGCCCCGCCGACCAGCAGCAGCGGCCATCCCACGCCGCGGTTCAGCATCGCGCTGCCGATCAGCAGCAGCGCCAGCGCGGCCCACCCGGCCAGCGCCCAGGCGCGGATACCGCGGCGGCGCAGCTGGTCCAGCGCGCCGGGCGTCGCCGGTTGCGGCGCCTGCGCGGGTCCGGCGGGCGATCGGGTCGCGACGGCGGTCATGCCGGGCGGGCCAGCGGACCGGCGCCGCACCCCCCGAACGGCGCCGCGATCATCAGCACCCGCGCCCCGCCCAGTTCGCGGCCGATCCGCACCCGCTCGCCCCGCACCACCAGCGATCGCGGCAGCGGACCCGGCCCGATCAGCAGCGCCCCTGCCGCCACCGCCGCCCGCGCAGCGATGCCGTCGTCCTGACCGGGCAGCGGCACCAGCATCATCGTGCCCGACGCGGGCGGCGACAACGCCATCGCGGCGATCGCCACGACCGCCAGAGCGCCCTGCGCCAACAGGAGGGGGAAGGGTAAGGACATCGGTCGATCGCTAGCGCCGGATGGTTTACGATCGGTTTGCGCGCGCGTCGCCCGGACGGGTCCGGGCCGGGTGTCACCCGCACCGTCGCCGGCCCGCCTGCCGCGCGGACGGTCGCGTCCGCAGGGGATCGCCCGAGCTACAGGAAGCTGTACGGGTCCACGTCCACCGTCACCCGCGCCTTGGCCGGCACCGTGACTCCCGCCAGCCAGTCCCGGATCACGGCCTGCACGTCCAAAGCGCGCCGGGCATGGACCAGCAGGCGATAGCGGTGCCGCCCGCGCAGCATCGCCAGCGGGGCGGGGGCGGGGCCGTACACCGCCATTCCCTCGACGGCCGGTGCCGCGCGCGCCACCGCGATCGCGATCTCGTGCGCGCACGGCTGCTCCTCCGACGACACGATGATCGCGGCATAGCGGCCGAACGGCGGCGCCCCCGCCTCGCGCCGCGCCTCGGTTTCCGCCTCGTAGAACGCGTCGGCATCCCCCGTCACCAGCGCCTGCATCACCTGTGCGGTCGGCGAGTGGGTCTGGATGAACACCTCGCCGGGCTTCTTTCCGCGGCCGGCGCGCCCCGACACCTGCCGGATCTGCTGAAAGGTCCGCTCGGCCGCGCGCAGGTCGCCACCCTCCAGCCCCAGATCGGCATCGACGACCCCGACCAGCGTCAGATTGGGGAAGTGATACCCCTTGGTGACGAGCTGGGTGCCGACCACGATGTCGATGTCGCCCGCTTCCATCCGCCCGACGAACTCCGCCGCCTTGGCCGGCGACCAGATCGTGTCGCTCGTCACCACCGCGACCCGCGCCGCCGGGAACAGCGCCGCCACCTCGTCGGCGATCCGCTCGACCCCAGGGCCGCAGGCGACCAGTGCATCCTCCTCCTTGCACTCCGGGCAGGCCCGCGGGACCGGCTCGATGTGCCCGCAATGGTGGCAGGCCAGCCGCCGCGTCAGCCGGTGCTCCACCATCCACGCGGTGCAATTGGGGCATTGGAACCGGTGCCCGCAATGCCGGCACAGCGTCAGCGGCGCATAGCCGCGCCGGTTGAGGAACAGCAGCGACTGCTCGCGCTTCTCCAGCCGGTCGGACAGCTTGGCGACCAGCGTCGGTGCCAGCCACCGCCCGCGCTCGGGCGGGGTCAGGATCAGGTCGATCGCCGCGATCGCCGGCATCTCCGCCGCGCCGTATCGCCCCGGCAGCCGCACCTCGGCATAGCGGCCCAGCGCCACCTGCTGGCGCGTCTCGATCGCGGGGGTCGCCGATGCCAGCACCACCGGGCATTCCTCGAACAGCCCGCGCATCACCGCCACGTCGCGCGCGTGGTAATGCACCCCGTCCTCCTGCTTGAAGCTTGTCTCGTGCGCCTCGTCGATCACGATCAGCCCCAGCCGGGCATAGGGCAGGAACAGCGCCGACCGCGCGCCCACCACGACCCGCGCCTGCCCCGACACGATCGCCCGCCACGCACGCCGCCGCTGGGTCGATCGCAGCCCGCTGTGCCACGCCACCGGCTCGCACCCGAACCGGTCGGCGAAGCGGTGGAGGAACGGCTCGGTCAGCGCGATCTCGGGCAACAGCACCAGCACCTGCCGTCCGGCCCGCAAGGCGGCGGCGACCGCCTCGAAATACACCTCGGTCTTGCCCGACCCGGTGACGCCGTCGAGCAGGGTGGGCGCGAACGCCCGCGCCTCCACGCCCGCGACCAGCGTGTCCGCCGCCGCCTGCTGCTCCGCCGACAGCACCGGCACCGCATGGCCGGGGTCGGGTTCGGGAAAGGGGCTGTCGATGTCGACCGCCACCGCTTCCAGCGCGCCCGCCTTGACCAGCCCGCGGATCACCGCGTCCGACACGTCCGCCACCGCCGCCAGTTCGCGGATCAGCCCCTGCCGCTCGCCGATCCGCGCCAGCGCCTGTTCCCGCTGCGGGGTGAGGCGGGGGGGCGCCGTGCCGGTCGCGCGGTATTCGGTAACCGTCCTGGCGCCCTCCAGCGCCTGGTTCGACCCCAGGCACATCCGCACCACCGCCGCGGGCGGCGCGAGGTAATAGTCCGCGGTCCACTCCACCAGCCGGCGCAGCGGCGCCGGGATCGGCGGCACGTCCGCGACGCCCAGCAGCGGGCGCAGGCGGTTGTCGCCGACCTCCGCGTCCGACGGCATCCGCTCCGCCTCCCACGCGACGCCCAGCAACTGGCGCGGCCCCAGCGGCGCCACCACGATCGACCCCGGTTCCACCGCCATGCCCTGCGGCACCCGATAGTCGAGCGGCCCCAGCGCGGAGTTCAGCACAAGCACGCGGGCACGGGTCATGACGGAACAGATAGCGATCCCGGCCGCGCTTTGCACCCGCACCGCCCATCTTCCAAACGGCCGGCACTTGGCCTATATTGTATGGGAAATTGCCACAGGAGAGCTACCCATACGTCCCCCCACGATGCGCCGGCCGATGCAGGCGCCGCCCATGAACGGTCCGCGTTTCAACGAGTGGATTCAAAGCCCCAAGGTCCGCGTGATCGACCATGAGGGCGAGAATCTGGGCGTGATGTACACGCGCGAGGCGATGGCGCAGGCGCAAGAGGTCGGGCTCGACCTAGTCGAGGTGTCGCCCAACGCAGACCCGCCCGTCGCCAAGTTCCTGGATGTCGGCAAGTTCAAGTACGAGGCCCAGAAAAAGGCCAATCTCGCGCGCAAGTCGCAGCGGACGCAGGAGATCAAGGAGATCAAGATGCGTCCCAACATCGACGACCACGATTACGACACCAAGATGAAGAAGGTCGAGGAGTTCATCGGCGAGGGCGACAAGGTCAAGGTGACCATGCGCTTCCGCGGCCGCGAGCTCAGCCACGGCCAGCTCGGCATGGCGGTGCTCCAACGGGTCGCCGAACAGGTCGCCGAGACGGCCAAGGTCGAGGCGTATCCCCGGATGGAAGGTCGCCAGATGCTGATGGTGCTCGCGCCCAAATAAGGCGTGCGGTCCATCACTTGCTCGTTCGGCGGGACCCTGGCCTCAAGCCGGGGTCCCGCTTTACGTTCATCGGACCGGCTGCCGCCCGGCCGGCGCCATATCGGCCCAACTGTGGCACCTCCGCGACACCCCTTCGAAAAGCGCAGCCGGTACGCAAAAATTCTAGACCGGTGCTGATCTAGGTTCGATACGTGTTCTCCAAACCATAAGTTCAAAAACCGGAGAGCGATGTCGATGCGAAAGCCTGCGTTTCTGTTGTCCGTCGCCACCGCGGCGCTTTCCGTTCCCGCCTTCGCTCAGGATGCGCCCACCACGCCCCAGCAGGCGCAGGCCCCCGCCCAAGGGACCGCCAACGCCGACGTCGCCCAGCAATCGCCCGCCACCGACGCCGATTCGACGCAGGACAATGCGGCCCAGCCTGCCCAGCAGGCCAATGCCGGCGACATCGTCATCACCGCCACCCGGCGCGCCGAGCGGCTGTCCAACGTGCCGATCGCGGTTTCCGCGGTCAGCCAGGAGACGCTTCAGAACTCGGGCGCCAACGACATCCGCGGGCTGGTCCAGCTCGCCCCCTCGCTGCTCGTGTCCTCGACCGGTAACGAGGCGAACGCGTCCGCCCGCATCCGCGGCATCGGCACGGTCGGCGACAACCCCGGCCTCGAAAGCTCGGTCGCGGTGTTCATCGACGGCGTCTATCGCAGCCGCACCGGTTCGGGGCTCAACGACCTGGGCGAGGTCGACCGGATCGAGGTGCTGCGCGGCCCGCAGGGCACGCTGTTCGGCCGCAATGCGTCGGCGGGCCTCATCAACATCGTCACCAAGGCGCCCGAACAGACCTTCGGCGGCTATGCGGAGGCGACCTACGGCAATTACGACAACGTCCGCCTCGCCGGTGCGATCACCGGGCCGATCGTCAAGGACCTGCTCGCCTTTCGCGTCGACGGCGTCTTCAACGACCGCCGCGGCTTCCTTCGCGACGTCATCAACGACACCGACTATAACGACCGCAACCGCTATTTCGTCCGCGGCCAGCTCCTGTTCGAACCCTCGGCGGACCTCCAGGTCCGGCTGATCGGCGACTATACCCGCCGCAACGAGAAGTGCTGCGGCGCGGTCTATGTCGACCTGCGCGAAAAGACCGATCCGACCCCCGGCGTCCCCGGCGACTTTGCGATCAACCCGGCGGGCAACCGCATCGTCCAGGTCATGCAGTCGCTGGGCGCGGTGTTCCCGTCGGCGGGCGACCCGTTCAACCGCCGCATCGCCAATACCCCCGGCCGCGACTATGCCAACATCACCAAGGATTATGGCGGGTCGATGCAGATCGACTGGAACCTGGGCAGCACCGCGCTCACCTCGATCACCGCCTATCGCGAATACAAGGCCGGGGGCGCGGGCGATTTCGACTATGGCAATCTCGACCTCACCTACCGCCCCGACGACGGCAACGCCTTTCGCCAGTTCCACACCTTTACCCAGGAAGTCCGCCTCAACGGCGAGCTGTTCGGGGACCGGCTCAATTGGCTGATCGGCGGCTATTACTCGAACGAGGACCTGGTGGTCCGCGACAACATCAAGTTCGGGGCCCAGTACGGCGCGTTCGCGGCCTGCCGCATCGTCGCCACGATCAACCCCGCCGCGGCGCTGCGCAACCCGGCCGGGGCGGGCTGCCTCAGCCCGGCAGGCTCGGCGACGCTGCAAAGCGCCGCGGCCTTCGGGCCGGTGCTCGGGCCGGTGGTGGTGGCCGGGCTCAACAATCTCAGCCAGGTCAACAATGTCGGCGACGTCGTCTCGTCCTATTATCAGGACGGCGAGAACTACGCGCTGTTCACTCACAACATCTTCAAGCTGACCTCGCGCCTCAGCGTCACCGCGGGCCTGCGATACACGTGGGAGAAGAAGGACTTCCACGCCGACTTCAACAACAACAACACGATCTGCCCGGCGCAGCAGGCGCTGCTCAGCCGCTTCCTGGGCAGCCCCACCGTTCCCGCCGCGGCGCAGTCGGTGATCGGCGGCATCCTGACGCTGACCTGCACCGGCAATTCGACCACATCGCTCAACGGCCTCGACCTCAACGACCGGCTGCGCGAGAACCAGCTGACCGGCACCGGCGTCCTGTCGTGGAAGCCGACCGACGACTGGCTGGTCTATGCCAGCTTCTCGCGCGGCTACAAGGCGGGCGGCTACAATCTCGACCGGTCGGACCTGCGCGCCAACGTCTTCGCGCCGCCCACCAACGCCGACGCCGCCCGGCTCCGCTTCGACCCCGAAAAGGTCAACAGCTACGAGGCCGGGTTCAAGTTCACCTCGTCCGACTTCACCATGAACGTCGCCGCGTTCCGGTCGGACTTCTCGAACTTCCAGCTCAACACCTTCAACGGCACCAACTTCGTCGTCCAGAACGTCCAGCAGTGCAAGGCGGGGCTGAACGGTCTCGATCAGGACGCCAGCAGCACCACCGGCACCTGCACCGCGGGCACCAAATACGGCGTCCGCAGCCAGGGTGCGGAGGTCGAGGTCGGGCTCTACCCGGTCCGCAACGTCGCGGTGAACCTGGGCTACACCTTTGCCGACACTCGCTTCCGCCGCAACCTCGTCGGCTCGTCGTCGGGGGAGGCGCTCGACGCGGCGTTGTTCCTGCTCGGGGGCAGCCAGCTGTCGAACGCGCCCCGCAACACCGTCACCACCTCGGCCAGCTTCACGCCGGACCTGGGCGATTCCGGGCTGTCGCTGCTGTTCTACGTCGATGGCCGCATGACGTCGGACTACAACACCGGGTCCGACCTGTTCTTCGAAAAGGCGCAGGACGGCTTCTTCACCGCCAATGCGCGCATCGGCCTGCGCGGGCGTGACCGGGCGTGGTCGATCGAGGGCTGGGTCCAGAACCTCCTCGACCAGGATTATCAGCAGGTCGCGTTCAACGCCCCGTTCCAGGGCGCGGGCTCGATCGCGCAGACGATCCGGCTCGGCACCACGCCGGCGAACCAGATCTTCACCAGCTACCTCGCCGAACCGCGCACCTATGGCCTGACGCTGCGCACCCGGTTCTGATCGCGACATGCGTCGGGGGCCGGTCCGTGCCGATCACGGGCCGGCCCCTGCTCGTTCCCAAGACCCGCCGCGGTCCGTGTCGGCACGCCGCCGCCATGGTGATCGGCTGGACCCGGTGGCCGCAGCCCTGACGGGCGCCGCTCAGTCGCCCCCACCGTCATCCCCGGCGCCGTCGTCCCAGTCGAACCCGTCGCCGTCGCCGCGTCGTTGCCGCCGGTGCCGCGCCTCCCTCCGCGCCAGCCACACCGCCGCCGCCACCCCAATGCCGATCCCGATCGCGGTCACCATCGCCGCGTGCCCCGGCGTCAGCAGCCGTTGGCGACCAGCGTCACCACCGTCTGGACGATCCGCGCCTGCTCGTCGCGCACCGTGATCCGGATCTCGCGGCTCTGGCTCAGCATCTCGGGATGATCGCGCAGATACTCCGCCGCCAGCAGGATGCCGTGCAGCCGCGCCTCCTCGACCGAGGCCATCTCGCTGCCCTCGTCGTCGGCCCGGATGGCGTCGTCCCACAGCTCGAAGAAATAGCGGGGCATCAAACCTCCAGGATCAGGTCTGCCAATATAGCATCCCCGTCCGCCCCGTGGACGCTCCCGCCGCGGCTTATGATCCCCCCCGCAACCCATGTTGCGGCACACCCGCCCGCCAGGCGTCCGTGCCGCAATCGATCAGGCCCGTCGGCGTTGCCCCGCATCGAACGGCACGGCGGCATGGGCGGCGGGCGCCGGGACGTAGTCGCCCGCCCCGAACCGCACCGGCATCAGCTCCAGCACCACCGAAAACAGCGCCGCGCCGTCCTCCTCGCGCACGTCCATCCGCCAATATTGCTGGCGGTGCACATCGACGTCCAGGTCGCGGATCACCTCGGCGGCATAGCGCAGGGCATAGCGTCC
>Ga0325401_1000554_pt1 | contig 27604 bp, 26 predicted proteins | sample PopdelMetagenome_FD_205666 | JGI IMG/M metagenome (GOLD analysis project Ga0325401, IMG submission 205666) | Populus deltoides microbial communities from Bellville, Georgia, United States - Xylem-PdKOR-R2 | ecosystem: Host-associated > Plants > Phyllosphere > Stem > Wood/Secondary xylem | place...
CTTCCTCCGCCTGGCCGGCGGCTACTTCCTGCGCGCGCCGGGAGCGAAGTGGCTCGCCCTGCTGCTGCTCGGGCTGACACTGCTCCAGATCCTGATCCAGATCCGCTTCAACCTCTGGAACCGGGACTTCTTCAACGCGCTGGAGAACCGGGACCGCAACGCCTTCCTCTGGCAGATGGTGCTGTTCGTGGGCCTTGCCGGCTCCTCGATGGTCACGGCGGTCTACCAGCTCTACGTCAAGCAGCTCGTCCAGCTCCGCTGGCGGGAATGGCTGACGCGCCGCCTGCTCGACCTGTGGATGATGAACGCGCGCCACTACCAGCTCGAGCGCGCCGGAGAGGCCGACAACCCGGATCAGCGCATCGCCGAGGACGCCCGGCTGAGCGTGGACTCCGCCGTGGACTTCGCCACCGGTATCTTCAACTCGGCCGTCATGCTGATCGCCTTCATCGGCATCCTCTGGACCATCTCCGGCGCGCTGAACCTGACGATCGCGGGGAACAACATCACGATTCCCGGCTATATGGTCTGGGCGGCGCTCATCTACGCGGCGATCGGCTCCGGGCTGACCTACCTCGTCGGCAAGCCGATGGTGGCGCTGAACTTCTGGCGCACGGCGAAGGAGGCCGACTTCCGCTTCGGCCTCGTCCGCGCCCGGGAGAGCAGCGAGGGCATCGCCCTGATCGGCGGCGAGATGGACGAGCGCCGCGGCCTGCAGCGTCTCTTCGGCAACGTGGCGAAGGCGGTGGGCGACCTGATGAAGAGCCAGCGCAAGCTGATGTGGCTCACCAGCGCCTACGGCATGCTTACCTCGGTCTTTCCCACCGTCGTGGCCGCGCCGTCCTACTTCTCGGGGGCGATCACCCTCGGCGGGCTGATGCAGATCGGCTCCGCTTTCGGGCAGGTGCAGTCCTCGCTGAACTGGTTCGTCGACAACTTCCCGCGGCTGGCGGAGTGGCGCTCCTCGGTCGAGCGGCTTCTCACCTTCCGCGAGAGCCTCCGCGTCATCGAGGAGATGGCGGACGGCTCCGGGCAGACCACGATCGCCCGCGTCGAGCAAAAGGCCGGGGAGGAGGAGAAGGTCGCCTTCCGCGACGTGCAGGTGGCCTTCGCCAACGGGTCCGTCGTGATCGCGGAGGCGACCGCCGAGATCAACGCTGGGGAGCGGGTCCTGGTGAAGGGCGAGTCCGGGACGGGCAAGAGCACCCTGTTCCGAGCCTTCGCCGGGATCTGGCCCTGGGGCAGCGGGGAGATCCGCGTGCCCCCGCGGGAGACCACCATGTTCATGCCGCAGCGCCCCTACCTGCCCCTCGGCACGCTGCGCGGCGCCCTGTCCTATCCTCAGGCGCCGGAGAAGGTGTCGAACAAGGTCGGGGTGGCCGCCCTGGAGCGGGTCGGCCTCTCCCACCTGCAGGACAAGCTGGAAGAGGATGCGCGCTGGGACCAGGTCCTGTCGCTCGGCGAACAGCAGCGTCTGGCCTTCGCGCGCCTGCTGATCCAGAAGCCGCGCTGGATCTTCATGGACGAGGCGACGGCGGCCCTCGACGAGGAGAACCAGGACGCGATGATGCGGCTCGTCCTCGACGAGCTGCCGGGCAGCGCCCTCATCTCCATCGGGCACCGCCCCGGGCTGGAGGCCTTCCACGAGCGGACGCTGCACCTGCAGCGGGGCCCGGAGGGCGCGCGCCTCGCGATGCGTCAGCCGACGCGCGTGATGAAGAGCCGGCGCATCCGCATCCGCAACCCCTTCCGGCGCCGGGCCCAGACCCAGCCCGGCTAGAGCATTTCCACCTTACTCGGACGGGTAGCCTGAGTTGGCGAGGTAGTTCCTGCACTCGTCTGGGGTGAAGGTGTCGAGGGGGTGTCCGATGGTGATCCAGAGGGCCTCGCGGGTGCGGGCCGCGGCTTTTCGCGGCGGCGCCTTCAGCTTGGCGAAGGCCTGTTCGATCGGGTTCAGGTCGGGGCTGTGGGGCGGCAGGTAGAGCAGGCTGGCACCCACCGGTGGCGCGGATGGCCTCGCGCGCACCGGCGACCTTGCCCGGATCGCTGTCCCGCTCCTCGATCAGATCGGTGCAAGCGGTGCTGTTGCTCGCCTCGCCGAGCGTCAGCGTCAGGCCGATCGGCAGGCCGTGGGCGTTGGTGCGGCGGTGGATCTCTGTCGGTCAGGCCGCGGAGCGGACCGACGCCACCGCGCGAGCGCCCAGGACCCTGGCGGTGAGGCCCCCTCTGGCGCCCGCCGCGCAGCGGTGGGCCCGCACGATGGTGTTGTCGATCATCTGCAGGGCGTCGGCATCGCCGCCGCCATCGGCCAGGGCTTGCGGCAGCGCGTCCCACAAGCCCGACGTGGTCCAGCGCCGATCCTGCCGAGGGACGGAGTTCCAGTTGCCGAGCTCAGGCGGCAGGTCGCGCCAGGGAACGCCGGTGCGCGCCACCCGGAAGACGGCGTCCGGCACCCGGCGGTGACCGCCAGGCGGGCGGCCGCGGAACGGGCCGGTCTCGACCACGAAGGGCTCGAAGAACGACCGCTCCTCGTCCGTCGGCGGGCCTCGCAGCATCGGCGTCCCCATCCAGGAGGACGCTCGGCTTCGAGCTGATCCGCCGGACGCGCAGCCGATGCGCGCCCGCCCGGTTGCCCGGCCGGGCCCGGCGTGATCTATCGTGGCGTACGTCATCGACCGCCGGGACCGTATGCGCCTCTCCAACCCCCTGAGCCGCCGCGCCCCGCGGAACGCCCGGCCGTCTCCCTGGCCGGCAGGCGCGTCACGATGAGGGAGCGCGCCGAGCCCGGCCCGCGGGTCGCGTTCCTCGGCCTCGGCCTCATGGGGTCGCGCCAGGCGGCGCGCCTCGTCGCGGCGGGATGGGCGGTCACCGTCTGGAACCGCTCGCCCGGGAAGGCGGATGCCCTCGTTGCCGCGGGCGCGCGGCTGGCCGGCACCGCGGTCGAGGCCGTCGCGGAGGCCGAGATGGTCGTGACCATGCTGGAGAGTGGGCGGACGGTGGAGGCGGTGCTGTTCGGGTCCGGCGCCGCCGCCGCGCTGCGGCCGGGCGCTCTGGTGATCGACATGAGCTCGATCCGTCCGTCCGAGGCGCGAGACCACGCGGCCCGCCTGGCCGGATACGGCGCGTCCTACCTCGACGCCCCCGTCTCCGGCGGCACCGCCGGCGCGGAGGCGGGTACCCTCGCCATCATGGTCGGCGGCGAGACGAGGAACTTCGCGGCCGCCGAGCCGCTCCTGCGCGCCATGGGCGTGCCGCTCCTCGTCGGGCCCCACGGCGCTGGCCAGCTCGCCAAGCTCGCCAACCAAGTCATAGTCGGCGTGACGATCGGCGCGACGGCCGAGGCGCTGCTGCTGGCGGCCCGCGGTGGGGCCGACCCCGCCCGGGTCCGACAGGCGCTGCGCGGCGGCTTCGCCGAGAGCCGCGTGCTGGACCTGCACGGGGCGCGCATGGTGGAGCGGGACTTCACGACGCGCGGGCGATCCGCCACGCACCTCAAGGATCTCCGCAACGCCCTCGCCGCCGCGGAGGAGGAAGGTCTGTCCATGCCCTTCTCCCGCCTCGCCGCCGACCTGTTCGACGGGCTGATCGCCCACGCCGGCGACCTCGACCACAGCGCCCTGCTCGTCGAGATGGAGCGCCGCGACCCACCTCGCCCGCGGCAGCCCTGACCCGTCCGAGGAACGCCATGACATCCCCCCTCACCGCCGCGGCGATCCTGCCGGAAGACGGCGCCTCCGGCGCGCTGGCCGGCCGGATCTGGCGGCCGGACCTGGACCGCCCCTCCGTGGTCGCCGTGCGGGAGGGGGACGTCCTCGACGTCTCGGCGGCCTTCCCGACGATGGCCGACCTGACGGAGGCGGCGGACCCCGCCGCGGCGCTGCGCGCCGCCCCCGGCGAGCGGATCGGATCGCTGGACGGCATCCTCGCCAACACACCTCCCGCCGGGCGCGACGCGGCGCGGCCCTGGCTGCTGGCGCCGATAGACCTGCACGTCATCAAGGCCGCCGGCGTCACCTTCCCCGTCTCGATGCTCGAGCGCGTGATCGAGGAGCGCGCCCGCGGCAACCCCGCCGACGCCGCCGCGATCCGCGCCGAGATCGACCGGCTGATCGGCGGGGACCTGCAGGCGCTGCGGCCCGGCTCGGAGGAGGCCGCGTCGCTGAAGGCCGCGCTGATCGAGCGAGGACTCTGGAGCCAGTACCTGGAGGTCGGGATCGGGCCGGACGCCGAGATCTTCACCAAGGCCCCCGTCCTCTCGGCGGTCGGAACCGGCATGGATGCCGGGCTGCACCCGTCCTCGGACTGGAACAACCCGGAGCCGGAGGTGGTGCTCGCGGTGTCCTCGCGCGGGGCGATCGTCGGCGCCACCCTCGGCAACGACGTCAACCTGCGCGACGTGGAGGGGCGGTCCGCGCTGCTGCTCGGCAAGGCGAAGGACAACAACGCCTCCTGCGCGATCGGTCCCTTCCTGCGCCTCTTCGACGCGACCTACTCGCTCGACGACGTCCGGCGCACGGTGGTGTCGCTCCTCGTGGAGGGGCCGGACGGCTTCACGATGCGCGGCACCTCCTCGCTGTCGCGGATCAGCCGCGACCCCGCCGACCTCGTGCGGCAGATGCTGAACGAGAACCACGGCTACCCGGACGGCGCGGTGCTGTTCCTCGGCACCATGTTCGCCCCCGTGCAGGACCGGCGCGGCCCGGGCCAGGGCTTCACCCACGAGATGGGCGACGTCGTCACCGTCTCCACGCCGCGGCTGGGCAGCCTGGTGAACACCATGCGCCGCTGCGCCGACTGCGAGCCCTGGCGATACGGCCTGCGCGACCTGATGCGCGGCCTCGGCGCGCGCCGCCCGGCGTGAGCGCGGGCTTCGACCCGGCGCGGGCGGCGCGCCGCCTCGCCCCGCTCTGGAGGAGTGGCGGCCGCATCGCCGCCCTGCCGCCGGAGGATCGCCCGGCCGATCCCGCGCAGGGCTACGCCGTCCAGCGCCGCCTCGCCGCGCTGCTCGGCGATCCGCCGGCGGGCTACAAGCTCGGGCTGTCCAGCCCGGCCGCGATGGCGCGCACCGGGCTCGGCGCGCCGCTCGCGGGCTTCGTGCCGCGCCCGCGCCTGCACCCGTCCGGCACCGTGCTGGACCTGCCCGCGGAGGGCGCCTTCCTGATCGAGGTGGAGATCGTCCTGCGGCTGGACGGCACGGCGTCCGGGATCGAGGCGGCGCATCTCGGCCTCGAGATCGTGCGCAGCCGCTTCACCGATCGCGACGCCGTCGGCCTGCCGAGCTTCATCGCCGACGCGGTGGGCTTCCACGCCCTCGTCCTCGGCGACGCCCTGCCCCTCGACGCGCTGCCGGACCTCCTGCGTGCCGGCGCCGCGCTGCGGATGGACGGCGCCCCGGCGGCCGGCGCGGCGGTCGGGGAGGCGGCCCCGGATCCCCTCGACGCGCTGCGCCGCTTCCGCGCGCTCGCGGCCGATCACGGCATGCCCGTGGAGCCGGGCATGCTGGTCGCGACCGGCAACCTCGTCGCGCCGTTCGAGACGGACCGCCCCGGCGCGTTCGAGGGACGCCTCGGCGCGGCGGCGGTGCGCTTCGCGTCGCGCCGGCCCGGCGGCTGACCGCCCGCGCGGGAGGTCAGCCCTCGAGGCGGATGTCGGCCTCCCGGATCACCGTCCGCCACTTCGCGACCTCCGCGGCGATGAAGCCGCCGAACGCCTCGGGGGTGCCGGGCGCGGGGAAGCCGCCCATCTCGACCATGCGGGCGGCGATCGCGGGGTCGCGGAGGATCTGCACGGCCTCGGCGTTGAGCCGGCGCACCACCGCCTCCGGCGTGCCGGCGGGCGCCACCAGCCCGGCCCATCCCTGCACGTCGAAGCCGGGGATGACGGATTCGGATACGGTCGGCACGTCCGGCATCTGCGGCGCGCGCTCCGGCATCGTCACGGCGAGCGCCCGCACGCGGCCCTCGCGGATGTGCGGCAGGGCGCTGGCGAAGCTGTCGAACATCGCCGGGATCCGGCCGCCGAGCAGGTCCGCCATGGCCGGGCCGCTGCCGCGGTACGGGATGTGGTTCATGCGCAGGCCGAGCCGGTGGCGGAAGGCCTCGCCCGCCAGGTGCTGCGTCGATCCCGGCCCGCCGGAGGCGTAGTCGATGCCGGGCCCGCTCTCCCGCGCGCGCGCGACGAACTCCGAGATCGTGCGCGCGGGGAAGTCCGGCTGCGCGATGATGACGAGCGGCGAGCGCATGATCTGGACGATCGGCGCGAAGTCGCGCACCGGATCGTAGGACAGGTTCGGCACGAGGCTCGGCGCCGCGCCCATCGTGCCGAACGCGCCGGTGCCGAGCGTGTAGCCGTCGGGCGCGGCGCGGGCCGCCGCCTCCATGCCGATGGCGCCCGCGCCGCCGGCGCGGTTCTCGACCACGAAGCGCCCCGGCACGCGGCGCGACAGCTCCTCGGCCACGATGCGCGCGAAGACGTCCGTCGCCTGCCCCGGCGGGAAGGGCACGATCACGCGCACGGGGCGCGCAGGGTACGCCTCCTGCGCCGACGCGCGTGCGGCGAGGGTGGCGAGGGGGGCGGACAGCGCCGCCCTGCGGGTGATCGGCACGTCGGGCCTCCTTCGGGACGTCTCATCGGCGCGGGCGCCCCCGGAAGGATGCGCTAACGCATGCGTAGATTGCAAGCGGCCGTGGGCGCCGTCTACGATGACCGCCGGCAACCGCGATCGGGAAGGTGACGGCGTGGCGGATTTCGACTTCGAGACGGTGGTGGATGGCGGGCGGCTCACCGCGTTCTGCCGCGACGTGTTCCTGCGCGTCGGCATGGAGGAGGCCGACGCCGCGCTCTGCGCGGGAAGCCTCGTCGAGGCGGACATGCGCGGCGTGGCCTCGCACGGCGTCGTCCGCGTGCCGATCTACGCCGAGCGGCTGGAGCGCCGCGCCAACAACCCCCGCGCGACGCCCCGGATCGTGCGGGAGACGCGCACCACCGCCGTGATGGACGGCGACAACGGCATGGGCCAGGTGGTCGGCGCGCGCGCCATGGAGCTCGCCGTCCGCAAGGCGCGCGACGGCGAGCCGAGCTGGGTCTCCGTCCGCAACAGCAACCACTTCGGCGCCGCCGCCTGGTTCGCCGAGATCGCGACGCGCGAGGACATGATCGGCTTCGCGGTGACGATCGGCGGGATCAACCACATGGTGCCCTGGGGCGGGGCGGAGGCGCTGCTCGGCAACAACCCCTTCGCGATCGGGATGCCGATGCGCGGCGCCGCCCCGATGATGCTCGACATGGCGTGCTCCGTCGCCGCGCGCGGCAAGATCATCGTCGCGGCGAAGGAGGGCACGCCCATCCCCGCCGACTGGGCCGTGGACCGGGACGGCGTGCCCACCACCGACGCCGCCCGCGCGCTGGAGGGTTTCGTCAGCCCCGTGGGCGGGCCCAAGGGCTACGCGCTGACGCTCACCATGGGGTTGCTCAGCACGATGCTCTCGGGCGCCGCCTTCGGCTCGGAGGTGACGCACATGTACGAGGACTTCGAGCGGCCGCAGAACATCGGCCACCTCTTCGCCGCGATCCCGGTCGGCGCCTTCGAGGATCCCGGCACCTATCACGACCGCATGGACAAGGCGGCGCGCGAGCTGCGCGGCGCCCGGCGCGCGCCGGGCGTCGAGCGGATCCACCTTCCCGGCGAGCGCGAGGCCGCGCTGCTGGAGGCGCGCCGCGCCTCGGGCGTGCCCGTCGCGGCCTCCGTGCTGGAGGAGCTCGCGGAGCTCGGCGCGCGGCTCGGCCTGGAGCGCGTGGGCTGAGGCATCCCGCGTGCGGGCCGGGGCGGCGGGCGTGGCCGCCCGCGGCGCCGCGACGGCGTGCTCAGCCCTCCAGCGTGATCCGCGCGTCCTGCGCCACCTTGCGCCACTTGGCGATCTCGGCGCGGATGAAGGCGCTGAACTCCTCCGACGTGCCCGGCGTGGGCGTGCCGCCCATCTCCGCCATGCGCGCCGCCACGGCCGGGTCCCGGAGGATGGCGACGACGTCGGCGTTGATCCGGCGCAGCAGGGCGGGCGGCGTCGCGGCGGGCGCGACGATGCCGGCCCAGCCGAGCGCCTCGTAGTCGGGCATTCCCAGCTCGGCCACGGTCGGCACGGAGGGGATCTGCGGCAGGCGTTCCCGGCCGCTCACGGCCAGGGCGCGGACTCGGCCGGACTGGACGTGGGGCAGGGCGCTGACGGAGCTGTCCATCATCAGCGGCACGTTGCCGGCCAGCACGTCCGCCATGGCCGGCCCGCTGCCGCGGTAGGGCACGTGCACCATCTGGATGCCCGCCCGGTGCGCCAGCATCTCCATCGCCATGTGCTGCGCCGTGCCCGGCCCGGCGGAGGCGTAGGTGAGGCTCGCCGGCCGCTGCCGGGCGGCCTCGATGGCGGCCGCGAGGTCGCGCGGCCCGGTCCCGGGATGCGCCACCAGGACGAGCGGCGTCGTGTACATGCAGGCCACCGCCGCGAAGTCCCGCTCCGCGTCGTAGGGCAGCCGCGGCACCACCGAGGGGTTGATCCCGAGCGTTCCCGAGGTCCCCATGACGAGCGTGTAGCCGTCCGGCGGCGCGCCGGCGCCGGCCTCCATGCCGATGGCGCCCGCCCCGCCGGCGCGGTTCTCCACGAAGACGCGCTGCGGCCAGCGCTTCGACAGCTCCTCGCCGAGGAACCGCGCGAAGACGTCGGCGGCCTGGCCCGGCGGGAAGGGCACGAGGATCCGGACCGGCCGCGCCGGGAAGGAGGCGGGCTCCGCCGCGGGTTGCGCCCGCCCCGACGCCGGCACGAGCGCGGCGGATGCGAGGCCGCCGAGCAGCAGCCGGCGCGTCGATCCGATCATCATGTTGGTTCCTCCCGTTGTACGAGGCTGCGACCCCTTGACGGTCGCACTCTCGACGTGGGACAACGTATACGCAAGCGCATTTTTCAAGTGGTGACCGGAGATGAGGCCAGCAGGCCGCGACGTGAAGCCACTCGCCGCCGCGCTCCCGCCGGCGAGGGAGGGACGGCGGAACCAGGATCGCGGCCAGACCGCGGCCGGACTCGCCTACGGCCGCCTCAAGACCCGCATCCTCGACAACTCGCTTCCGCCCGGCTCGCAGCGGCTGGAGAGCGACCTCGCGACCGAGCTGGGCCTGTCACGCACCCCGGTGCGGGAGGCGATGGTCCGCCTGGAGGGGGACGGGCTGGTGGAGATCACCCCGCGCCACGGGATGCGCGTCGCCGCCGTCTCGCCGGCCGACATGCGCGACATCTACGACGTGCTGACGAGCCTGGAGCCGACGGCGGCCGAGCTGCTGACGCGGCGGCGCCTGCCGGCGGAGGCGCTGGCCCCCCTGTCCGGCGCCTGCGACGCCATGGAGGCCGCCCTCGGCGCGGGGGACCGCAAGGCCTGGGCGGGCGCGGACGAGGCCTTCCATCTCGGCCTCGCCCGGCTCTGCGGCAACAGGCGCCTCGCGGGCATGGTGATGCAGGTCTGGGAGCAGTCGCACCGCGCGCGCATGTTCACCCTGCACCTGCGCCCGCCCCCCGGGCGCAGCACGGCGGAGCACCGCGCGGTGCTGGAGGCGATCCTCTCGGGGGACGGCGACGCCGCGCGCGAGACCTACCGCCGGCACCGCGCGCGCAGCGGCGGCGAACTCATCAACCTGATCGAGCGGAGTGGCGTGGCATGGCTGTGAACGGGAACGCGATGCGGATCGCGCTGATGCCGGGCGACGGCATCGGCACCGAGGTGACCGATGCCTGCCTCGGCGTCCTGGAGCCGCTGTCCCGCCGCCACGGTCTGGGCATGAGCTTCGAGACGCTGCGGGCGGGCGCCTTCGCCTACCAGGAGACCGGCAGCGCGATGGACGAGGAGACCTTCCGCAAGGCGGAGAAGGCGGACGCCATCCTGCTCGGCGCCATGGGCTGGCCCGGCATCCGCTACCCCGACGGCACGGAGATCGCGCCGCAGCTCGACCTGCGCTTCCGCCTCGGCCTCTACGCCGGCGTCCGCCCGGTCCGCGCCCTGCCCGGCGTGCCGCTCGCGCTCGCCGATCCCCGCGCGGCCGGGATCGACCTCGTGATCCTGCGCGAGAGCACCGAGGGCCTCTTCGCCGCGCGCGGCCGCGGCGAGATCATCGAGGACCGCGAGGCGCGCGACACGATGGTCATCACCCGCGCCACGACGGAGCGTCTGTCCCACTTCGCCTTCAACCTCGCGCGCCGCCGTGCCGCGCGGCGCGGCCGGCCGGGTGCCGTGACGCTCGTGGACAAGGCGAACGTCTTCACCGGCTTCGCCTTCATGCGCCGCGTCTTCCACGAGGTGGCGGCGAAGCACCCGGACGTGGCGGGCAACCACCACTACATCGACGCCATGGCGCTGGACCTGGTGCGCCGCCCCTGGGACTTCGACGTGCTGCCGACCGAGAACATGTTCGGCGACATCCTGTCGGACCTCGGCGCCGGCCTCGTCGGCGGCATGGGCTTCGCGCCCTCGGCCGACGTCGGGGACGACCACGCGGTGTTCCAGCCCTGCCACGGCACGGCGCCCGACATCGCGGGCAAGGGGGTGGCCAACCCCACGGCGATGCTGCTCTCGGCCGCGATGATGCTCGACTGGCTCGGGGATCGCGGGGCCGGCCAGGCCTGGTCCGATGCCGCGAGCGAGCTGGAGGGCGCGGTGGACAGGGCCTTCGCCGCGGGCCTCCGCACCCCCGACATCGGCGGCTCGGCCGGCACGGTCTCGGTCGGCCGCGCGGTGCTGGACCAGATCGGCGCCGCCTGAGCGCCCGGCGGCCCGTCCCCGGACGGGCCGCCGCCCGGAGCGGGACGCCCCGCGAACCCCGACGCGTCCGAGACGCCGCCCGAGAGACATCCAGCATGGCACCGAACACCGGCGGGGCCCGCCGCTTCCGTTCCCAGGAGTGGTTCGCCAACCCCGACCACCTCGACCTGACGGCGCTCTACCTCGAGCGCTTCATGAACTACGGCATCACGCCGGAGGAGCTGCGCTCGGGCAGGCCGGTGATCGGCATCGCCCAGACCGGCAGCGACCTCACCCCCTGCAACCGCATCCACGTCGAGCTGGCGAAGCGCCTGCGCGACGGCATCCAGGCCGCGGGCGGCATCCCGATGGAGTTCGCGACCCACCCGATCTTCGAGAACTGCCGCCGCCCCACCGCCTCGATCGACCGCAACCTCTCCTACCTCGGCCTCGTCGAGATCCTGCACGGCTACCCGCTCGACGCCGTGGTGCTGACCACCGGCTGCGACAAGACGACGCCCGCGGGGCTGATGGCGGCCTCCACCGTCGACATCCCGGCTATCGTCCTCTCCGGCGGGCCGATGCTCGACGGCTGGCACGAGAACCGGCTGGTGGGCTCCGGCACCGTGATCTGGCAGAGCCGGCGCAAGCTCGGCGCCGGCGAGATCGACGAGGCGGAGTTCATGCAGGCCGCGCTCGATTCCGCGCCCTCCGCCGGCCACTGCAACACGATGGGCACGGCCTCGACCATGAACGCGGTGGCCGAGGCGCTCGGCATGTCCCTCACCGGCTGCGCCGCCATCCCCGCGCCCTACCGCGAGCGCGGGCAGATGGCCTACCGCACCGGCCGGCGGATCGTGGAGATGGCGTTCGAGGACCTGCGGCCGTCCCGCATCCTGACGCGCGACTCCTTCCTCAACGCCGTCAAGGTGATCTCGGCGATCGGCGGCTCCACCAACGCCCAGCCGCACCTCGTCGCCATGGCGCGCCACGCGGGGATCGCGCTGACGGTCGACGACTTCGCCGTCCACGGCCTCGGCGTCCCGCTGCTCGCCAACGTCCAGCCCGCCGGCGCCTACCTCGGCGAGCGCTTCCACCGCGCCGGCGGCGTGCCCGCGATCATGTGGGAGCTGCAGGGGGCCGGGATCCTGGCGGATGGCTGCCTGACGGTCACCGGCCGCACCCTGGCGGAGAACCTGGCCGGACGGGAGAGCCGCGACCGCGAGGTGATCCGCCCCTTCGCCGAGCCGCTGAGGGAGCGGGCCGGCTTCCTCGTCCTCACCGGCAACCTCTTCGACCGCGCCATCATGAAGACGAGCGTGATCTCGGAGGAGTTCCGCCGCCGCTACCTGACCTCCACGGACCATCCCGGCCGCTTCGAGGGCCGCGTCGTCGTCTTCGAGGGATCGGAGGACTACCACGCGCGGATCAACGACCCCGCCCTCGGGATCGACGAGTGCACCATCCTGGTGATCCGCGGCGCCGGGCCGATCGGCTGGCCGGGCTCGGCCGAGGTGGTGAACATGCAGCCGCCCGACGCGCTGCTGCGGCGCGGCGTCACCTCCCTGCCGACCATCGGCGACGGGCGGCAGTCCGGGACCTCCGACAGCCCCTCCATCCTGCACGCCTCGCCCGAGAGCGCGGCGGGCGGCGGGCTGGCCTGGCTGCGGACCGGCGACACCGTGCGGATCGACATCGTGGAGGGCCGCTGCGACGTGCTGCTGGGCGAGGAGGACCTCGCCGCCCGGCGGCGCGAGGGCGTGCCGCCCGTGCCGGCGAGCATGACCCCCTGGCAGGCGATCTACCGCGAGAAGGTGGGTCAACTGGCCGAGGGCGCCATCCTGGAGGGCACGGAGGCCTTCCGGCAGATCGCCCGCGTCACGCCCCGGCACAACCACTGAGCCGGGGAAGGGGCCGGCCTCACGCCGCCGGCACGGCGGCCTCCCCCGCCGCGGCGCCGAGCATCCCGGACCGGACCTGCACCGCCTCCTCGAGCCAGCCCCGCCGCAGCTGCGGCACCGAGCTGACCAGGAGGCGCGTGTAGGGGTGCCGCGGCGCGTCGAAGACGCGGGCCGGGTTCCCCTCCTCCACGATCCGTCCCCGCCGCATCACCTTCACCTCGTCGGCCAGCGCCGCCACGGTCGGCAGGTCGTGGCAGATCAGCACCACGCCGAGCCCCCCCTCCCGGCAGAGCCGCGCGATGAGCCGCACCACCTCGTCCGCGATCACCGTGTCGAGCGCCGAGGTCACCTCGTCGCAGATGAGCACCTCGGGCCCGCGTGCTCGGGGCGCAGCTGCACCATGGCGAGCAGCTCGCGCACGCGCGCCTGCCGGGCCCGGCGGTCGAGGCCGAAGCAGAAGCGCAGCACGCGCCCGAGGATGCGCCCGACCGTGTGCCGCGGGTTGAGGGCCGTGTCGGCCGACTGGAACACCATCTGGATCCGGCGCCGCTCGTCCCGGCCGCGCGAGGCCGCGAGGCCGGCCAGGGGCCGGCCGCCGAGCAGCACGCCGCCGGTCAGCGGGGCGCGGAGGCCCGCGACGGCGTGCGCCAGGGTGGTCTTGCCGGAGCCGGACTCGCCGACCACAGCCACCACCTGGCCGGCCCGCACCGTGAGATCGGCGCCGTCCACCGCCAGGAAGGCCGCATCCCCCCGGCCGAACCCGACGCTGAGGCCGCGCGCCTCCAGCAGCACCCTCGCGGCGGGGTCGGGGCGCCGCGGCGGCGCGGAGCCGCGCCGGTGGAAGGCGCCGAGGAGCGAGCGGGTGTACGCCTCGGCCGGCTCGTCCAGGATCCGCCGCGCCGTGCCCTGCTCCACCACCCGCCCGTGGCGCATGACGACGATGCGGTCGGCCAGCTGCGCCACCACGGGAAGGTCGTGGGTGACGAAGACGGCGGCGGCGTCGCGCCCGGCGATCGCGGCGCGGATGGCGCCGAGCACCTCCACCTGCGTCGTCGGGTCCAGCGCGCTGGTCGGCTCGTCGAAGACGATCAGGCGCGGCTCCTCCACCATCGCCATCGCGAGCATGAAGCGCTGCAGCTGCCCGCCCGAGACCTCGTGCGGGAAGCGCTGGCCGATCCGGTCCGGCTCGGGCAGCTCCATGCGGCGGTACAGCGCGCGCGCCGCCGCCAGCGCCGCCGCGGCGGGGCGGGAGCGGTGCAGCCGCGCGGGCTCCGTCACCTGGGCGTCGAGCCGGAAGGCCGGGTTGAAGGCGGCGGCGGCGCTCTGCGCGACGTAGGCCACGACGCGGCCGCGCATCCGCCGCAGCGTCTCCGGCCCGGCCCGGAGCATGTCCGTCCCGTCGAGCCGGACGTGGCCCGAGCGGAAGGCCAGCCCCGCGCGGGCGTGGCCGAGCGCGGCGAGGGAGACCGTCGTCTTGCCCGAGCCGGACTCCCCGATCAGCGCCACCACCTCGCCGGGGGAGACGGTGAAGGACACGTCGCGGACGACCGGCGGACCGCCCGCCACCGGCCCGACGACGAGGTTCTCGACCCGCAGCAGCGGCGCGCTCAATGCAGGGCCTCCCGCGGCCGGGACGCGGCGCCCAGGCGGTCCACCAGCAGGTTCAGCGCGATCGTCACGCTGGCGATCGCGAGGGTGGGGTAGAGCGCGGCCGGGGAGCCGGAGGCGAGCCCCTCCAGGTTCTCCCGCACCAGCCCGCCCCAGTCCGCGGCCGGCGGCTGCAGCCCGAGGCCGAGGAAGCTGAGGTTGCTCATGAACAGGATGGCGAAGCTCATCCGCAGCGCGAAGTCCGCCGCCAGCAGCGGCAGCATGTTCGGCAGCAGCTCCCCGAAGATGAGCCAGCCCGTGCCCTCCCCCCGCAGGCGCGCGGCGCGGACGTAGTCGAGGGCGACGAGGTCGAGCGCGATCGCGCGGGAGATGCGGAAGACGGTCGCGGTGTAGACGGCGGCGGTGACGAGGACCAGCACCGTCGCCGAGGGTCCGACCACGGCGATGACGACGAGCCCGACGATGAGCTTGGGCATGGAGAGCATCACCTCGGCGACGCGCCCCAGCACCTGGTCCACCACGCCGCCGCGCAGCGCCGCGAGGATGCCGAGCGTGTCGCCGACGAGGTGCGCGCCGAGCGTCGCCAGGACGCTGATCGCGAGGGTGGCGCGGGCGGCGGAGACGAGCCGCGCCAGCATGTCGCGCCCGAGGTAGTCCGTGCCGAGCGGGTGCGCGGCCGAGGCCGGCGCGAAGCCGTCGTCGGTGACGAAGTCCGCCGGGCCGTGCGGGAGGAGCGCCGGCCCGGCCAGCGCCGCCAGGACCCAGAAGGCCAGCAACGCGAGCGACACCAGGGCGGCCGCCGGCGGCAGGCGCGGCCCCGCGCGCCCCAGGGGGGTGTCCTGCGCGGCGTCCTGCGCGGCGGCGTCGCTCATGGAGTGCTCCTCCGGAGCCGCGGGTTGAAGGTCGCGCCGAACAGGTCCGCCAGCAGCAGCAGGAGCACGTAGGTGGCGCAGAAGATCATCGCGCAGGCCTCCACCACCGGCATGTCGCGGTTGGACACGGCGTTGATCATCAGCTGCGCCAGCCCCGGGACCGCGAAGATCGTCTCCACCACCACGACGCCGCTGACGAGGAAGGCGACGTTGAGGGTCACGATGTTCGCCAGCGGCCCGATGGCGTTCGCCAGCGCGTGCACGAGCACGACGCGCAGGCGCGACGCGCCCTTGAGGTGGGCCATCTCGATGAAGGGCCGGTCGGCCAGGCCCACCAGGGTGGCGCGCGTCATCCGCGCGATCTGGGCGACGATGATGAGCGAGAGGGTGAGGACCGGCAGGGCCAGGGCGCGCGCCGCCTCCGCCAGGGTCCCGGCCAGGCTGACGTTGCTGATCGCCGGCAGCCACTGGAGGCGCACCGCGAAGACGAGCACGCCGGCGGTCGCGAGAAGGAACTCCGGCATGGCCGAGAGGCCGAGGAGCACGACGGAGGCCGCGCGGTCGAAGGCGGTGCCCGCGAGAAGGGCCATCAGCACGCCGAGGCCGAGCGCGACGGGGACCGCCACCGCCACCGTCAGCGCGGTGAGGAGGGCGGTGTTGCGGGCGCGCACCGGCAGGATCTCGCCGATCGGCCGCTTCGTCGTGTAGGAGACGCCCCAGTCCCCCCGCGCCATGCCGCCGAGCCAGTCGAGGTAGCGCTCGGTCGCCGGGCGGTCGAGGTCGAGCTGCCGCCGGAGCTGCGCCACCTCCGCCTCGCTCGCGCCCTCGCCGAGCATGATCTGCGCGACGTCGCCGGGCAGCATCTCGCCGCCGGCGAAGATGAGCACCGAGACGGTCAGCAGCACGGCGAGGGCGCCGAGGAGCCTTGTCAGCAGGAGGCGGCCGAGATCCCGCATCACGCCCCGAGCCAGGCGTTCTGCGGTCCGTTGAAGCCGCCGAGATACCCCACCGGGACCGGCTCGATCCCCATCACGCGGTTCGAGACGCCGTCCACGTAGCTCTGCATCGCCGGGATCACCTGCGGCGTCGCGTCGTGGATCAGCTTCTGCATCCGGAAGTAGAGCTCCCGCCGCCTGCCCTCGTCCCGCGTGCCCCGCGCCTCGTCGGCCAGGGCGTCGAAGTCCGGCGCGGTGAAGCGGCACTTGTTGAAGGCGCCGTTCGACTTCCAGAACAGGGCGATGTTCATGTCGTCCGACGGGCGCGGCGTGACCTGGTTGTTGCTGAACGGGTGCATGCCCGAGACGTTGACCCAGTACCCGTCCGCCGGCACGCGGCGGAGCGAGACGTTCAGCCCGGCGCGCGCCGCCTCCCGCTGCAGGAGCTGGCCGATGTCGATCCCGCCGTTCGCCGCGTCCGTGACGTAGACCTCCACGGGGGCGGAGCCGATCCCCGCCCGGCCGAGGTGGAACCGCGCCCTGTCGTGGTCCAGGGCCCGCTGCGGCAGGTCCGTGTTGTAGAGCGGGCTGGTGGAGAGGATCGGCACGTCGTTGCCGAGCACCGCCTGGCCGCGCAGCACCACGTCCACGAAGCGCCGCCGGTCCATCAGGTGGGCGAGGGCGAGCCGGAGGTCGAGGTTGTCGGAAGGGCGCATGTCGACGCGCATGTGGACGCTGCTGAAGCCCGAGGTCGGCGTCGTCAGCAGCTTCGCCGCGGAGGACTGGCGGACCTGGTCGATCCCGGCGCCGCGCAGGTTCACCGCCAGGTGGACGTCTCCCGCGAGGAGCGCGTTGACGCGGGACTGCATGTCGGGGAGCGGGATGATCTCGAACCCGTCCACGTAGGGGCGCTCGGGCACGAAGTACTCGGGGTTGCGAACGCCGACGGTCCGCACGCCGGGCTGGAAGGTCTCGATGCGGAAGGGGCCGGTGCCGACGGGCCTGGCGTAGTCCGTCGTGCCCTCCTTCACGATCGACATGTGCAGCTCGCTCATCGCGAGCGGGAAGCTCACGTCCGGCGCGGCGAGGGTGAAGACCACGCCGTCCGGCCCGTCCGCGGCGACGGAGGCGACGTTGGCGACGATGGCGCTGCCGAGGGAGGGGCCGGTCTTGTGCCGCATGATGGAGTAGACCACGTCGGCCGTGCGGACCGGGCTGCCGTCGTGGAAGCGGACACCCCGGCGGAGGCGGAAGACCCAGCGGGTCGCCGCGTCGTCCGACTCGAAGGATTCCGCGAGGTCCGGCACCGCCTCGTTGCGCCCGTTCACCCAGGTCAGCGCGTTGTAGGCCGCCTTGGCGCGGAGGTAGTCGGAGCCGGAGCGGGCGAGGACGGGGTCGAAGGTGTCGGTGCTGCTCTGGTCGGCGGCGGCGATGCGGAGGACGCCGCCGCGCCGCGGCGCGGCCGCCTGGGCGCGGGCGCCGGGGGCGGTGAGCGGGGCGGCGGGAAGCAGGGCGGCGCCCGCTCCCGCGATCAGGCCTCGCCGGGAGAGGGGCGATGGGGCGGGGGCCGTCTCGTTCATGATGCGCTCTCCTGGCTGGTCGGGGGCCGATCGGGGCCCGATCCGGGTCGATGCGTCGCTAGAGGGCCGTCTCGGACGGCCCCGGCCTGGGACGTTCCGCGAAGCGGGCGAGGCGGAAGGGGGCGGGATCGACGACGGGCCGGTCGCCGCTCACCAGGTCGGCCATCAGCCGCCCGGCCCCGGGGCCGATGCCGAAGCCGTGGCCGGAGAAGCCGGTCGCGACGAAGAGGCCCGGCAGGGCCTCCGCCGGGGACATCACGGGGATCATGTCGGGCGTGGTGTCGATCAGCCCGGCCCAGCGCTGGACGGGCACGGCCTGCCGGAAGACGGGAAAGGCGCGCCGCAGCCGCCGCAGCGCCTCGTCGAGCCCCGGCATGTGCGGCGCGGGGTCGAGGGTGCGGACGCGCTCGAACGGCGAGGGCGCGTCCAGCCGCCAGCGCCGGGGCATCCGCGCCTCGCTCAGCGTGCGGCGGCCGACGCGGATCCGCAGCCGCTGCCAGTTCGTCCGGGCGGCCGCGGCGAAGTCGGGCAGGAAGCGGAGGGTGTCGGGCACGATCTCGCTCACCTCGCCACCGAGGTTGGCGATGGTGTAGCCGCCGTCCAGCCGCCTGCGGTAGCCGAAGCCGTCCCCGCCCGCCGCGATCTCCGGCGCGCCCGCCAGCGGCGCCGTCCGCATCACGGAGGCGAGGATCTTCAGCTGCGGCAGGTGCAGCCCGAGGCTGCCGCAGAAGAGCGACGACCACGCCCCGCCCGCCAGCACCGCGGCGGAGCAGCGGATCGGCCCGCGCTCCGTCACCACGCCCGTCAAGCGCCCGGCGGTCGTCTCCACGCCGCGCACGGCGCAGCCCGTCAGCACCACGGCCCCCCGCGCGCGCGCGGCGGCGGCGATGGCGGGGGCGGCGCGCTGCGGCTCCGCCTGGCCGTCCCCGGGCGTGTGGAGCCCGCCGGCCCAGCGGCGCCCCGACTGCGGCATCAGCGCCGCCACCTCGGCCTGGGAGAGAAGGCGGGTGCCGAGCTGGAAGGGCCGCGCCCGCTCCAGCCAGCGCCCCATCTTCGCCAGCTCGGCCTCGTCGCCGCAGAGGTACATGATGCCCCTGCGGCGGTAGCCCGTCTCCGCCCCGACGCGCGCGTTCATCCCCTGCCACAGCCGCGCGCTCTCGGCCATCAGCGGCACCTCGCGGATGTCGCGGCCGGTGTTGCGGCACCAGCCCCAGTTCCGGCTCGACTGCTCGCCCGCGATGCCGCCCTTCTCGCAGAGCGCGGTGCGGATGCCCTTCTCGGCGAGGAAGAGCGCGGTGCTGACGCCGACGATCCCGCCGCCGATCACCACCACGTCCACCTCGTCCGGCAGCGCCGTGTCCGGGACCACCGGATCGACCGCCGGCGCCTCGATCGGGGCATCGCTCCCGGTCATGCCGCCCCGCCCCCTCAGGCGGAGACGCGCTCGGCCGCGGCCCGCCGGGCATGGCGGTTCACGTGCGGCCTGAGGCCGAGGTTCTCGCGCAGCGTCCGCCCCTCGTAGGCCGTGCGGAACACGCCGCGGCGCTGCAGCTCCGGCGTGATCAGCTCCACGAAGTCGTCGCAGCCGCCGGGCAGGATGGAGGGGGTGATGTTGAAGCCGTCGCAGGCCTCCGCCTCCATCCACGCCTCCATCGCGTCGGCGATCTCGGCGGCGGTGCCGATCAGGTGGAAGCCCCCGCCCCCGGCCTGGTGCTCGTAGAGCTGGCGGATGGTGAGGTTCTTCTCCTGCACGAGCCGGACCCAGCGGTCGGAGAAGCTCCGCAGCTCCTGCGGGCCGAGGCGGTCGAGCGGCACCGGCCCGTCCACGTCGTGGCCGGTCAGGTCGCCGAAGGTGCCGTAGAGGCGCTGCAGGCCCACCAGGGGGTCGAGAAGCGCCTGCATCTCGTCGAACTTCGCCCGCGCCTCGGCCCTCGTCCGCCCGACGATCGGGCGCAGCGCCGGCATGATCTTCAGGTCGTCCCGCTCCCGGCCGTACCGCGCCAGGCGCCGCTTCACGTCGGCGTAGTAGGCGCGGGCCGCCTCGACGGTGTCGTGGGCCGCGTAGATCACGTCGGCCGAGGCCGCCGCCATCTCCCGCCCCTGCTCCGAGGCGCCGGCCTGGAACAGCACGGGGCGCCCCTGCGGCATCTCCCCGACGTTCAGCGGGCCGCGCACCTGGAAGTGCTTGCCGCGATGGTTGAGGACGTGGGCGCGGCCCTCGTCGTAGAAGCGGCCGCCCGCCTTGTCGTAGAGGAAGGCGCCCTCCTCCCAGCTGTCCCACAGGCCGGTCACGACCTCGACGAACTCCTCCGCGCGCTCGTAGCGGGTGGCGTAGTCGAGGTGCTCGTCGCGGTTGAAGTTCCGCGCCTCCGCCTCGGACCAGGAGGTGACGACGTTCCACCCCGCGCGCCCCTCGCTGATCAGGTCCAGCGTCGCGAACTTGCGGGCGATGTGGTAGGGCTCGTTGTAGGTGGTCGAGGCCGTGGTCACGAGGCCGATCCGCTCCGTGCGCGCCGCCAGCGCCGGCAGCAGCGTCATCGGCTCCATCTCGATGATCTCGTAGCCCGAGCGCGCGAGGGCGCCGCGCGGCTCGTCGTGCTCGCGGATGCCGATGCCGTCGGCGAAGAAGATGAGGTCGAACAGCCCGCGCTCCGCGGTCTGGGCGTTCCGCAGGTAGTGCGCGAAGCGGACGGTCCCGTTCGCGGGGACGTCCGGATGGCGCCACGCGGCCGGATGGTAGCCCAGGCCCCGCATCGACATGCCCAGCCGCATCATCCGCTTCGAGCCCACGGCGTTCTCCTGCTTCCAACTCGCGGAAGGCCTGCGCCCCGCGGCGGGGTCCTGCTCACGGATCCAGTCTAGGAGTCGCCCATCCCGCAATGCAACTCTGTATGCAGCGCGGTAGTATGGACGCGCCCGGGTGAATCGGGGCAGAACCGGCCGGCCTGCATCAATGATGGTCGGTCTGCCCATCCGAGGTGCAGCAACGATGTGCAAGCTTCGGCTCGAGGCCCGCGGAGGACGTCGGCGTGAAGGCAGACAGGGTGCCGACGGAGAACCCGGCCTCGACGGGCCGCGTCTACGAGCGGATCAAGGTCATGGCGATGACCTACCAGTTCCGGCCCGGGGAGCGGATCAACGAGATCGCCCTCGCGGAGCAGCTCGAGGTCAGCCGCACGCCGCTGCGCGAGGCCCTGAACCGCCTTGTCTCGGAGGGCTTCGTCACCACCGTGCCGGGGCGCGGCTTCTTCGGCCGCATGCTCGAGGCGAAGGAGATCCACAACCTCTACGAGGTCCGCGCCTCGCTGGAGGAGGTCATCATCCGCCTCGCCTGCGAGCGCGCCACCGACGCCGAGCTCGACGCGCTCGAGGCCTTCGCCCGGTCCCGGCCGACCGGGGAGAACGGCAAGAGCCCCGAGGCGCTCCGGCACGACGAGGAGTTCCACCTCCGCATCGCCCGCATGACGCACAACGCGGAGTTCGTCCGGCTCCTGGAGGGCATCAACAGCCGCATCCACTTCGTGCGCTGGATCGACATGCGCCAGCGCGGGAGGCTGGACATGAAGGCCCATGTCCGCTTCGCCCAGCTGCTCCGCCGGCGCGACGTCGCGGCCTGCCTGACGGACAGCAGCGTCGTGATCCGGCGCCGCTACGACGACATCGTCAAGGTCATCCGCACCGGGATCGCCGAGATCTACATGACGCCGGAGGAACCCGCGTGAGGCGGTCCGACGGAGCGGCCCCCCCCTCACCCGCTGCATCGTCCCCGCGGACCGCGAGGTGTTCATCACCCCGATGGAGGGCGGCATCCGCGCGGCGGGCACGGTGAAGTTCGTGGGGCTGGAGCGCGCCGCGACGGAGAGCCGCGCCCGGCTGCTCCACGACGACGCGCGGGCCGTCCTCCCGGAGGCCAGGATCGCGGAGGAGGGCGCGTTCTGGATGGGGCACCGCCCGTGCCTGCCGGGATCCGTCCCCGTCATCGGCCCGGCGTCCCGCCTGCCCGGGCTCCGGCTGGCCTTCGGGCACGGGCCTCCCGGGCTGACCGGCCCGGCGCCCACGGCGCGGCTCCTGGCGCCCGCCATCATGGGGCAGGCGCCGAACCGCGATCTGGCCGCCCACGCCCGACTGCGCTGAGGCGTCGCCCCCGGGCGGAAATCCTCGCCCCCCGCGGCCCGCCCCTCCGGGGGCGCCGCGCGGGGCCCGCGCGGCGCCGCGCCCCGCCTAGCGCGCGGCGGTGACGACCACCTCGATCAGCGTCTTCGGGCCGAGGTCGGCGACGCCGATGGTGGCGCGCGTCGGCAGGTCCTCCGGGCCGAACCAGGCGGTCCAGGCCTCGTTCATCGCGTCCTTCTGGCCCATGTCGGTGACGTAGAGCGTGGCGGCGAGGAGCTTCGTCCTGTCGCTGCCGTTCTCGGCGAGCAGCCTGCCGATCTTCTCCAGGATGTCGGCCGTCTGCCCCTTCATGTCGAGGGAGCGGTCGTCGGCCACGATGCCGCCGAAGTAGAGCACGCCGCCGTGCTCCACCACGCGGTGCATGATGGGGGTGCGGGCATGGCGTCGGATCATCCGTTCGTTCCTTTCGTCGTGGTCTTCCGGCCTACTCGGCGATGGCCTGGTAGGTCAGCGCGTTGAGCAGGCGCCGGTAGCGCAGGCGCAGTTCGCCGGGGGTGAGGGTCATCAGCACCACGGCCAGCTCCTCCCTCGGGTCCACCCAGAAATGCGTGCCGTAGGAGCCGCTCCAGGAGTAGTCGCCGGGATTGCCGAGAAGTTCGGTGCCGCGCGCGTCCCGCCGCACGGCCACGGTCAGGCCGAAGCCGTAGCCCGCCTTCGTGGGATCGGTGGCGCCGACGCTGCCGCGGGCGTCCGGCGGCAGGCGGTCCGTCACCATCGCCTCCACCGCGCGGGGGGAGAGGATGCGGCGGCCGTCCAGCACGCCGCCGTTCAGCAGCATCTGGGCGAAGCGGATGTAGTCGCCCGCGGTGGAGCGGCCGCAGCCGCCGCCGCACTCGAAGCCGAGCGGCCTCGTGAGGTCCGGCACGGTCTGGGGCCGGCCCGTGGCGGGGTCCTGCGCCAGGGGGCGGGCGAGGCGCGAGGCGCGCTCGGCGGGCACCACGAAGCCGGTGTCCGCCATGCGGAGCGGGCGGAAGATGCGCTCCTCCGCGAAGGCGCCGAGGGTCCGGCCCGAGACCTCCTCGACGAGGCGGCCGAGCACGTCGATGCCGAGCCCGTACTCCCAGGTCGTGCCGGGCTGGCTCACCAGCGTGGCCCCGCCGATGCGCCGGATGAAGTCGGCCCCGCTGAGCCCGGTGCCCGAGCCGATGGAGGAGGGCGGGAAGCCGCGATAGGCCGCCGAGCGGTCGTTGCCGTAGGGGATGCCCGAGGTGTGGCGCATCAGGTCCTGCACCGTCGGCGGCCGGATCGCGGGCACCGTCGCCGTCCCGTCCGCGCCCCCGTCCGGCGCCGCGACCCGCATCGCCCCGAGGGCCGGGAGGTGGGCGGCGGCCGGGTCGCCGAGGGCGATCCGCCCCTCCTCCAGCAGGATCATCGCGGCGACGCCGGTGACCGGCTTCGTCATGGAGGCCATGGCGAAGATCGCGTCGAGCGGCATCGGCGTCCCCGCCGCGCGGTCGAGGTAGCCGTAGGCCGCGTGGTGCACCAGCCGGCCGCGCCGCGCGATGGCGACCACCGCGCCCGGCATCCGCCCCGCCTCCACCTCGGCGCGCATCGCCGCGTCGATCCGCGCGAGCCGCTCGGACGACATGCCGACCTCCTCCGGCCGCGCGCGCGGCAGCGGATCCTCCGCCCGGGCGGGGCCGGCGGCGCAGAGGCCGAAGGTGAGCGCGCCCATCAGGGCGAGGGACCGCAGCATGCTTCTCTCCTCGGGGGGTCGGACGGGAACGGGGCGGCTAGCCCAGCTCCTCCGGTTGCAGGGCCGCGAGCTCGCCGACCGTCAGCGGCTTGAAGGGCGCGCGGGGACGCAGCGCGCCGGCCTCGGCGATGGGGACGCCGCGCGTCTCCGCGATAAGGGCGGCGACGGTGGTGCCGCACATCCGCCCCTGGCAGGGGCCCATGCCGGCGCGGAGATACGCCTTGGCCTGGTTCGGGCCGGTGGCGCCGAGGCGCGCGGCCTGCCGCACCTGCCCGGCCGTCAGCTCCTCGCAGCGGCAGACGACCGTGCTGTCGTCGCGCGGCGCCAGCACCTCCGGCGCCGGGGCGTAGAGGCGGTCCAGGAAGGGCCGCAGCGCGAGGGCGGCGGCGAGCGCCGCGCGGTGCGGCGCCGCGCGCGCGGCGGCCTCGCGCTCCGGCAGGCGGCCCAGGCGGCGGGCGGCGTCGATGGCCGCGATCCGGCCGGTGGCCGAGGCCGCCTCCCAGCCGCCGATGCCGCCGCCGTCGCCGGCCACCGCGACGAGGTCGTGGCTCGTCGCGCCCCAGGCGTCCAGCGCGGGGCGCCAGCAGCGCTGCGCCTCGTCCCAGCGATGCTCCAGCCCGAGGGCGCGGGAGACGTGGGTGGAGGGGACGACGCCCTCGTGCAGCAGCAGCGTGTCGCAGGCCGCCTCGCCGCCGGCCCAGCGCACGCGCCGCACCCTCCCCTCCCCCTCGGCGCGCAGGTCGCGCACGCCGCGCACGACCCGCAGGCCGCGCCGCCGCGCCTCCCGCACGAGGGACACGCCCTTGCCGAGCAGGCGGCGCCCGGTCCAGAGGCCGCCGGCGCGGACGGCGTCCCACAGGGCGCCCTTGCCGCCGGTCTCCAGCAGCGTCACGGGTCCCTCGCCGACCCCCTCCCGGGCGCGGAGGAGCTGCACGGCCAGCAGCCAGGTCAGCGGCCCCTGCCCCGCGAGGACGAGCGGCCCCCGCGGCACGGCGCCCGCGGTCTTCAGCAGGATCTGCGCGGCCCCCGCGCCCATCACGCCCGGCAGGGTCCAGCCGGGGATCGGCACCGGCCGCTCCTGCGCGCCCGTCGCGAGCAGGAGGCGGGAGACGGCGATCTCCTCCGACACGCCCTCCCGCAGCACGGAGGCCACCCCCGCCGCGAGGTCCACGTGCCAGAGGGTGGTGCGCGGGCTGTAGTCGATCCCCCCGCCGGGCCCGAGGGCGGCCCGGAAGCCGCGCGCCAGGGCGCCGCCGGCGTCGAGGAACTCGCCCGCCAGCGCGGGATCGCCGGCGGCGGACTCCACCGAGCGGAAGACCTGCCCGCCCGGCGCGGGCTGCTCGTCCACCACGAGCACGGAGAGGCCGAGCGAGGCGGCCTCGATCGCGGCCGCCATGCCCGCGGGGCCGGCGCCCGCGACGGCGAGGTCGTAGGCCCTCATGCCGCCGCCCCCGGCCGGTCCCCGGGCCGCGCGGCGCGCGCGCCCCGCTGCGGCTCGATCCGCATCCCCGGGGCCACCGTCACCATGCAGGCCTGGCGGTTCGCCACGCCGTCGATCCTGGCAAGGCAGTCGAAGCAGATCCCCATCATGCAGTAGGGCAGGCGCGGCGATCCCGTCACCGGCGTCTCGCGGATGGCGGGGGTGCCGGCCAGCAGCACGGCGGCGGCGGCGGAGGCGCCCTCCGGCACGGCGACGGGGCGGCCCTCCACGAGGACCTCCACCGCGGCGGGGCGGGCCTCAGGCCGCGCTGTGAACAGGGGGGCGGACATCGTGGAAGCGCCTCGCGCTGAAGGGAGCCATCTCGGGCGGCAGGCCGCCGGCGGCGACCATGGGGGCGAAGATGTCGGCGTGCGCCCCGGCGAGGGTGACGCCGGAGTGGCAGTTGGCGGTGAAGGCGCCGGGGAAGCGGTCGGACTCGTCGTAGATCGGCAGCCCGTCCGGGGCCATGACGCGCAGCGCCGACCAGGCGCGCACGATGTTCAGCTCGGCGATCCAGGGGAAGGTGAGCACCGCCCGCCGCGCCATCGTCCGCATGATCTCGGGCGTCTGCGTCGCGCTGTCGTAGCCCGCCTCCTCCTTGCTGTCCCCGATCATGACCGATCCCTCGTCGGTCTGGCGGATGGTGGTGGTGGGCATGGGCAGGAGCTGGCGCGCGCGCTCGGTCACGAGGATCTGGCCGCGCTGCGGGCGCACCGGCGCCTCGAGCCCGAAGCGCGGGGCGAGGGCGGCGTTGCCGAGCCCGGCGGCGAGCACGACGCGCGGGGCGCGGTGCGCCTCGCCGCCCGCCTCCACGCGGAAGTCGCGCGGGGCGGCGGTGCCCTCCGAGACGCCGGCGTTCGGGCGGTAGGTGCCCCCCGCCCCCGCGAAGGCCGCGTGAAGGGAACGCAGGAGATAGAGCGGGCTGGCGTGGCCGTCATAGGGCGTCCAGCTCGCCCCCACGACGGCGCGGCCGATGCCGGGCAGCATCTCCGCCGTCTCGTCGTGGTCCAGCATCCGGTACTCCAGCCCGAGGTTGCCCGCCTCGCGCCGGAGCCGCGCCATGTAGGCGCCGCGGGCCTCGAACTCCTCCCCGGAAAGGCAGACGTGCAGCCCGCCCGGCTGGTGCAGGCCGAGGTCGAGGCCGGTGCGCTCGCCCAGCTCCCTCGCCAGCGCCGGCCAGGCATCGGCCGAGCCGCGCGTCCAGCGCTGGTAGTGCGGCGCGCCCAGCCCCTTGGACTGCACCCAGACAAGGCCGAAATTGCCCCGGCTGGCGCGGTGGGCGACGTCGCCCTCGTCCAGCAGCACGGTGGACAGGCCGCGCTTCTGCAGCCCGTAGGCGATGGCGGTGCCGACGAGGCCGCCGCCGACCACGATGGCGTCGTGTGTATGGCTCACGCGCGGCCTTCTCCCGTCAGCAGGCGGTCGATGGGATAGAAGCGGTCCAGCGCCAGCAGCAGCGCCGCGGTGACGGCGATGAGGGCGGCGGAGACGGACGCCACGAGGGGATCGGTCATCTGGTCGATGTGGGTGAACAGGCGCACGGGGATCGGCGTGTAGGAGGGCGAGGCCAGGAAGAGGCTCACGGTCAGCTCGTCGAAGGAGGTGATGAAGGCGAGGATCCAGCCACCCGCCAGCCCCGGCATGATCAGCGGCAGGGTGACCCGGCGGAACACCGTGAAGCGGCCCGCGCCAAGGCTCTCGGCGGCGCGCTCCACCCGCGGGTCCAGCCCTGCCAGCCCGGCCAGGACGAGGCGCAGCATGTAGGGCGTGATGACGATCAGGTGCGCGGCGACGAGGCCCGGGAAGGAGCCGGCGAGGCCGAAGCCCGAGAAGAAGCGCAGCAGCGCGACGCCGAGCACGACGTGCGGGATCATCAGCGGCGAGACGAGCACGGCCGCCAGCACGTCCCGCCCGGGGAAGCGGTGGCGCGCGATGGCGAGCGCCGCCGGCACGGCGACGAGCGCCGAGAGGGTCGCGGAGACGAGGCCGAGCCCGAGGCTGACGAGAAGGCTCTCCACGAACTGCGGGTTGTCGGCGATCGCCCGCCACCAGCGGAGGGAGGCGCCGTCGAAGGGAAGCGCGAGGAAGCCCTTGTCCGTGAAGGAGACGAGGATCACCACCACCAGCGGCGCCGCGATGAAGGTCGCGAAGACAAGGTGGAAGAGAAGGGCGATCGGCCCGTTGCGGTCCCGCCCGTCCATCAGACGCCCCCCAGCCGGTGCAGCGCGCGGCGCTCCACGAAGCGGGTCCAGAGCAGGGTGGCCGCCAGGATCGCGGCGAGCAGCAGCACGGCGATGGCGGCGCCGAGCGGCCAGTTCAGGGTGTTGAGGAACTCGTTGTAGGCCATGCTGGACACCACCTTCAGCCGCCGCCCGCCGAGCATGGCCGGCGTCGCGAAGGCCGAGGCCGAGAGGCAGAACACCATCAGCGCCCCGCCGAGCACGCCCGGCATGATGTTCGGCAGCACGACGCGGCGGAAGATCGTCAGCCGCCCCGCGCCGAGGCTCTCCGCCGCCCGCGGCAGGGCCGGGTCCAGCCGCCCCAGGCTCGCCCAGACCGCCAGCACCACGAGCGGCACCATGACGTGGA
>Ga0325401_1000555_pt1 | contig 27601 bp, 7 predicted proteins | sample PopdelMetagenome_FD_205666 | JGI IMG/M metagenome (GOLD analysis project Ga0325401, IMG submission 205666) | Populus deltoides microbial communities from Bellville, Georgia, United States - Xylem-PdKOR-R2 | ecosystem: Host-associated > Plants > Phyllosphere > Stem > Wood/Secondary xylem | place...
GTAAGATTGTGTAAAAGTGAATACTCCAGTTGAGTGTGGAGTAAAGTTGTCAAAGAATGACGAAGGATAGAAGATAAATTCTATAACATTCAAGAGCCTACTTAGAAGTTTGAGATATTTGACATGCACTTGTCCAAATATTCTCTTTGGAGTAGGGTTTGTGAGCAGGTTCATGGAGACAACAACTATGACATATCTCAAAGTTTTAAAGCGAATTTTTTGATATATCAAAGGTACCATAGACTTTGGCTTATTCTATCATTACTCTAACACCTTTAATCTTGTGGGTTATAGTGAAAATGAATGAGCTAGAAATATAGATGATAGAAAAAGCACTACAACTTTTATCTTCTACATAGGAAACACAACATTCACATGGAGTTCAAAGTAGCAATCTATAATCATATTATCAACCTATGAAGCTAAATATGTAGTTGTTACAACATGTGTTTATCATTCTATATGTCTAAGAAGATTATTGAAGGAGTTGCAAATGCTACAAATGAAGCCTATAGAAATTTAGGTGGACAACTCATTAACCATTGCCTTAGTAAAGAATCCTGTATTTCATGATAGAAGTAAGCACATTAACATACAATTTCATTACCTACGAGATTACATTACAAACAAGGAAGTAGAAGTCAAGGATGTAAAGATCCAAGACCAAGTCACATATATTTTCACAAAGCCATTCAAACATGATGTTTTTGCCAACTTGAGAGATATGCTATGAGTTATCAAAATTCAAGTTTAAGGAGAGATATTGAAAATAAACTAGATTTCTGATTTTTCTAAAGAACAGAGGAATCGGTTTACCGGTTGAAAATTAGTCGACCGATTAAGTCAATAGAATTACTTTTGTTTTTCTTTGTTTACTTTAATTCCTTAATTATTTGTCTAGAACTTTATATCTATAAATAGACTTATAATCAAAAGTATAAACATAAAAATAAAAGAAAGAAAAAGATGAATAGAAGAGAAAAACACTTAATAAAACACACCTTCCTCTCAAATTTCTTGCAATATGCTGTGTAGCCTGTGTTCGTCTATGTTGTATGGCAGCTGGTTATAGTTTAACATTGTGGGAACACACCAATTTACCGTCAGGAAGGGCTGAGGGAAATATTGTAATGTTATTTCTCTGTGGTTCCACACGAGCTTTCTGACCTGGAAGTAATACACTATATTGTAGAATAGAGGATTATATTCCCGATGGTTGGCTAGAGCTTTAGCTGTTACTTATCACTAGAAAAGAGACTCTGCACTGCTGCAAAATATTGACAAACCAATGAAGGGAATGCGACTCTAATGCCTCTCCACATCTTTGTTTCACCAAAGCTCCATTTCTACACTCTGATGCATTGACCTGAGGATGGCGATATGGCAAAACATTCAGTTTTCTCTTCACAGACTGCTGCGATAATGTTATGCTATTCACTCTAAGGATGAAAAACCTATATGTTTCCATGAAAAAAAAGGGTGCAGTGCAATGCTTAGCGTGACATCTAAGAAAGCCCCCAGAACTGTAATACAGGTTTGAAAATTGGTATTTAAGCAGCAACACCTCCAGAACTTTGAATAATAATAAAAAAAAATCACGCACAAGTTAAATAAGAAGTTTGGTACCTGCTAGGACTGTATATGAAGATGCTAGCGAATGACGAAGGTGGTGCTGGCGGAGGCTACGCTGCTAGTAAAATATAAAAAGAAGGGGTAGCATGGCTTTTATAGCCACCACTTTACCCTAATGCCCAAGGATTCTTGCCTGATATTCTTGTTTCAATTAAACAAAGTTGGTTCTGCACTTATTTCCTTCCCTCTCTCGGCTGGCAAGGCATTCGTAAAGGGAAGAAATCACACTAAACTGAGTACACGGAAATCAAGGCAAAAGAGAGAAAAAGAATCAATATCTTTCATTTGCCATCACTCATGCTATTCGGAATTATGAACGGAAGAGTTCTATAGGCCCTGGTTATTATTCATACTCAAAAGAAAATTTTAGGATTTCCACTTTAGTCTCTAAAATCTGAAATTGCTTTAAATTGGACATCAAACTTTGATTTATTATTTTATTTGATAAATTTCAATCAATATTGGTCCCTAAATTTTCAATTTTAACAATTAAATTTTATTTCCAAAAATATTTATATTAATTTATTGCAAAAAATTAATATGATAAAACCAAATTTTAGTTAAAAAAAATATTCAAAGTATAAAACTTTCAATATCAATATCCTGATTTTGCAATTTTTAGTAAGTATTCAAACACAATTAACAGGAAAATAAGTCTACTCTTAGTACCATGTGCTCATAATTTTCTTACATTCCAGAAATCACAGATTCGCAAGACAGGAAAAAGTTGGGCCGGTCTTAGATGCTGCTTTCTTTCCTAGTATGTCAAACCTTTTTCTTAGGGAAGCAAGTCTAGATAACTTCTCTGCGTCCATTAGACTTTACAGCAAGAAATATCGATTGGATTTGCTCAGGATTCGTGTCAAACGTGGTATTAATCTTGCTGTTCGCGATGATGGCAGCAGTGATCCTTATGCTGTCATCGGGCACGCGTGGATGCCCATTTTATTGTATTTTGCTTCTGGTAGAAACTTGGGTAGTATTCTTGAATCTTGATTATTGGCTTTCTGAGCATGATCATCAGTTCTTTAACTATGTCATAAACGGGGAAAAGAAAACTATGTAACATGAAACTATGTCATAAATGTGGAAATAAAAGAGAGAGTAAAATGTTAGTCGGCTGCTGCTTAGTTGTTCTGGTGGAAATTAATCTCTCTTCTGTGATCCTAGTCCAAATTAAATGTTGACAGTTGAGCATGCTATGCATGCTAATAAGTTTTTCTCTCTTTGGATGGTACTAGCTCCAGCTATCTCCTCTAGTTTTGTTTAAAGAGAAGATTATGTCATATAATTTTCTGACTGTCAGCATTTCGACGCAAAGATTGAAAAGTACTCGTGTGATCAAGAACGATGTTAATCCACACCGGAACTCTCTGTTACTTCCCATCAAGCTGGTAAGTTTTATGTTCTGTCACATCAGGACATAAGATCCATTTCAACAAGGGGCATGCATAAACCTGTTTATTGTGCAGAAAAGAACTACTTTTATGATTGATTCTCGTCTCTTCAATGTTCCTGTTCCAACTGCAAATCTATTTCAAAAGATGAGAATTATAACAATTTTTCTTAATTCAAAAGGTCTAACTGATTGAAAACGCATTGAAGTTATGTTGAAAACTTTGAGTTGACATACACAGATGTGGCTTTACCCATGTATCCCTTCTGAGACCCCCCAAGGAAAAGGGAGAAGAAGGGAGAGGAGTGAAACTTTATCATAAAATACATCTCAAATGGGTTTCATTTTCAATGGGCCAATAAATATTGATTCCATCTTTGTTATGGTTTTTCTTTCATTTTATAAGTAGGACCACTTGAATCAAATCCTTCAAATCTTTTGCTGCCACTTTCTTCAAAGATGCAACTCCAACTGTAAAATCAGATATCCTTCCAGATTGCAACAGAACCTCTATATTCTCCAATATCCAAAACTGGCTGGTAATGCTTCATTATGTCAAAAGTGGATTGTGCCCTTTATGTCTCTTGTGAAAAAAATGTCTTCAGTTTGTTGTGTAACCCCATATTGGTGTTGTACAGCAGTATTCGGAATGGCCTTGCAGAGAGTGCACGGTCCTCGCCACTGCTTGTAACTTCTAGTCTAGATTCTTCGATTTAACATCAGAACCAACCATCTATTTCATTGTTGTTGCGTATCCCCATGTGCATCTCAATATTGTTAGAAGACCATGCCACTTTGTTACATGTTGTTTTGTTGGTTTATTTTAGATTAACATGGGTATCCAGATTAGTTTGTTCGTATCTCGATTAATTTCACGGGCCCTGAAGTTAACAATTATATAAGCTTCTAATTACTCTAAGATTTATAGAACTCGAACTGATAATTTTTGAAAAGCAAATTTAAAACCTGACCAGTTAAACTATACTCTTTAAGATTGGTTGATCTTGTATTTGAGGGATGCTGTTAAGTGATAGGAGAGGCAGAGTTTGACATTAAACCCTTCATAGAGACTTGAAGATGGACTTGATAGGGCTGCCAAGTGGCGCCCTCATCACAAGACTAAAACCAAGCAAGCATAATTGTTTATATGAACATAACTACTTTTTACGGTGAACGCAAGGTTGTTTAAGTTCTCTCCCTCATATTTTGGTACTGCCGTGAATAATATTTTTTATTTAAAAATATATTAAAATAATTTTTTTATTTGTAATAATAATATATCAAAACAAAAAATACAAAGAATAATAATTAATTTAATATTTTTTTAAGTGAAGCGTATTTTTAAAAAGCACTCAAAACATAAGCTATATCACTCCAAAAAAATATGGAATGTGGTGAATTGGAAATCCTACTTTGATGGATTGACCTTCATGTTTCGGGGGTTTATAAAGCGTGACTGTTCCTTTATTTGCTTAGTGTCACATGATATGAACAGACAATTTTGAAGTTTCTACCATGTGAATTTCATGATGGTATATCCACACATTTACATTACAAACTAACATAGTAGTATGTACTTTTATTACATGTATTTAAATCTGCTTTCTAATTCTCCTATAGGATCAAACAATTTAAGGTTCTTATTCTTGATATTTGATATGCATACTAAAGTTACATATATTCTTTCATTGTGTGCTAGAAATTTCTAAACTTGCGAGTTTATAAGCTAAAAGCATGATGATTGATAATGTTTTAAAATCAGATATACTAAAGAATAAGGTTTTTTGGTGATTGGATTATAGGTTAATCAAATACTCAATTAAATAACTCTATTCTCCAAACTAATGGAAACTATTTCTTGATGAATGCATTTCGATACTTTCAAAAAGTATTTTATTGGGGGATTTGAGGACTATTAGATGGTAAAATTAGTAATTTTATAGAGAAAAATAATAATAAATATGCTAGATATCATTAAATTCTAAGAACCAGGTTGTTCTTGTGCTGGACATACATGTGTTTTTGAATGTAAAATCTTAAACCTCTTACGTGAATAGTTCAATAGATATTTATAGCCTATAAACTTGTTTTTTTTTTCCTTGAGTAGAGGGGTTAAAAAACATTTTACCTTAATAGCATCAATAAGGGATAAAAATCCCTTACACATGAATTAATGAGGGAATATATTAATGAGGGAAGATATCCCTTACATATGCTAATAAGGGAATAAGTGATTGGGCTTAAGACACTCGTTGGGCCCATGAGCATTCAATCATGCTATCTGGCTTATAATCAAGGGTAGGGCCCATGGGGGCCGGGCACATGCCTAGATACTAGGCTCAGGCGTATTGCCCGAGCACACATGGAGTTGGTTACTCAACCAGCACTTGGGCTCGGGCGCAATGCCCGAGCCTACGAGGTACTGAGCATATGCTTAACAATTAATCTTGAATGCATTCCGAGCCCAAAGAGTGCTTGATAAAGGCCTATTAATTGGGCCTATGACTATTATTGAAACCCATTATAGGTTTATGCCATAAGTGAATATCTTTGTATCAAATATTTAAAAAAATATCAATAAATCTTAGTGGCCCTCCAAGTCTGTGCGGTACTTTTTACCGAAGAGACTTGAAAAATATATCCATTTTCTTTATTAGGGTTTTTAACATTTCTTCGTGGAAGAAAAGTGAGGAATTCTTGAGATACTTTACCAGAGTATTTACATATGAAATGTCATTTGTAGGTGAAAGAGTTCTCATCTTGGTTGGATAAATACCCGGGGGACACTTTATGATAATATTAATTGCCTTCTTTGGGATTTATAAAGGTGTTGAAATGTGTCACCGTTCCAGTGGAGGATGAGGAGATCTCCTTTTATATAAAGACCCTCTTCAATTCATTTGAAGTTTATATCTAAAACTTCTCTTTAAACCATTTTGTGAAGGGGAGTAATTGTAAGGAACATTTAGAGTCTGTTTCGCAGTGTGGTTGCAGTCGCTTTTTAAATAACTTTTCATGTTGAAATGCATGCCAATGATTTTTTTTTATTTTTTTAAAATTATTTTTGACATCAGCACATCAAAACGATCCAAAACATATTAAATTTTAGCAAAAAATTTTTTTTTTGAATTTTTTTGGAACGCGGTTTGCACTATGTTCCCAAACGGTGTCTTAGTCTTTGTGTGAGATGTGGTAACTTTGCATTGGAATAGATTAGAAGAAATCATCTTAAGGTAACCTACTTTTCCTCAGTATTTTTGCTTTTAAAATGGTTATTAAAAGAGAGAAATTGGTAGCTTCTAGTAGTGACTTTACATTTAGGCCAAGACAACCAGAAACTAGGGGTTAATGAGGGACAAGGATCAATAAGGATTGGGCCAAAGACTAGGAAGAGTACCCTGACTACTGAATATGTAGTTAAGCTCAACCACCTATAGAAAAAGGGATTATCTGGCTTTAATATCTAGTAGGTCAGAAAGGATCAATAAACAATCATGGGTGCTTGTAATGGTCTACATGAAATAACAACCTCCTATATTATGTTTGAGTTAAGGTATACCTTTCCCCTAAAGGGGGTTGTAAGTGACATGTTTTTCCACTACAATATATGCGCTAACCAACTACATCCCAATATATAGGTTTTAGTCAGGTTTTTTGAGGAGTGTTTTGCAATAATAGGGGTAAAGTCGGACCTAGATATATTTAGATATTGTTATACATTAAATGATTGTCCTCATGATGTTCATTAGTTCTTCACTTTCGTTGGTCACCCTAAAAATCCTATAAAGAACATGTTAGAGGGTAAAACCTCTCATATGAAGGATTGGTGTGGGAAGTGGTTAATTGTAAGGAGTGAAAAACAGTCTATCCCATGCCAAGTGAAAGATCAATAGGGTTGCCCCTATTCTTAGCGAACTCCTTCGCTTGATGCCAATGAAAACCAAGTCTTTGTAACTTTGATCGAGATGTGTTTTTGAACATAGTGAGTTCTTCCCTTCACTACAACATTAATTGGTTGGCTAAAGGACAATACTGAGTGGAAAGACGAGGTACACAAGAATTTATACCTTGTATAATTTGATGTATTTATCATATTTTAATTTTTTCTTATTACAGATCCATCTTCAAAAGAGAAGTCGTAGGAGGATCTAGTGAAGGAAGTGTAGAGGCTAAAGGGATATCTAGCTCTTGGGTTGCAGAGATGAAAGAGAGTTATCATGAGATGGAAATCATTCCTAATACTGGGCCACCATCCAAGCCTACCCTCGTTAGGAGAAGTAAATCACCTATCTTTAGGGGAAGAAGGGAAACTGTTTCCCCTGGTATCCTTTCTAAAGTAGCTAAGAGGGCTAAAGTAATGAAGAGAAAAGTGTTAGCTTCACAAGGGTCTTATACTGCTAGTGGGGAAGTAACACCTACGCCCATGACCATGTCCTCATCTCCAACGCCTTCTTTAGTGGCCAGAGATGCCAGGGCTTTTACTTAGGTTCCTACACCCCAGGTTACTGCTGAGGATTTTTGATGCAGACAGAAGTTAAAGACAACAATTAAATAAAGAACATAAAATATTTTAAATAGCGAAAAAAGCTGCAAGTGTGAGACCTAAACTAACAAGTTTATTCTCTCTAAAAATAATGATAAGGAAGTCTACCTCACTAAGAGATTTACAAAGTCTTAAATAGGTCAGAAACCCTACCTCAACTAGAAAACAAAAACAAAAACAAAAACATAAAATTACAAAGGAAAGAAGCATAAAATCTTAAATAAGTAAGAAATCCAAAAATAAAAAGGAAAAACACAAAAACTACCACACCAAGGGGCCCTAGCTAGATTTTTGATATTTAAAGATCTGACGGTCCATGCAGTGATGTTGTGGCTACTTTAGGAAAATAGCCTCTAGAAACTCGTGTAAATATTTAAGCACAATTCAACGGTTGGATCAAAAGTTATGGCTCTTTTGAGCTGTTGTTTTAGCTTGGCATGATCAGAGCTCCTTTTGGACCTTGACCTGTCCCACTAGTCCATAAATATATTTGCTAGGTCATCCACGTAATATTTCTGGGGAAGATCCTCATTCAGTTATAACAAACCCACACCTGATGGCTCGAAATAACCCGTTATCGCAGGCTTGACCACATCAGTTTTACGCCCCAGGTTAGTAAGTTCTTCTTATGTTGGATCACTGATTGACTTTATAGTTCCTTCTCCACCATCTTTGTCTAAAGAGAAGAGGAACATCTTACAGCACTTCACAAGGGAAAATGAAACTGTCTTATGATCTAATGGTCTGGCAATGGTTAATATAATAGAGATGTTACTAGATCTCCTTTCGAATGTTGATCAACTATCTAATTGGATTCCTGCTCACCACCTTGCTCTTACTGGCAACTTGTACTCCATATGAGCATCTTATTTAGCATACCTTGTTATATGTACTTAGATTTTGTTTATTAATTAATATCATTGTTTTATTCAGAGTTTCCTGCTGAATGCCTTCTCGAAGACATTGGACTGTCGAAAAGGCTCAAATAAGAACGAACCTTGCTTGACTAATAAGAGAAAAAAAAAAGAGGTATGATGCTTTCATAAGGTAAAAGACACAACTAAAAACTCAGTTAAGGGAGATTAAGGAGGTCTATGGCATCCATGTCCATGATTCCCAAGAAACCTATAAGAAGTTGACAAAGGATAGAGATCACCAGGCTTCTAAGTTGAGCATTTTTCTGGAAAGAATGTTTTTGGCCAATGAGGTATCATCTTCTCTAATGTAGTCCTATGGGGTTTTAAAATCTTAGGTGGTAGCTTTAAAGGATGATCTGGCTACGATCAAGGCTGAGGCAAAGGCTTTTAGAGAGGAGTGTGCTCATCTAAGTGCATTAAGGGACTCATCTAATGAGTTTTTGACAATGTTTTAGGGGATCTCGAGCCTTAGATATATTTATTCGAGATAAGATATTCTAGGCTATGTCAAACTTTTATTTTTATGATTTGTCAAAGGGGATAATAGTGGACTTCTCAGTGGCATTCAACCCCAACCCTGCTCCTGATTTTGCTAATATATATCCAACTTGGATGGCTGCTACAACCTGTAGCGAGTACTTGGTTGAGGAACCTGGCGAGTGATGAGAGTCTCTCAGTCAAGGGCAATAGTTTCTAGGAGTTATTATCCTTGAACCTATGGAGTTTCTATGGTTGTATTTAAGTATATTAAATGTATTAATATATTTTATGATTCCTTATCATGTTTAAAACTTTTCCATGTTTGTTATGCTTTATAGTTATAAGGCCCCAAAGCCCTAAGTATAACAAAGGTCTTACACCTTTTCAGGTGAGGGATCTAATCCCTACTATCAATCCTTGGTAGAAATTGTGCTTCAGATAATGGGTTTTTATGTAGAGGTTCAATATATCTATGTATAGTCTTAGCCCAAGATGTGTCAAACTATTCTTTAAATTTTTTTTTAAGAAATTATAATTTTTTTTGGGTGAATTAATCTTTGTTATTATACTATCAGCATTAATGAGGAAACTCTTGGTTGCAGTTCCTGACTAGCAAGGGGCTTGGAATTCTCCCAACTAGAAAGTAATAACATTATAGAGTGGGGGGCCTATGGCCTTCTTAGCATTGTCATAGGATCTGGGAGCACCCAACTTGAGAGTAGTCTTACCAGAGTCAAAGGCTTATGGTTTTCTTGGTTATTGCATGAAGTCTGAAAGCCCCTCATTGAAGAGTTATGTCAGTTCAAGGCTGTATTGGAGAATAAGAGGTGCGAGGACATCATTGGTAATAACGTGAGGCTTAAAAGCCCCACTAGAGTGTTGTGCTAGTTCAAAATTGCACTGAAAAGTGGGAGGCCCAAGGCTGTCCTGCAATAGAATAAGGCTCGAAAACCTTACTAGAGTTTCATGCTAGTTACAGACTGAACTAAAGAGTGGGAGGCATGAGGCCATCCCTGGTGATAACATGAGGCTCAAAAGCTTTACTGGAGTGTCGTGCCAATTCAAGACTGCGCTGAAAAAAAGGAGGCCCGAGGCCTTCCCTGGCGATAATATGAGGCTCGAAAGTCCCATTAGAGTATTATGCTAATCCTAGACTTCACTGAAGAGTGAGAATGAATGTAAAATAGAAATATAACATATATTTCTAAAAAAATGACATTCCTATCTATGATATATTTTGAGATAATCTGAGTGCCAAGTACAAGGGAGATTCTCGCCTTTCATATCTTGAAGGTGGTAAGTGTTAGTTTTGACTACCCTAATCACTAAAAAAACACCATCTCATTTTAGTGCTAATTTGCCCTTGGTGTCCCTATTACTGGTTGCTTTTATTTTTCAGAGTACTAGGTCTCTAAATTTAAAACTCATGTTTTTTTCCTTGGCATTATGATATTGAGTAATTTGATGGTGATAAGCTTCGTTCCTTACTACCATTGTCAACCAATATTCTATATGGAGGTCTAGTTAGCTCTAAATTCTTGCTTATTATTTTCTAGGGAGTAATGGGTTATCCTAAGACTTGGAAACCTAATTTTTGCAAGTATGGAAAGGAGTTTTCCAGGTTGATGTCTTTTAGATTGTTCGATAGGCCTATAAATTTTTGTCCCATTTTGACTTGGCTTCATTTATCTTCTTCTTAAGCCACTGATTAGGTCTCTATTGGTAATCTTAACTTGACCATTGGTTCAAGGATGTGTTACATAAGAAAACTGATGGTCTATATGGAGTTTCTAACATTGTTCTCTTATTTTATAGTTGTCAAATTATGTTCTATTATCGGTTATCAAGAATTTAGAAAGTTTAAAATAACATATAATGTTCTTCCAAATGAAAAATATTACTTTGTTGGTAGTTATATCTTCTAAGGCCTTAGCCTCCAACTATTTTGTGAAATAGTCAACCGCTATTAGTGTTGCTATTTAATTTTTGATCCATGTTTTGATAAATTTTTAAAAAATAAAAAAATAAAAAAATAAGGGTTTACATGTGGTGATAACATAGAGCATCATGACTAATATTAAGAAAGCAATATGTCAAGGATATAATTACTGAATCATATATAATTACTGTAATATAAAATACCACAGATATATGATTTGACTCATGCTAGTTATGGAAAATAGTCACTGCAATATAAAATATCATATATATAGAATTTGTTGGTGCTGGTTATAGAAGACAATCTCTATAATAATTATTTCAATATTTCTTTATATAACATGTGTAGAGATTTTTTATATAAATGAAACTCCAGCTATATAAACACAAGGAGAAAATTTATGAGGATATAATTTTAAAAATGAGGAAACCTAAGAAAACCTAAATCATCTTTTGAGAGGCCGCGGCACACTGCCCCTCGGCAAAAGAAAAAACCAAACCTTTTCTTCTCCCTCACCCAAGCCGCTGCTCACAGTCCCCAACCGTGGCAAAAAACAAACAAACAAGCCGCTCCCCCCCACCTGACTTCTCCATCTCCCCCACTTCTTGACCCCCACAGAGGCCAGCCACTGCGCTTACTCTCTTTTTCCTCATCTTCAAGCTCCCTCCCCTCACCAGAACCTCCCTCTCTCGGTTGCAGCCCGTTCCCTATTTTCTCTTTTTTAGCTGGCCATTTCAGCTCCTTTCTTCTCCCTCTCCCCGCTGTTACCCCGTCTCTCTCTCAGCCCTGCCTGATAACATTCAAAAAAAAACCAAAGCCTCATCCTCTCCTTCTTTCTTTTGGCTTCTCCCCATCACCACCGAATTCTCCCCCACGGTCCAGCAACTTCTCTTAAGACCAGCCAAAACCGTGAGCCACAAGCAGTGTCAGGAGCTTTGCTTCACATTCCAAACAGATAGCTCTTCTCTGAGTCCTGCACCAGTACGCAATCGTCTCCAGCTTCAACAGCGGCGTCGTCTTCAGCTCCGGCAGCCATCGCTGACTCGCAGCCCCTCAATCACCAGGAGCAGGTACTAGCCATAGCAGCAATCCAGGATGGCGACCAGTCTCGTCTCTGCACCAGCAGCTGATCCCAGTTGTCCATATCTCTTCCCCATCGCCAACAGTAACTGTGTATTCTTCTATGCACTGGAAGCAAGAACCAGCAGAGGCGCGGTCATCACTAATTGCAATTCCTCAGCCACTTTGAGCAGCAATAAGCAAAAGCAGCAGGCCGGATCTTCCTTCACGAGCAGCGCCCAGTCGTCTCAGCGCCATCGCCTTCGCTCGTCTTAGCGCCAGGTGAGTTTCCATGCATTCTTTTCACTTTGCATATTAATGGTTACTATGCATGCTTTTGTTACTGTTCAAGTGAATTATAATTCACTTGAACAATAAATAATTAAGCATTGATTGTTGCGTCCGACCCGGCTAAGCGTGCTGGGTTCAGCCTAGCCACCTGAGCTGAGCTAGACCCAGCCCCTAAAAAAACAAGTAATATTATTGTATTTTCGTGTATTTATTTTATGATTTTTTTATATTTTTATATTGTAAAAATACAAATCTCGTATTTAAAATACTTGCTTTTCAACGCAATGTGACAAATATATATATATATATATATATATATATATATATATATATATATATATATATATATATTTATATGTGTGTGTGTGTGTGTTTTCTTGCATACGGCCAATACCCTAACATGTTTTGAACGTTCTTTTTATATAAAAAAATATTGAAAGTTTTGAAAATGTGTTTTCGCATGAATTTTTTAAACACAAAAAATTATTTTCTTGCATTCTGGATTTTACAACATGTTTGTAAAACTCCAAAGAGTGTTGGTCAATATGCCAAAAAAATATAAAAATCTTATTTTGGGGGGAATTCATCTATAATTCACCATTAATGTTTGGATAAAGAAATCCCTAAGGGATGAATATTCAAAATATTATTGGGAATAATTTATTATTATTCACTGTTAATGTTTGGATAAAGAAACCCAAGTGGTTAATATCCAAAATATTTTTTCTAGGAATAATAAGTCACCACACATCCTTGAAAGAAGCCTCGATTATAATTGAGGACATTTCAATTTTTGACTCCACGGTTTACGAGCCGTGAAAGTATGAAACACTAAAGCAAAAAAAGAGGCTTTTAAAACGCTCTGAATTTCCTTAGATTTCTAAATTTTTGTCCCTCTTCCTTGCGATTTACGAGTCGCGAACGCTTGAAATAATAAGGGAAAAATGAGCTTTTAAAACATATTGAATCTCTTTGGATTTCTATTTTAATAAATTTAGTCTGAATCAAACATATATTTCAAGGGATCTGCATTGGTTCCCCTTGATATTTTGTAGACATATCTAAAGGTATGATTTATATTGGCCAAGGATTCTTGCTTTTAGACTTTGAACCCAAGTCATTCATCATAACAAACCTATCCTAGGAAAACTAATTAAGAGAACATCAACACCATAGCAATTATAAGGCAAACCAAACACCAAGCAGCTTACCTTAGGTAAGGCATACTAGAGGTGCTAATACCTTTTATTTACGCAACCAGTTCCTTGCCTCAGAATCTCTGAAAAACCAGTTAGGGTTCCTAGTGACCATAATATTAGGTGGCGACTCCCTTTACACAAAACAAAAAAAGCGAAATCAATTGAGGGTCACTGCGACACCGCGCTCCGCCGCGAGGGTGCGACAATTATGACGAATTATCTATTACTAGTGGCATTGGGAAAAAGACCCAAGATATCCATCACTCATTAGAATAAAAGTCATGATAAGGTTATAACTATCATTATACAGAGGGCTAGCAGGAGATTAAAGCATATCTTTGGCATCTACCGCATCTTCTAGCCAAATTAGTGGCATCACAAAGTTTGGTTAGCCAATAGAAACTTGCTCGAGTAGCTTGGTTAGCAATTGCTCTTAAACCTATATGGGACCACATATCCCTTCATGAAGTTCTTTCAAAACATATGTGCTTTCATTAAAGTGACTGCCATTTTAGAAAGGAAGTTGAGGTGGATCTTCAGTATAGGACATCATTGATTTTGTTAGAACGTATTTTATTAGTGGGCAAGTAACGTTTGATAAGGGTTCTCCAATCCTCATTGAGGGCGATTAGGGCGGTCAATAGTCTTTCTTCACCTATATTTGGCTTCTCCAAAGTTTAAATCCATATGTTCAGAGGGAACTTTGCTGAGTTAGAGTATACAAGTTTGGATAAAAAGTCTGCTCGGTGGTTGACTTCCCTAAGTACGTGGATGATTGTGATCTCTTTGCCTTTACCTTTTTTAAAGAGATAATTTTAAACTCTTTAGAGATATTTTAGCATGATGGACTCCCTGACCTCATATAATCCTTGACATTAGTCAATAACTAGCTATGAGTTGCTATGAATATGGAAGGGATAAACATTTAAGGCCTTTGCAAGCCTCAATCCTACTAGAAGAACTTCATACTCTACCATATTATTAGTAACTGAGAATTCAAAATGAACCCCATATATATAATCCTATCCCTTTGAACTCGTGAGAACTATCCCCTCCCTACTAACCTTTGTATTAGAAAACCCATCAACATATAACTGCCATATGGGGGTTGATGGGGCAAGTTCCAAAGAAGCTATTGGCCTAGCGAGTGGTGTTTTGGAACTCAATGGAGATTTGGATTTATAAAGTATTGACTTCTTAAAGGAACACTAAGTAATAAAGTCTGCTAGAGCTTGTCCTTTTAGAGCTGTCCTGGGCTGGTATTAGAGACCAAACTCTCCTAACTCGAGGGGAAATAAAATAATATAGTTGATTATGAATTCTTAAGAAAAGTAATAATTGTTGAATTCATGATATTAAATAACAATGCGAACATGTTAATTTTTAAATTCGTTTAGTGATGATCCTTGCTAAACTATGTGATTAATTAGTATAATGAATGCATTTCGTTTAATTATCAATTATTGCAGGTCCTAGTTGCATAACCAATAATCCTTGAATTTGCCTATCTTATTTTGTGTAATTATATTGTATAAATCTATATTTCAAATAGTTATAGATACCTTAGAAACTTTATCGAAGATGTATAAACGTCTCACCTTATATCTCAAACTAGGCATATAATTTTAGGTGGATATTTTTGTATATATTCATGTATATATAAATATGATGTGTGCATGTTTTGGATCTTGATACTTTAAAATGGATTGTTACACCTTATAATGTGGACAGTAAAATGACCATTAAGTTATAGTCATGACATTATAAAAATTATGATGTGAAATATCAATCAGATATATTCATAGATAGTTATACTATACAAGAGTATATGGAAGAATGAGAAAACAAGAAATTATGGGGAAATGCAGCTGAAATTTTATTAATATTGAAAGGAATATCTTATGATAAAAGAAATGAAAGTAATTGACTAAATGAAATAAGATGATGGTGGAAGGAATCCAAAAAACAAATTGCACTAAAATTAGTGTTACATTATACAAGACAATTGTAAAAGTTGGGGTTATCATGTAAATGCTCCTTGTTGTGCAAGATCATATGTTGTCATTCAGGTCAAGCTGTTTTGTAGTTAGGTTTTGAAAGCAGAGCCAAGTTAAGTTTTTGATTGACTCCATCAACCCTACATCATATATCAATTTGAGTCTTCTTAATTACTTGGGTTGTTTTTTCATTGGCCCAATCGATGGAAGATCTTAAAAAAAACACTCAAAAGTGGTGGTCTTTACACTCCTCAAAAGGTTAACAACATTTCCACTCACCTAGTTTTGCTTGAACTAACGAAAATACCATTAAGTATAGTTCTTAACTAGTCCATTAACTATTTTAAACGTAATTAAAAAAAATATCTAGGCATCGGTAACGTGTCTTTTAAAAAAATAGATTATAACCATGTATTAAATGATATTTTTATTTAATATTAAGATGGAAACACATTGGGTAAACTTAGGTTGACATGCAAGAGTTGGAGATATAATCTTGAAAAAAACAAAGTGGAAAGTTCAATCCTCAATTAACTCAATATTAAAGGATGAAAGTGATAAAAAAAAATAGCACTTAACTAAAAAATAACCTAAGTGAACTCTAGTCAACCAAGCAAACTCATGCACGTCATCAGATTCAATAAAATTTATAGACTAGAGATTATTTTTCATTTAATTATATGATGATAAAGCGTATGAGAGTTGTTTTGTATGAAACATTTTTTTAAGGAAAAAAAATCACGTTAGATACGTGTAGAACGTGTAGCTGAGATAGCAAAAGTATATCATTGATAACAAAAGATTAAATTGTATTTCTTTAGTTCTGAGCTAGAAAAAATAGATCATTGATAAAAAAAGGGATGAAATTATATATATATATATATATATATATATATTAAATTGAGGGACAAAAAAGGTATTAAACAAGAAAAAAGTAAAAATAAAAAGCTCAAATCCTATGGATGAACCCGTTAAACCTGCGATCCGATTCATGACTCTATTGGGTTCAATAAGCTCTTTTATCATTTTTTTTAACCCAATTATAAAATAGCAAAACCTTAAAAAGAAGAAAAGAAGAAGAAGAAAAGGAGCTTAGACACATTGAGCAAAAAAAAAAAAAAAACCCAGCCTGTGCTCTTGGGCTTAACTTTATTTATTTTTAATTTCTTATCGGTTTATTTTTAAACAAGACAATAGACGATGCATTGTTTATTTTGTATAGAATCTAGCAACCAGAAGTTGCTAGAAAAACAAGGTGTTAGTTTTTTTTTTTTTGTTTACAAACACATTTTCAACGTATTTATTTTACCCAAAACACCTAGAAAACATCTTAAACATCCTGATAAACATATCCACAACATTAAAAAAAACCTAAAAACCCAACTTAAAAAATCCAAAATCAACTCGAATACAAAAACATTTCCATGATTAGATATGCCTCCTCGGGTAAGAAGGAAAAAAAAAAACACCTAAGAAAAACGTCATTCATAAAATAAAACCCATTAACACCAATTTCATTTATTTTGGTGGCCAAAATCGTCGTCAATGACCACTTTTTCTATTTTCACTGGAATCTGAGTCTTCTCTCTCTCATCTCACAAACAAATGACTGGAAAATAAGAAAAATGAACTTTAGTACCAAAATTGAATTTCTAAAAACTAAAGGGACCGATCACCTGTAAACCAAAAAATACAGGGGACCGAAATAAACTTTTTGTATATAATTCAAAGCTGTCACCTATTTTACCCACTTGTTTCACTTCGATCCTCTATCTTTCAATCAAATCCTTTTTTGTAAAAGAAAAACAGGAAATTGGGTGTTAATTTATGCTCAAAAGTGCTTATTTGTGTAAAGAAAAAGTTCAAAAATCAAATTGAAAATTTAGAAAAAAATCGTTATTCTAATCCACAGTGATTTGTGAGAGAATGCATAGTGATTTCAACTACAATGAAAATGCCATAAGGCTTTGTTTCTATTAATTAAGTTTGTGGCTTGTGCTTCGTCGTGGGCTGGAAGTGCTTTTTTCTTCTTATTTGAGTTCATCGATTGATAGCCGACCTTTTAAAATTATAGAGGGGATTCCTACATTATTATTTTGTCCATCCTTTGCTCATGCGAGAGTTCGTGCAGACTTGGGATGTAATTATTTTCCCAATATATATTTTGGGAAAAGGGTCATCGTCGGCCATTACTTATTGACGATGGAACACATCATCAATTTAAAGTCCTTGTGTTGGACTTAATTGGAAGGGTAGGTGTTACTTAGCTCTCCAGACTTCTTCCTTATCAGCAATTAAGTGCATAAACTTCTGTAAATAAAATATAAAGACAATCTCATTAAGAAAGCACTAGTAAGGTCGTATGTGAAACCAACTAGAACTCCCTCTCCACTCTAAACGAAAAGGAGAGCTTCCCTCTGGGTTTTCGTCTCGAAACATTGAAACTCACTCCAATGGTTAAATCTATTTTTTATGTAAAAAAAATGCCAAGGAAAAACAATTTAACATCTAAGTCATCAGAACAATTAGTAATTTAAATAATATAAATAAAAAGAATGCAACAAAAATAAATCAAATGATAAAAAAAACTAATAAAAAGAATCCGACATGAGCCTATCTGGAATATAAAAAAACCTAATTTTGAAGGATAAAACTGAAGAAAAACTAAAAACAAAGAAAAAAAAACTTGTTAAATCAGGTTAACTCACAAACTTGATAACCATAAACATAAGATTGAGATAACTTCATTGAAAAAAAAAGAAGGAGAAAAGGAACCATTTAAAAGGAAATGGAAAAAAAAAGCCAAAGACCAATTTTTAATACATCAAATGTTGAATGATGAAGTTGAAACAATTGAATTTCAAAAATGATTAAAAAAAAAATCAACCCATGTTAACCTTTGAAATCAATGACTATGGTCATAAGCCTAGAACTAACCCCATAGAAAGCAAACAATAAAAAATAACAAAGCAAAACAATAAAAAATGGGTAAAAAAAAACATAAGCTTAAAAAAATGAAAAAAAACCAAACAAACCCGAGCAAGCCTCATAAACTTGGTTGAATATCTAAAACACGTAATCTATGAAATCCTGGACCCGGGTTGACTCAAGAAGCTCATTCCTAACTAATTTAATTTTGAAGGATGAAATCATGAAAAAAAAAATTTAACTTACAAAAGCGAAAAATATAATGATAAAATGAATGGGGATTAAATTTAATTGAAAAAAACTCATGGAAGATGGATTTGTCAAAAACAATCTAAAATATTATCTTAAACAAAACAAATAGTATTAAAAAAAATGAGGACCGAATTTGAAAGATTAAAAAAAGAAAAGGGGTGAAATTAAAAAATATTTTTAATTTTATGACGCAAGTTTTTTTTTAAAAAAAGCTTGACTCAAAACATTGAACCAACAAAAACAGAAGACTGATATATGGACAAATCAATTTTTTTTTGAAAACCGCCCAAAATGAAAGATTACAAAATCATATATAACTAAGAAAAAGAAAAAGAACAAAGCATAATCACTAATGATATAAAAAGCTACGATAAAACTGAAAAAACAACATCATTAGAAAAGGGAAAAAAAACAAGAAAACTGTAACAGTCCCGGCAGCGCCTAAAGGAGCAAGATCAAGTTGAGGCCAGGGGAAGAAATGAAGGAGGCGTATGGGAGAAGACTTACCTGCAGCAAAGAAATAAAGTGAGCAAGTGTATGGTCAAGATTAGACAAGAAGCACTTGCGTGGATGGCTGAGATGATGAACTCCTGCAGCTGACAGCTAGCAAAGGAGTAAATCCAAAGGCAAAAACGGCACAGTTTGAGAGAAGAAAAGGAGTCCAAATACGACACAGTTTGGGAGAAGGAAAAAAGAGTCCAAATACAACATTGATAAATAAAACAGCTGTCAATTCTATCTATTATCTTGTTATTTCAATTAACCGAGAGTTACAATAAAAGGGAGAGGAAGGAGCAGCAGAGAGGCAGGAAATTGCTTTTAAGCAAATCTTATTCACCCGGGAGGCCCGGGCTACCTCGAAGCTTCCCAGAAATCTAGATTAGGGTTTATCAAAATTGCATTGTTCTTTCAATTCAAGTTCTTTAAGATATTTCGTTTCAGTTGTTATTTCAGTTTCCTCAATTTCCTTTTTGTTAAACCTGTAAGGCTCAGGTCCAAGAAAAGCTATAATAAAAGTAAAAGAAAAATTCCAGACATTCTCCCTTACTTACCAAGATCATTACAAGTGGTATCAGAGCCTGGTTTCTTGGATGGCTGAAGGAACAAGAGTTTCACAATTAATAGAAACAGTATCAGGAATGAAACAACAACAGGAGGCGCAACAACAAAACCAGCAGAATCAGTAGCAAATATTGGAAGACATAGTCCAGCAATTAAGAAACATGTCTACCAAGATGGATTAGATGGCTAAGGCCCATGGGAAAAGGCCCATGGGCTCCCCTCCTAATTCTCCCACCAGGGCAGACAATGGAATTACCAAGCATGAAGTAATACCACAGGAAGGATTTCAGCAGGTTCAGCTCAAGTCAATCAGGTTGGAGTTCCCCCGGTTCAATGGAGATGATCGTATTGGTTGGGTGTACAAAGCCAATCAATTCTTTAACTTTCACAATACTCCAGCCTAACACAGATTGTTTATAGCCAGTTTTCACATGGAAGGAAATGCCATAACATGGTATCAGGAACTAGAAGAAACTGGAATTCTCACCAGTTGGGAGGCCTTCATTAAAGCCCTCCAAATTCGTTTTGGAACCTCATCTTACGATGACCCCATGGAGGCCCTCATAAGTATCAAACAGGCCTCAACAGTAGAGCTCTACAAAACCCAATTCGAGATGCTTTCGAACCGGGACAGGGGGTTGTCTGACTCTCACAGGCTCAGCTGCTTCCTAGGTGGATTAAAAGAGGAGATAAGAATGGGAGTACGAATGCTAAACCCTCAGAATCTAGTGGTTGCCTATGGATTAACAAGGATGCAGGAGGAAAATCTGACAATCATGAGGAAATCATGGAGACCTAGTGCCGTAGGGTTTCAAGGCCGAAACCCAACACCAGCTCAGCCCAGGGCTGAAAACAAACCAATTCCGGTACAAAGACTCACCCCAGCACAAATGAAGGAAAAAAGAGACAAGGGGCTTTGCTTTAAATGTGACAGTAAGTGGGGACCTGGTCATAAGTATGGAGGACCCAAGATATTCCTGATAGAGAAATTAGAGAAGGAGATGGAGGATACAAATTTTGTTCCTGAAGACCTGATTGATCTAGGAGACCCTCAGGAAGAAGGTAAGGAGGGAATCGGCATATCCCTTCATGCCATCATCGGAAATCCCAATCCTAAAACTATGAGGGTGTCAGTTAAGCTAAGTGGCCATAATTTCATGGCCTTAATTGACACAGGAAGTATTCATAATTTCATACATCCCAGGGTAGCGAGGAGAGTAGGGATGAAAGTGTTAAAACACAAGCCTATTGGGGTGAACATTGCAGATGGATCCAAGCTGTGGAGTGAGGGAAGCTGCTCAGATCTCAAACTGATGATTCAAGGAAATCAGTTTGTCACTCAGGCTTATGTCATACAGCTGGGAGGATGCGATATGGTGTTAGGAATCCATTGGCTTAAAAGTTTAAGGCCCATTCTTTGGGACTTTTCAGCCTTAAAAATGGAATTCCAAAAGGAGGGGAAGAAGGTCTCGATTTGTGGAATGGGAGTGAAGAGATCAGAAGTAGACTGCAGCCCAACCTTTTTACAAGAACTAAGAAGAGTCGAAGAAGGACTGATTCTGCAAATTTGGGAGCTGGGAGCAGTCCAGAATAAAATTCCAGAACAGATTGAGAATCTGTTGCTAGAATTCATAGAAGTCTTTTAAGAGCCGAAAGGAATCCCACCTAGCAGATCACATGATCACTCTATAGTGTTGAAAGAAGGTACCTCCCCAATAAGTGTACGTCCTTACAGATACCCCTACTACCAAAAATCTGAGATAGAAAAACTCATTAAGGAGTTGTTGGTAATGGGTACCATAAGACCTAGCCAAAGCCCTTTTTCATCGTCAGTCCTACTAGTTAGGAAGGCTGATGGGTCACGGAGAATGTGTGTGGATTATCGTGCCCTTAACAAGGAAACTGTGAAAGACAAGTTTCCTATACCAGTTGTGGAAGAACTATTAGACGAACTACATAGTTCTCAAGTTTTTTCCAAACTAGACCTCCGATCAGGCTTCCACCAGATCAGAATGAAGGAAGAAGATGTCCCTAAAACAACTTTTAGGACTCATGAAGGGCACTATGAATTTCTGGTGATGCCTTTCGGCCTCACAAATGCCCCTTCCACTTTTCAAAGTTTGATGAATGATATTTTTCGACCCTATCTCAGAAAATTCATGCTAGTTTTCTTCGACGACATCCTAGTCTATAGCCATAATGTGGAAGAGCATGAGAGACACCTGAGGATGGTATTTGAGACTCTAGTTCGACATAAGCTATTTGCCAAACATTCCAAATGTAAATTTGCAAGCAGTGAAGTTGAGCATTTGGGGCATATTGTATCAGGTCAGGGGGTGCATGCTGATCCCAGCAAGGTAGAGTCAATGATCAAGTGGCCAAAAACAAACACACTCAAATCACAAAGGGGTTTTTTAGGGTTAACAGGCTACTACCGCAGATTCATCAAAGGTTATGGGGAGATTGTAGGTCCATTGACTAGACTGCTAAAAAAAAGGGCTTTTAAATGGGATTCAGAGGCAGACCAAGCCTTTAAACAATTAAAAAAGGCCGTATCAACCCCCCCATCCTAGCACTACCAGATTTCAACCAAAGTTTTGTAATAGAATGTGATGCCTCAGGGATAGGACTCAAAGCTGTGCTAATGCAAGAGGGCCGACCCATCTCCTATTTCAGCAAGAGTCTAAAGGGGAGGGAATTATCATTAAAACCAAGCTGGAAAGGGAATCGTTCCTGAACCGAAGCTACCCAGTCTCGAAACCAAGCTGAAATCTCAGCCAGAACCAGCCAAGATAATTGACCGAATGAGCCAACTCTCAAGGGGGAAGAAGAAGGAAGAGGTGCTGTTAAGATGGGAAGGACAACCCAAAGAAAACGCCGTTTGGGTCGATGAAGAGTGGTTAAAAGGTTCCTACCCTCACCTTGAGGGCAAGGTTTTTTAAGGGGGAGAGAGTTGTAACAGTCCCGGCAGCGCCTAAAGTAGCAAGATCAAGTTGAGGCCGGGGGAAGAAATGAAGGAGGCGTATGGGAGAAGACTTACCTGCAGCAAAGAAATAAAGTGAGCAAGTGTATGGTCAAGATTAGACAAGAAGCACTTACGTGGATGGCTGAGATGATGAACACCTGCAGCTGACAGCTGGCAAGGGAGTAAATCCAAAGGCAAAACGGCACAGTTTGAGAGAAGAAAAGGAGTCCAAATACGACACAGTTTGGGAGAAGGAAAAAAGAGTCCAAATACAACATTGATAAATAAAACAACTGTCAATTCTATCTATTATCTTGTTATTTCAATTAACCGAGAGTTACAATAAAAGGGAGAGGAAAGAGCAGCAAAGAGGCAGGAAATTGCTTTGAAGCAAATCTCATTCACCTAGGAGGCCCGGGCTACCTCGAAGCTGCCCAGAAATCTAGATTAGGGTTTATCAAAATTGCATTGTTCTTTCAATTCAAGTTCTTTAAGATATTTCGTTTAAGTTGTTATTTCAGTTTCCTCAATTTCCTTTTTGTTAAACCTAGGCATTCTCCCTTACTTACCAAGATCATTACAAAAACCTAGGCAAAGGTTTCAAACTCGCAACCTATTAAATTCCAGACTCAGTTAAATCAAGAAGCTAAATTCTCAACCAATTTAATATTTCTTAGCCAAAGTAAATTCATCAAAGAACAACAATTAAAAAGACCCAAGAAAACCTAGGTCATTTTTAAAATCAGTAAAAAAATCTTAGTGAAAACAAATAAATTCAAAAACTTATCTCAAATAATACAAATAGGAATAAAAAATGAGAACTAAATTCAAAAGAAAAAAAAGGGCTTGAATAGAAAAATAATTCTAACGGTATAAATTGTTTCAAAAAAATCATCAAATATTGAAGGATTGAATTGGAAAAAAAATCAATTTAAAGAATTAGCCAAAAAAACCCAACAAAGAATGATAAAAAAAATACTCGAGATAACTGAGTCATTTTCAATACCAACAAAAACAATCATAGTAAGTTAGCTTAAAAAAACCGAACCTGTTCTCCTTAAATAAATAATGAAGGATAAAACAATTATCTTAGACAAATAAAAAAAACAAGCAAACTCGAGAAAACATCCTAAATATGGTCAAATCTTTAAAACTCGCAACCCTTGAAATTGTGGATCTTGGTTAAATCAAGAAGTTTATTACAAACAAATTTAAAGATATCGATTTAGAAAACACGCCAAAGAAAAACAATTGAAAATCAAAAGAATGAAGGTCAAATTTGATAAGAAAAACAACAAAGGAGGGTGAAATCATAAAAACAAAAATCAATTGAAAAAACAATTTCAAACAAAACAAAAGGCAATCAAAAGAATGAGTACCAAATTTTAAAGATGAAAACAAATTAAAAGGGGATGAAATTTCCAAAGCATACCAATTTTATAAATTATTCAAGATAAAAAAAAATTATAATAATAGGAAAAGAGATCAAATTTGAATATTCGACAAATTAAAGGGTTGTTATAAATTTTTAAGGCGTTGGTGCGAAAATCTAGATACGGAGAGAGAGAAAAAATTGGAAACAAATGGTCACCTATGCCAAACCACAAGGAATCTTGGAACATGCACCACCCCATCTTGTCGGGGATGTCAAGATCTTTTAAACTTTGCCTCGGAAGGTGGCTTTTGGTGGACAAACAACCCCACTACGTCGCCCAAACACTATTTGGTTTATTTTAATAATATTTAATATATGTTAATTGCAAAAATACCTATACCTAACATTCAAATCTACAATAAAACCAAAGTAAATGACAAAAAAGCATTTGTTAGAGAACTCTATTGATTTTTGTCTTTAAGGGCACCAAAGTAATTACATAATTTTAAAAAATTATAAATACTAGAAGGCTCCTTGGTAATAGGCATTATAATTTGTAAAAGACAATTGTGTCATGGTAAAAAGACAATCTTACCCCCAATGCATGGTTTAAAGATTTTCATTAGAGTGGTGTAATTTTGTCTTTTCACTACTCCAATAAATGGTGAAATGTCTATTTGTTTACAATATCTTCTCCTTCTCTTTTAGTGTTTTTTTAGCTAGATCATTAACTCGCGCTACATTGCAAGTCAAATCAATATTTTTTAACCTTAAGAAATATCTAGGTGTTGTTAATGTATTTTCTAATAAAAAATATTTAAACAATATGAAAGTTGACCTGATATGACCCGATCAACTTTGCGAACCCAAAGTCACCTAGACAACCAATAAAAATATAGTTTGACAAAACAAATTTCAAGACAATTTTTTTTTAAAAAAAATATTGAGACATAATCATATTGGATTGACTCGGGTCAACTTAAGTTAACCTATCAAATATAGGACCTAGATCAAGGTTGTCAAAAATGCATTTTTGACGGAAAATCAAACTAATCTCGGATTGTAAAAACGGATCGTAAAATCGTAAGGAATATATATATATAGTTCAAACACCTTAAAATACATGGTTCAAATAAAAATTCATACGTAGTTTAAGTATCTTAAAATACATGATTCAAATAAAAATTCATACATAATTCAAGTGTAAAAAAAAATTAATTGCAGTCATAACAGAAAAATAAGGAAGAAAACACGTTATATTTTGGGCCACTTTTTTTTTCCCTGGTTTACATGCTTTGCGGTCAAATTCAGAATTTCAAATATGATCAGCAAGTTCTATTATGCCATTGAAGATGTCAAGGAAGGAGTTCACTCTTTATGACAATTTGATCTAAATCATGAGATCGAGATAATTATAATTATATTTCTAATTATATTACAATAATTAACAAAAATATAAATTGTGTGCTGATTTAGCATGTGATGGGAAGCATGGCAGAATATGGCAATGTTCTTTTTTTGGTCCTTTAATTTTTATTCTTTCAATCATTTATTATTATTTTTATTATTTTCATGCTTTCATATTGCATTGACTTGAAATTAGGCTTTTTGATTTTTTTTTTAATTTACATTTTATCTTATTTTCTCAGTGTAAAAAAAAAACCCGACATTAGCTTGATGCTCAATTTTACAAAATCAAAATTTGATTTTTTTCAAGGATCAAAATTGTGATTGAGGCAACAAAAAGGTATTTTTGTAAAAGAGCAATGCTTTTTTAACATTTTTGCATCAAAAGTTTTGCAAAATCCCTTTTTGGTTCTTTTGTTTGACATTTTTTTGGGTTTTTGGTCCGTTTAGTTTGACATTTTTTTTGTTGTTTTAGCCCAATGTTTTTTAATTTCTCAATCTTTGAATTTGAGAAAGGAAAGAGAATCTCATTGAAAAATAATAAAGGAGAGAGAAAGTTGATGATCTACTAAATATTAGAGACGAAACAAGCTGTTTTTGGTGTCAATAGATTCTACTCAACGAGGAATTTCATTTAAGTTTTTTGTACTATTTATCTTGCCAAAAATAAAAGATCAGGGTTAACAAAAATTTATATCCTAACTTGATTTAGTATATTTATTTTACTAGTTTTTGGGTGTTTTAAGTTGAGAAATTGATTTTTTTAAGGTCAGAAAGATGTTATTATATGTTTATAGGTTGAGAAATGTTGAAAATTAAATTTTTGGGGCCTAATTTTTCAACCATTTCTTTAATAGTCGGAAACTGCTAAAGAAGAGGGAGTCATTTTCAGGCAAACAAAAGAAGAAAAATGCCTGGAGCGCAGGCCTATAACCTTGTAGGCTCACATGCATGGCTTTTTCTTTGAAATTTTCTTTTAATTAAATTAAATTAAATTTAAATAGATTAATTAAAGATATGTGGAGATGTCCAACTTGACGGGTATTCAATTTTAATTTTAATTAATTAAAAGAAATTAATTATAAATGCTTTGTGATTTTTTTTATATAAAATATCATTCAATTTTTACTTAAATTATAGTATCGTTTTTCTAATAGTAGCAGACATTCTTTTTATTGAACCTATATAATTTGTTTTTTTTTAAATTTCACTCAATTACTTCTTTATACCTATTTATTTTTATTATCGTTATTAAATAAATGATTGAATCCAAAAATCAATGTTATTAAACCTTATCGAATCCATGACATATATTACAAGATCAAATATCTTAATTTATATCTATCTTTTAACTTTTTGACTTAGGTTTTGATTAGCATTAACAACTTTTTTTGGAATTTATGATTATTAATAATTTATTATTTATTTTATTAAATTTATGAATCAACTTTTTAATTCATAATTAAAAATACTTTGTTGTCATGTATTAAACACCTGCACTTTAAACTAGTAAAAATGACTAAAAATGAGGTGAATTTACAAAGCATTGTTCAATTTGTTTATTTAATTAGAATAATTTTTTTTATCTCTTTTTTATTAGGTTTTTTTTTTAATCTTATTCTTCAACATTGGATTGATTGAAAATTAACTTTTATAATTTATTTAATTTTTTTATATATAAAGTTATTTTAGCCTTATGACCTAGATCTTGAGATTAACATGTTAACCTGAATTCACTCAGATTTATTTTATCCTTTTGTAATCGATTTTCTTTTTCAATATTAGATTGATATTATAATTTTTTTTTGTATTGAGTTATCCAAGTCTCATGATCTAGGTTGCAATTTGATAGGTTAACCCATGCCCTTTTTTTGTTCTTTTTAATTATTATTTTTAGTTTTATAGCTCAACGTTGATATTGAGCTTCATAATTTGTTTCGATTTTCTTTCTATTTGTTTATCTTAATCTCATAACCTAAGTTGTGGGTTTGGCAAGCTACCCTGAGTTGACTCGGGTTGTTTTATCTATTTCTTTTTCTTAATTAATTTTTTTAGTCTTATCTTTTAATGTTGAGTTAATTAGGAATTAGATTTTATAATTTGTTATGTTTTATTTTTCATAGAGTTATCATGATCTTATGACTTGAGTTGTGGATTTA
>Ga0325401_1000556_pt1 | contig 27582 bp, 10 predicted proteins | sample PopdelMetagenome_FD_205666 | JGI IMG/M metagenome (GOLD analysis project Ga0325401, IMG submission 205666) | Populus deltoides microbial communities from Bellville, Georgia, United States - Xylem-PdKOR-R2 | ecosystem: Host-associated > Plants > Phyllosphere > Stem > Wood/Secondary xylem | place...
ATATAGCAGATTAATGACTTGAATTATGGTTTTATCTTGTATTTTTAAAACACACTTGTGCAGGTGACAGAACAAGTTCTATTCTAAAGAAAACCATGAGGTGGTAAGAAGGTAGAGAAAAAGCATTCAGGTTGTCGTTTAATTTCACACCTTGGGCTCTTCTTTTTACTCATCCATAATCATCGACCTACAAATTGTCACGAATCAGCATTATTAACTCAATTCCATATTTGCACAATATTCTCTCTTAACCTGACCTCACTGATACACCAACAGTTTCTGGTTGCTGATATCTTAGCCTCCGGAATAAAATTTTAACGTCTAAAAGGTCGGATTAACACACACATGCTCCGGCTCCGGCTCCAGCTATCGTCATCATGGCAGCGCAAATAAGTAACACAGTTATTCATTCAACACAAACATATCCTGATCACTCATTCATGCAAAACCTCAAAATTCCATCAACCTTGCAACAACTTATGAGTACATCATGCACTCAAATCTTATTCCCTATATAAAATCATCCTTACACCTGATAAGGGTGTTTTTCTTCTTCTTCTCCATATATTCCAACCGAAAAGAAGAAAGAAAGTTACAAAACATTGTGTTCCCTATAAAATAAGGCAGGCGGGCTGGGGACTTAGCCTTAGAGTTGCATATCAAGCACGCACCGGAGGCAGCTGCCTTCGTGCAGCAGATCAAATGCCTCATTCATCTCCCCAAGAGTCAGTTTATGGGTGATGTACTCATCGATCTTAATTTCCTGTAAGACAAGTAGAGTGGAAAGAAAAGCTCAGCTTCCTGTTTAGATCAAGTTTTAAATGCACTGAGAAAGATACATCATAATATGCTCGAACCTTTTTCATGTACTTGTCTACAAGCAGAGGCACCTGCGAACGGCTCTTGAAACCACCAAAAGCTGTTCCTTTCCAAACACGGCCAGTCACCAACTGGAAAGGACGAGTGCTTATCTCCTGGCCAGATGCTGCAACACCCACAATTACGGAGGTTCCCCAGCCCTAAGTAAGAATCTCAGGCATGTCATCACAAGTGATCTCTGGATAAATACATGGTTTCGACCACCAATTCAATATGCATTACTTACCTTGTGACAGCACTCCAAAGCAGCCCTCATCACAGAAACATTTCCGATACACTCGAAGCTATAGTCAACACCACCATCAGTGAGATCAATGAGACGCTGTTGAATTGGTTCATCATGCTCCTTTGGATTCACAAATTCAGTAACTCCGAAATCCTTTGCTGTTGCATTGCAGTTTACAAAAGATAATTAAGTAAGACAGGGCATCCAAGCATGATGGATATTCATTTAAAGCGTCCTTCCTCCACGGTTCGCAAATAATGTGTTTAGAAAGTCAGCGCTGGAAAATGGACACTCCCACATTCCACATCAAAAGGTAGTTACTGAATTTAAAAACCAAAGAAATCAATTTAAAAACCAAGAAAATCACTTGATCTGGTTTGGTTTTGGTTTCAGAGAGCTGAAACCGATCGAACTAGACGGTTCAACCAAATTTGAATAGTAAAAAAAAATAAACAGGGTATAAAATGCTGTAGGACTCCCTCCTCTGATCGGTGTTTCTCATTAACAAATGATTTGCACGTTACTTATGTTGATCTACATCGGCATCTCCATCTGCTAGGTGCTGGAATTATTGAAGATGTGCACACAGGTTTTGGGTTTGTGAGATACAACACCCATGTTGAAGCAACTTTGGCTATTCAGATGGGAGATGCTCGAATTGTGTTGTTTCTGGTTTTTTAGTCTTTAATGCCAAAAAACCAACCCGGACCGGGCCAATTTGAGGACAGAACAGTGGTTGTCACACCGGAAAAAAGAAGGTAAATTTATTGCTGACCACTGAAGCATGCTAAATGGAAGGAAGAATGAAACTTTACCTCTATCAAACTTTTTTCTGTCAATATCTATGCCAATTATCCGTGAAGCTCCAGCTGCTTTTGCACCCTCCGCGACCTATCCATAAAATTAATACCGTTATTTTACAGGGATGACACAGAAATATTAATGGATCTATTTTTCCAAGGGTGAGGGGGACCAAGCAAGACAACAACTTACTGCAAGTCCAATCGTCCCAAGTCCAAAAATAGCAACAATGGACCCTGCTTCTACTTTTGCAGTGTTCCAAACTGCTCCAAGACCTAGAGACAAGAGATGTGTGTAACTTACACTTGCATACATCAAGATGAATGCATGACATCATCCAAAAAACCCGAACATACACCAAAAACTACCAGCAGACTTCGACAGGAGGGATCGCATAAATCAGAATTAATGTTGAGATGCAAACAGGAACTTCAAATGCAACAAAAGAATCTTCCTGGAGCTCAGCGTAGTGCTTAAAAAAGTTGGGAAAAAACAAGATATACTTACCAGTAGGAACACCGCAGCCAAGGAGGCAAACTTTCTCCAAAGGGGCTGCTGGGTCGATCTTAGCAACGCTAACATCATGCACAACTGTGTACTGGCTGAATGTTGAGGTTCCCATGAAATGGTAGATGGGTTTTCCTTTAATTGAGAATCGGGTTTTACGATCATTCATCATGACTCCAACACCAGTGGCTGCACGAACTTTTCCACAAAGGTTTGTCTTCCCTGATTTGCAAAACTTGCATTCTCGGCATTCCGCCTGGTAGCAAGGGATAACATGATCACCTGGCTGAACCTCTGTCACGCCTTCACCAACGCTTTCGACAATCCTGTGTCCAAAAAATTCATTAAACGACAACACACAAAGAGTTGAAACATGCGGGATCATCATGATGATTCGTGTCATGTATGATATCATCCATACCCAGCAGCCTCGTGACCAAGAATACATGGGAAGAGACCTTCAGGATCCTACAACATCAAATAACAAACAAATTAAATAGTAATTATTATTAGATCAGGAAATTAAAACCCCTAAACTTTGAAAAGAAAAGGAAAGGAAAATACCTTTCCACTCCAAGTGTAAGCATCAGTGTGGCAAAGAGCAGTGAAGAGAATCTTGATTCGAACCTCACCGGCCTGTGGTGGAGCCACCTGCACATCCTCTATTACCAACGGCGTGTTCGCCTCCCAAGCAACCGCAGCTTCGCAATTCCAAATCCAAAATCATAGATTACTAGGTAGTTGTTATTATAGCGAAATCACAAATGCATGCACATATATATATATAGAAAGAAACAAAGAAAGAAAGAAAGAAAGAAAGAGAGTACCTTTGCAAGTGATGGGCTGTCCCTGAGTAGCCATGGATGGAGAGTGAAGTCAACAGAAGAAACCAACGAGAGAAAGAATTGAAGATTGCAGATGGTGGGAACTTCAAAGAGGACTGGGATTTATATAAGATAAGTAGCTGTTTTTTTTCTTTTTCTTTTTGTCATTTTTCTTCCAAGAGGACTGGCATTTTATTTTTTATAATAATAATAATAATAATAATAATAATCATAAAATGCTTGTAACTAAATATTGTAAAGTTAAATTCTTCTATTTTTCTTTCTAATTATTATAGTTATACTTATAATTATAATATTTATTAAACCAAAACGACGTCCGTACGTACCCATTCACAATATATAGCACAGTTTTTATGTGTTGATATAATTTAATAAATTGCGATGGAAAAGGAATGTGATCAATTAAAATCCCTCTTCTTCTTTTGTGGTAGCCAAACCTCCGACTAGTTTGGGATAAGGTTTATATTTTAGATAATTAGTTGAATTCTTGATTTTAATAATTTGATTTGTCATCTCTAGTGTGTAAAAGATATTTTTTAGTGTATTCAGGGACCTTTTAATGATTAAATCAGTGATTTTTAAAAGAAAATATAATAATATTACAGAGAAAATCTGAAAATAAATATTTAGTAGAAAATGGAAATTCCAAACTTTTTGTTTAAAGAATTTATGGTCTATTTACAGTCATAAATATTTTTATGCAGAGGAATGACTAGAGTTTAATATTTTCCTGATAATATCAAAGAGAAAAAATATCAATGACATATATATTGATATTGATGAAAAATATCCCTGACATATATATTAATAAGAAAAAAATATCTCTCACATAAGTACTAATAAGAGAGAAAAATCACTAACATGTGCATTAATATCGATAGAAATATAGTGAATTTTTTAAAGACTTTTATACACCTAATGTATGTAAAGAGAGTAGCATCCAAAATGTAGTTGTGCCCAAAAAAGATGGGTCCTTCCCTTAACTGAGCCCAAATGAGATTGAGTTTTATGGAGGGAGGTTTAGGCCCTTAAATTTGAATTTATCAATAGCCCCCCTAAAACCTTGTGATTTTTATACGTAAAGGCTTGTAAATATGGTCAATACGACGAGTTTGTAAAAAACTATTTTTTGAGAAGCGGGGTGAAAACCCCGGTTAATATACTTAGTACGATGAGTGTGTAAGGGTATGCTCCATGTTTGAAAAACAATTTTCTAAGTATATAGAGGTAAACTATAGAAGAACTCGTACTTAGAAAATTTTTTGGGAGAATAAGGTGAAACTATAGAGGAATTTATACTTAGTCATGGTGGTATATATTTAGCCATAAAACGAGGGTTTTATTATGTTTTTGAGGTCGACCATCTCAATCTGTCATGGAGAGTGAAGCTATCACATTAGAGGAAATGTAGATGTGCCCAAAGAAAATGGGCCATTCACTTTGATGAGCTGAGAAAGATATTAGGTTTTATAGGCTCTTAAATTTAGGTTTATCACCCGCCATGTTTCATGAAAAAAAATTATAAATATAATAAAATACATGTGTGAAACAATTAAATATATATATATATAAAAAGATAATATTGTCCCTTCAATAATATAATTAATAGAATACTAAAGAAAACATTTGAGGTTTGAAAATGAATGATTAATAGGATATTTGATAGTGTAGTAATGGTTAGTTTTCAAAATATTTTTTACTTGGAAATATATTAAAATAATATTTTTAGTACTTTTTAAAAATAATTTTTAATATTAATATATTAAAACAATTTAAAAATATATAAAAAATTAAATTTTTATTAAAAAAACACCTAAAGGATAAATACAATTATTGAAATGTTGTTAGGCCACCCTGGACTGACTTTTGACTATTGACTTTCGAGGTGGTGATGGTTCAAATGCAAAACGAAACGCTGCACGAAAGTGTACCAAAGTGAAATTAAAAATGCAAAACAACTCCTATCTAGCCTGCCTGCCTGCCTGCCTGTGGCTGCCGATAATGACAAGATGTTAGCACAGATTTTTCGTTTTAGAATATTCAACTCCCTGAAGTTTGAACTTCAGTGATCAGAGGAGAAATGCAATTTCTTAACGACTACTAGGCCCTTCAAAGCAGAACGAATGTGACAACTCCTCTGTGCTCTCTCCATCGAAAATGACTTGGGTTTGTGGTGGGCCTGCCTTACATCTCAGTTGGGTTTTAGGTATGTGAGTGCTTTTGGACTTCTGCAATCACTTGTAATTCACGTATTAATTTTTTTTTTTTTAAGATAAAAACCGTATGAATTTTACTTTAAAATAAATCAGTTTTGCAAGATTAGATATATCTTTTAAACTGTATATTGAATCGAGCTTAAAACTTACAATGAGGTATTAAACATATGAAACTATAGCATGATAAAATCTCAGGTCAATCAAAGTTCGAGAATAAATTATTTAAAGTTGTTGTTACTGTTTTGACAGATTTATCGACAAAGTGTTCTTTCTTGGCTATTTTTAGCCCATTCGATCCAGACCTGTAATGGGTTAGTTTTGGACAGCAAAGGGATATTAAATTAGGCTTATTTAGGCCTTAAACTTGTGCATGATTTTGGGCTACAAGGGTTCTTAATGTGGTTTGAATTCATTGAAGAATTGAAGTCCATACTTTGCGAGGATTCCAAGTCCTACATGAAGTTGATGTGGCGACATCTAATAAGGGGATCTTTCTCCTTGATTTTTCTTCTTCTTATTTTACAGGAATTTCTAGCACATCAAAGATACTAAGAGGATGCAATACAAGGAAGTGAATTCTAGTAATCAAAATAAAGTTTTCTAGTTAAATTCCTCCACTAAAAGTTTCGGCAAAAAAACCACTCTAGAGAGCTTGGAGATTTCAGATACATGGAGGAATTCTACCATAAAAAGTTTATTTTTATTATCTTATTTTATTTATTTGATGTTGAATAATTATCTTTAATTTAGGTTTGTTTTGGCCTTTTAGACATTGTTTAAGAGTTTATTTCATTAGTGAACTTATGTTAGTTGATTTATGGTTCTGACCTATTCGCATGCAACCCAAAAAAGATCCATTTTAGAGTTATTTAAAGAAGGCTATATAATGTTTTTTGAGCTATAAATTTTGACTACTTGGTGATAATAAACGTGAGTTTCTTCCTATTGATTATTTGCGGTAAAACATCCTTTTTTGCAAGGATAAAACTCATACATCCGGCTTATAAAAAATTAATTGGATTCGTGACATCATTCTCATACTTCGGGTTTTTAAACACATGGTTATTTATGGGTCTAAGTTTATTCCTATACCTTTAGTTCTGAGGTATATGGTGTAACAGTCCGACTGTACGACTCGATCAATGTTAAAAGATCCCAACATATCCTCTTTATTTGAGGGTAATTGTTTTTCCAAAAATTCGGCAGAGTTTCGTTTGCATTTAGGACATCCCAAGTTATCGACTACTATCAATTTACTTAATTAACCAATCATCACAAGGTCCCATAATTCCGGATCTTATATCAAACCTCATAATTTCACATCTCATACAATCCACATAATATATATATCCTACAAGTAAGTTCAATATGAACATAGTCCAAACATAATATCATAAAATTTAAAAGGAAAAGAATATTAACATGCAAAGAAAGTATCTACAACTTAATAAGTGTTCTTAAATATTTTAAAAGGGTTAATTACAAGATAACTAAAATACCACATGCTAAGTTGAACTTTTATAAATACATCAAGGTTTACACAAAAGTATACTACATAAACACGTTAATTCCTTTTTGTTTAAGTTAAATATTTACATAAGCTTCACAAAGTAGAGTCCTAAACTAATTATCTTCCAGGATATTTGATGGACCTGTTACATAAATAAACATACTATTATGTTGATAAAGAATATATATGCTCATGTAATGAATACGAATGAAGTATTAACTTTCTATCGGACCCTTAAGAATTCTAATAGAGAACTTATATCTTGCTTGTAAATCTTTTAAACTTAATTAATACTCATTTGTATATTCTTAATTTGAATACTCTTATTTACTTGCATGAAGTGGGTGACCTTGCAAAGTCTAATCTTGTGATTTATATCCAGGCAATCCTATCACGGATGCCATTAGCCGAAGCTAATCTTGTATTTACGCTAGACTTTATTTACATTGAACACAACATTTATTGTAATTGGATTCACCAGAAGAATTCTAAATTGTATAAGTGCAAATAGGAGGAGAATCATGTACCTTCTTCGCCTGTCTCGCGACCTCCCCTAACAGAAGATTCAAACCTAGTTGCTCCTCTTGAATCATAAGGAAGTTTTTTTGTTATGATTTCTTCAAGCCGACATTATAGAGAATCCATATTCATCCATTACTCATTTATTACTTTCTATACATGTTCATTTTCTCATTATAACATACATACATATATCATGTATATTTTCAGAGTTAGTATCTCAATGTGCAAGTGTTCGTATGACTCAATTCTTTTATATCTTATATATATAGTATTCACGTGAAAGCCTACCGTTACTGTCTAGATATTGAACTGTTACTGTCTAATTTTCAACTGTTACTGTCCAACTTTGAATTGTTACTGTCCAATTCTTCAACTGTTACTATACAACCGTTACAGTCTAGACATTGAAATGTTATTGTCCAATTTTCAACTGTTACTGTCCAACTTTGAATTGTTATTGTCCAATTTTCAACTGTTACTGTTTGAACACTCATCAGATTTTTAACTATATCTAAAGTTCTAAAACTCCATTTTAAGTGAGATTGATCTCCTTAGAAAGCTAAGACACGAGACTATAAGTTCTCTGAAGGGAGGAGAACCCAGTTTTGCCTCCAAAATAGTCAAAATTGCTCATTAACTAATTAGTCCTACTGCCCTACATAATCAGTCACGACTCAGTCTCAGCTGGTAACCCATAACTGAAGTTCTAAATCTCCAAATTGAGCAAGACCAGTTTCTTTGGTTAGCTAACATTCAAATCTACAATTCCTATGAGGAACCCAATCCTAATTCCCTCATCCTCAGACCTGAAATCTCATCGAAAGTCAGGAGACAAGTTTGTCCAAAAGTTGTCTCCCCCCTCCCCTTCACACAATACTTTCATAAACTACATACCACACACATGAATTAACTTAATCTCAACAATAAGTACTTTTTCCTCAATTTATTTCAAAAAACCCTAACCTATGATTCAATATCAAGGTATCAATTCTTTATTGAATTTAAAAATAAATTTTTTTTAAGATCATGTTTAGAATACCTTACCAGGTACAAATTAAGATTTTGATCTTCAACCAATTGAAGATTTTCAAGTCCCTCCTTTCTTTTCTTCTTGTTCAATTTCTTGGTAATCCTTTACTCTCAAGTGTTTATCCCATTTATAAGCTCTGAATCTTGGATGGGTTCTTGAAATTTTAGTGTTTCTTTCTTGATTTCTCCAAAATGGGTATATAACTCCCTATCTTCTCTCCTTATGGTTCCTATAGATTTTTGGTGAGAAGAGAGTATTGATACTCTATATTTTTCCTTATTTGCATTTAGGTCCCCTTTTCCTTTAAGTGTATTATTCTCTTTAATTAAATTCAACCCTTAACAGTACCAGGTTTATTATAATGTTTCAAACTATTTAGCCTGGAAATTTATATTAAAAAATTTCTGAATTTCTGTTTTTATTTAACTATATGCATGAATTTCTTCACTTTTATTTATTTTTTTCCCGGGGTTTACACATGGTTACCTCTAGGTCAGAGTTCTATCAAATCTGTTTTTCAGCTTTCCGGGTTGTATTTCCATTTTGTTGGGGGTTGCTTGACCACGCGATCAAAAGATCTGTATTAGTTGGTATCAAAACTAGGCTCCAACTCTATTTTCCCAATTTTTGTTTTGGTTCTTCCTAAAATTTGAGTTTTTGTTTTCGTTGTTGATTTTCTTCGCGTCTAGCACTAGGGTTTGTGTTAATTAGGGTTATCTTTGGGTCCAAGTTTTTTTTTTCCAATATCTTTGGTTCTTAGATGCATGGTTATTTCTAGAACAAGGTTTCAAACCTGATATTTAGCTTTCTTGGGTTGGTTTTCAATTTTATTGTAGGTTGTGTGACAACGAGGTTCACACCACGTCACCTATATATTTTTTTTTTTGAAAAAGAGCATATGGAAAATTATATTCCCCTTTAAAAAGAAAAACATAACTCAAGTAAGCCTGGTCACATAAACCTAAGTTGTAAGTCCCATGTGTTTGGGCTATTTTAAGCCCATGTATGTTATGCCACTCATGCCAGACCACGTGCATGGACCTTTTTTTAGGGTTTTTTTATTTTTTATTTTGTCCTTTTAGTTTTTTTCTTCCAACTTTTTCCATTCAATTTCAGTTTTTTTTTTTTTTTAATTTTTTGTTTTCTTTTTTTAAAAAAACAACAAAATTTTAACATTTTTTATGATGTTTTTTTTATAGAGTTTTATTTAATTTAGTGTATAACATTTTATTTATTTAAATTTAATGTATTTTTAACCCATTAAAATTAAAAAAACTAAATCATATTATTATTTTTTGAAGGTTTTTTTTTACTTAAAAAAACTTCTTTTTTTGTTATTAAACTTTTAAAAAACATAAGGGCTATTTTTGTTAGACTCCTGCGCATCACCCTTATTTATTTCTTTAAGAAAAAAGATTGGTTTTTGATATATAAAAAAGGTTTCTTACACCTAGCTGGCATATATTTAAATGAAAATTAATTTTAGTAATAAAAAATTATTAAATCTAATGAGATCCATAACTGGTTCACGATTTTAATAAACTAATCTTTATTACCTCGAGATTTTTTTAATTAAATACTTTTATTCAATTTATTCCTTTATTTTTTTCTGCAGTTGCTATAAAAAAAACATAGAATAAACCTATATATTGAATTGTTTTCTGAAAAAAAAGTATCTGAAATAGTTAAGTTTTTTAGAGTACGCGTCTCTTTCAGGAACTCTTCTGGTTCAAAAAGCCCGGAGGTAATGGGGGAGATAAGTCAACGGAGAAGATGACTGCTCGCTCCTACACCTCTTCGCAATGTGTAGGGCAACTGAAAAATATTTGAGAATAGTACGCAAACGATATTAAAAAAGAGAAAAAAATGACTCGAGTCAACTTGCCAAACCTGTGATCTAAATCATAAGATCGAGATAATCCAATAGAAAATAAATTAAAACAAATTATAAAACTCAATTCTTAATTAAACTAATATTGAAGGATGAAATTGAAAACAATTCAATTAAAAAAGACTAAAAAAAAGCTAAGTCATCTCAGGTTAACTTGTCAAACTTGTAACTCGAGACACAAAACCGGAATAACCATTAAGTCTGGGTTAGGCTTAGCCCGACCACATGAGATGGGTTTATTGGGCATGAGACTCAAGTCCATACACGCAGGTTAGGCTCAGGACCAACCCAACCCAATTTGTTAGGGCATAAGAGGGCCAAACAAGCTTCTTCTTTTTTTTCAATGTATTGGTCAGACCCAAACCAGCCTACGGGCTGGGCTTGGTCCAGCCTATCCTACATAGTCATTGTAAATCTACTTTAAAAATATTTTTAAATATAATTAATTTTTTTATAAATCCTTTTATTAAAATGAAACAAACACACACACACACACACACCATAACCCTCTTAACTCTTTATTTTTTTAGTTTTTTCTTAGTTTAAGAATCCTAAATAAAAACTATGTATGTATGTACACGTGTAACATGCAAGGTTAATAAATTTGACCATAAATTGAAAAAATTGATAAGTTTAGGGACTTAATTAAACATTGAATTAGTTTAATTAATGCAATCAGTGGCTTAATTGAAGAAATATCAAAGTTCAGGGTCAATTTGGGTCAAAATTGCAAGAAATTAAAATTGAAGGACCGAAGTGAATAGATTTTGATACTGTAAGGAGGTTAATTGATTTTTCTAGGGGTAAATCCGAAAGAATTAAAGGTTTGAGGAGTGAATTAAGGACTTAATTAATTAAATTTGAAACCATGGACTATTTTATAAATGACGCAAAAATTTGATCTAGGGAAAAAATTAAAAAAAAAATTCAAAGATAAAGGCTTGATTGCAATATTTCAGAACTTCATGGGGCAAATTAAAGATGACCCCACGACCTAAAACAACGTCGTTCCAAGCACTGTTCATTCTCTTCTCTAGAGAACAGGGGAAGCCCGTTCGGTGATGGCACTAAAAATAGCTTCAGCCAGACCCAATCCCCTCACCAATCTCACCAAATCCAAGCCAAAATCACAGACCGGGTTGTCTACCACAAATCACATGGGTTTTTCAATTCCATTCATCCCCACAATGTGCCTCTGGCACAAGGATAAAGTTAATCACCAACAGTCCAACAATGGCAGGAGTGTTGGTGTTTTCGCTCCACTACATGGAGCAAACCCAAGCAGTGGTCATCTTTATCTACAAGATTACCATCCTAAGAGAAGAGGAGTATGACTCTATAAAAGCCAGATGAAGGGCCAGAACCAAGGATGGAGAAAAAAAACAAAGAGAATAGAAGAGAGGCAAAAAAGGATGGAACCCAGAAAGCAAAAAAAAAAAAATATAGAGAGTGGAAAAAAAAAACAACAATGAAGATCTGTGTTGATTCGCCCGATCTAACCAGAGAAAAAAAAAACAAGAGAAAATAACAAAACAAAAAGGAAATAGAGAAAAACACAGAGAACCAGAGAAAATCCAAAGAGCAAAGGAGTAACAAACCCAAAGCCAGAAAGAAGGGTGACCAGAGAGAAACAAACAAAACAAAAATGGAGGGGAAGAAAGGAGCATTGCCCAACCAGCATCGTCTTACGTCTTCATCTCCAACAACAACAAAAGCAGGTAAGCTCTTCTTTTTCCCCGTTTTGCAATTCTAATTAGTTGTTCATTGTGCAAGCATGCATGAATTAATTCACGCGGGCCCGCTGCTACAACACTTGGTCACTGGCTTGGGCAGTGACCAATAAGCTAGATCAAACCTGAAAAAAAAAAAAAGGAAATGTTGAGACCGAGTTGGGCCTGGAACTCAGGCCTAGTTGACTTAATTTTTTGGGCTAGGGTGTATTTGGAAAACATACCCTTATGTCTTTTTTTTTTACTCTTCTTTATCTTAATATCTAGTCAAATAGGTCTTTTAAGATATTAGAAAATTCTAAAAAAAAAATTGAGGACCTTCTTAAATTTATTTGTGGATCCCTCGCATGTTTTTTTTATGACTTTACTTAGTATTGGGTTGTAAACTTATATTGTAAAATGTGAATATAGTATGCGATACATATCTGTTTTTTCTTCTTTTTTTCTCTAAAAAAATGAGAAAAAGATATGTTTTACTTTTAATTCAAAATGTTACTTGTTTATTCACCGACGCTAGTGTTAGGAATATTTGTATTCACTAATGTCAAAATTAGAAATACCCTCGATGCTCGATATTCACTAATGCTAGAGTTATGAATCAAAACACTAGAATTAAAAATTATTTCAAACCTCAATATTCACTAATACCAAAGTCAGGAATATCATACTTTTTTGTAATATTTACCAACACCAAGGTTGAAAGTATTTGTAGTTAAATATTCACCAGTGCTAGAGTCAAGAACATTAGAAGTAGACCATTCAAAGCATAATACAACAAATCCTTAGCAATTTAAGACAAAATCATCAATGCATCCTACCTTAGGTAAGATGTTTTAGGGGTGATAGTATCTTTCCTTTTACATAATCAGTATCGTGCCATAAAATCTTTGTTGACCAGTTAGGGTTTCTAGTGACTATAAAACTAGGTGATGACTCCATAAACCAAACATTTTTCCCCTCTAAGAGTAAGATGTCAGATATATGTTCTTTTGCCTAAAAATTTTAAAGGTCTCCGCGATGTCGGGTGCAACCCTACGATTAAGATTGTAATTGAACCTTATACTAAAGTTCATGTTGAAAAACTATTTTAAAATAAGGTTAATAACACATTTGAGGCTAAATTAAAACTGGAGTCTACTCAGTTTTAAAGTTAAAACTTTGTTGAGATTTATTTTCTAATATACGCTCTTTAACATGAAACATTAACATGATTAAAATAAATTAAAGGTGAATGAAAAATTGATCTCAAAGAATTCTTGGTTGGTATATTTTTGTGAACCCAAAAACTCTATCTTGGATAGAAAAGAAGCAAGATTTTCTAAATGTTTATATAGTGAAAATGTGAAGAGTTAAAATTGAGCCTAGAGAGCACCCAAGTTTTTAGAACGAAAATGACCTATGAAAAATGAGATTTGGGCTTAAGCTACACACGCACAACCTGACTTGTGCTCAAGCTTCAAGTTAGGCTTTGGCTTAGGATTGGATTTTAGGTGTAGTATAAAATAATATTTTAAACAACAAAAGAAATTATTTTTTTCCAACCTATTTTTTGAGATCGGGCTTGAGTTGATAATTATTTAGCCTACAACGAATTATTATTTTTTCAATCCATTAGTTAGTCTAACCTATGAATAAAATTTTGATCACTTAGTCTTTTTCTTCATAAACTTGAATAGTTTTTCCAGTATAAATTAGGTTTAATATTGTTTTAAGACATGTAATTAAGAGTAATAATGGAGCGAATTTATTTTAGTAATTATCAGAATTAATTATGTATCATCTTTGTTCCAAAATCCACTATAAAAAAGAAGGAAGAGTGTTCTAGATATTTTTTGGATAATTTTTTTTTCAAGATATTTTTACTCTTTTTTTCTCGATTTTTTTTTTAGCTTTTCTTCTTTGTCTAAGCTTTGTTTTTCCTTTTTATCTAAAGCTTAAGTTTACTCTTTGTATAGAGACATATAAGTTACATTTTCTTTGGTCTATGGACCTTGTAAATAATTATGTTCGGATAATGGCATCTTCAAAGGATGACCGGGATGAATAAATGATTAGCTTTGGCTAATGGTATCCTAGGTGGATGACCGGGATGATTAAATAATTAGCTTTGGTTAATGACATCTTAAATGGATGACCGGCTTCCCTTTGTTTTGACTTCAAGCAGAGAGAAAGTTCAAAGATCAAGATTTTTTTATTTCATTTAAAATCCATCTCCTTAACATTAAATTAAAGTGGGTCTATCGATACAAGTGGTAAGACCGACAATTTAGCATTCAAGACCTGGCCGATGGCTACTTCAAATTCAAGTGTCATTTACCTTAACACAACTCGGGCTAATCGACTCCTAGGCCAGGCCTAGCTAGACTTAGTGAAAGCAATCAAACCAAAGAAACACTTATTCCTTGCGGAGCAACGGCTAAAGCTACAAATGAAAGCAATGGTTATGCCAGTATGCTAATGATATCCAAGAAGTGTGACCAGGAGGAATAAACAATTAGCTTCAGTTAATGGCGTCCTAAGAGGATAGCTGAATTTTGGAATTGTGAGTTAGTTTCAAGAATTGATGCGTTCATATGTACTATGTTTTGTAGACACCAAGTATATGAAAGAACTACGTTTGTTATGCCTTAAATAGATAATAACATTAATGCTTACATTATACTATTTAATTGCTTATTATTAATTATTTATAATCCTTGTAAATATTTGTATTGCAACAGGGACATCACACCAACGAGGTACCTAGAAACGTCATTACACGAGAACTTACTTTTGAAAAGAATTATGTAGTCACATTTTAAATCACGATGTATTTTGTATGAACAAAGTGTATTAAATGTGTATCTGTTATTCGATACTCTTGTTTAATTTTGTGATGTCTATTAATATTATAGGAATGCAAACTTATAATTATGTACGTATATTTGAAATGTAAACTTGTAATCATGCAAACATAATACCATGTGTTTGTGTAAGAATTGTTGTTAATGAAATGCTGATTGATGTTTGGCGTATGGATTGAGCCTCGATAATGAGGGGAAACTGATTTATCAATTCCCGAAATGTTATAAAAAAAATTACCATTGTTTTGGCTTGAAAAACCGGGTTATTACATTTAACCCCTGTCTTTAGTGTTGATCCATTACTTAATATTGAGTCTTACCCCAAAGGCATATTACACTAACATATGTATATATGTATCCACAATCTCATTCATTAGCCCTTATATAGGAAGGCTTGCATGCGATAATCAAGTTATGTAACATCCCTAAATTTTAAATATAGGTTTAACATAATATCAAGTCATGATTTCTTAAAAGCTAGGGTAATTGTTTTTTAATCTCATAATCCAAAATTCATGATTACATAATTCCATCTTTAAAGTCATTTAAAATTCTACAAAAATTCCAACAGAGTCTTTCTTAAAACTGAACATGCTTAAGTGTCAACATCAACAATCAACATACACAATCAAGACTTAATCTATGGTCCAACCATCCTGGATTTTTTCCATGAGCAACACAAATTTCCTTTCATTTCACAATCCATAATCAATCACATTAAATATATTTCACAATAGTTACATGCATTTTTAATTTAATAAATAGAAATAAGTATTATGTTAAATTTCAAATCTAATAAAAGAGATTCAATACTTATATTACATGGAACTTAATACTAGTTTAGTTTACAATACAAACATTTGTCACAGAATTATATTACAAAAAGGGAATTCAACCTATCAATAATTACATCATTATTAGCTAAACAAAAAGAAATACTATAAATAATTAATTGCTCAGCTTGGATCTATGATTAACCTAAAATCAATTCTTTTTACAATATAAACACATAATTCAGCAATTGATACAACAAAGCATATACTACTCCATTTTTATTTCATTAATCCAAAATCAACATTTTAAAAATAAACGTGTCATCTCTTTCTACTTAACAACTTTTTTATTCTATCTAAATAATTAGGTCCATGTTGTAGATGGATCAAGACTCTCTTACACATAGATTAAAGTTTATTCACATGCATTTCCAATACCTTCACAGCACTTTGTTCATTATTATTCCACTCATAATTACACATTGCCCACTTTTCTTCCCTCCACAGACCTTCGATCCAAACACACAAACTACATTAACAATGCTTTGAATCCATGCTTCACCAACAAATTTCAACTTTCTGTTTCTTTTTTTAGCTGCAGTGTTTCCTCTTGCTTTGCAGCTCCTGCACTTTCATACACTAACATATACTTTTGTGTAACTGTTCTTTTCATTTCATCTTATTTTACATCATCTTATTCACAATTTACACTTGTAAATAACAACATACTCCCCGTATGGAGGTTTGTTCACCAACTAATATGGAGGGATGAGATCTACAGCTACCATAAACCCGTCCTTGGGAGCATGAAACTAATCTTCCTCCTAACATTTGATTCAAAAATGTGTTCAGTGAAATCACACGCTCTTCACTTTATTCTAAATTGCCACGCATCATTGCTTGAATCAGAACTCAGAAACATTATAGAAGAAAAAAATTGTTTCAAGCTGAGCACCACCAAATTCGTTTCCATCGTCAGCTAACATTGATAAAGAGCCAAAGCCTAAGTGAGCTAGCACCCATTGAAGAGGGCAACCTGTAGTAACTATTAAACAATAATTCATTTGGTCAATAAAGAAAATATTCAATTGAAAGAACGAAAATGTTCTTTTTTTTTTTTCTTTTTGCATAAGCAGAGAAGGAGAGGGTAGAATTAAAAGGAAAACATGCAGACTTGTATTAGTACGCTACTGGGGCACAATATTTTACATTTTAGCACATAAATTGTTATACATTTCCACAATTTTCTGGTGAGAAGAAATCAGTAAGTGTAGAACTCCAGAAGTTAGTCACACCTGCTTCAAATCAGGCCCGGAGACGCGCACCAAATGTTGAGCTTTTGCCTCGTGTACAATGGTGAGCTTTCTGGTCCAATGGAAGCAAACATTGCAGAACCTAAGAAAATGCACGAATATTGATTGAACAAATTCTGAAATTGGGATGCATTGTATGAGAAAGTTGAAATAAGGTACAAGTAAATACCATCAGGCTGAGCTGCGCAGATTGCACAAAGGGGAAACATGGGGGTTTAACCTTCTAGAGCATATGTCTGGACCTGCAATCCATATAAAAACGATAAAACAAAAATAAGAACTGAGGGGCAAGTAAATAGCAGGGAAAGGAACCAATGGACATGAACATTCTAAGGCACCAGACAAACCACCAACTTTGCATTGAGTGAAGTCACTTGTATCATTTATTCTACAGAAAAACACTTGAGAAACCAAGGCTAGCTCAATAGGCACTAACAATATCATCCAAATAGAACTAGTTGACCTAGCAAATTTTCCACTGCATGACAACCCTAGTTCCTATTTCCATGAGGTAAACAATAATGTCCGAGCAAGACACCATGAACCACCCAGATCTTTTGGGAAAAGCACAAGCAGCTACCTAAACCCAATCCCAATTTGCATTAAAATGATGTCTAATGGTAAAAACTTCAAATTAGTCATTTGATACTTCACAGACCAGATATCATACCAAATCTCAGAGCTGCTGAAAATGAGTGCACGGGGAAAAAATAAGGCAAAATGCTCCAAAGGATTGATAACCCCTAGTTAATTTCCATGATTAACAGATTTCTTTTACATCCTTTTTTCCCTTTTTACATTTGACATGACATAAAAGTGCTTTCTTTTTATTCGATGTGCAACTGCACTAGTGCTCGTTTCTGTGATCCAGATAAGATTTATAAATGGAAGCATGCATAAAATAAGGTAACTGAACACTGGCATCTTCTAATCAATAAAAGAAAATAAAGCAACCTTTCATTTTATTCTACCTCAGTCAAGTTATCTTCAGGAAAGTGATTTGGTCTGGTACAATTAACACCATGGACACCATCATACTTGAGGACTCTAAGTTTCCCTTCCTGTAGTTTACTGAAAACTGTTATGCAGTTCAAAAGTATAGATTAATAAGATGAACATGATCAGAGAAAGGTGCACACCTTGGTTCCATAGACAAGACCTCCTCCGGCAAAGGGATGAAAACAAGCAACATTGACCTCATCCTCTGCGCTAGGAAGCACTCTCACAAGGTCCATATCCGAAACTCTGTAAACCTAATTGACAGAAACAGAGGACTAGAGTTGCAAGACTGACATGCCAAATCCCAGAGACAGTTACAGTATGAAATATAGGTAGGATATAAACCCTTGCTGCTAAACATAATAAGTTCACTATTTATGTTTTTTCCAAATAATATTTCTTTTCCAGAATAAAAACCATCGTTTCAATAATAGTGACAATTGCAACCGTGACTCTGGGTATTAATTGGGAAGTATATAACCCATTGGCCATAACATCTTTGCACATTTACGCTCAAAGAAACCTTTTTCCAGTAGTACAAACTCCAAGTTTCCGTCTAGTATTAGCACAATCACCTGCAGACTTTTCTATTCAAAAATCATTCCTTCATCGATCATATAGAAAAACTATCTCAGTCAATTCACTGTCAGCACATCACAAACTATGTTTGCTAGAGCAACAATTTTCTGCTTCATAGGAAAGCCACCTCAATTAATTCCAATGCAACAATTGTAAAGCATGACAACGTTGGCAAATAAAGCAGAGAGATTGATTGTTTTTACATGAATGAAGCATAAATCCATACAGAAAAGGACATCTTATCACAAAATAACAATCACCCAACAGAAAATTCTCGAGTAAAAGGGAATCAAGAATAAGGACAAAAGGCAGGGAAAGAAAATGAACTTTATACCTCCAGAACTGTATAAATAGGTGTTGTTGTTTCCCCATCAATGACAATGCTTTTTAGAAGGGAGCCATGACGTCGGCCATAAGCCAGTAATATGTGCTCCGACATTGGTGAGAACTGCACATGGCATCAAATACAAAGCACAGTAATATCAACCAACAAGGAAATGTTAATAAACAAGCAAAACATCTATGACCTTCACCATCTACACCAACATAATTAGAAATCCATACAAATAAGATAAACATATTCAGACTGGTATTTAAAAGGACAAAAAAGTCCACCAGGACCAGATATTCTAGTATTTGCAACTTAAGTATCTTAAAAATATTATATCTGAATCGCAACCCTTTTGTTACCAGTTTAGCCAAATGCACTTAACACCACAAGGAAGAGCACACAATGAATTACAGTTCAAAAGTCCTCCTTTTGTTGCCAGTTTAGCCAAATGTGCTTAATACCACAAAGAAGAGCATCAGCATATCCTTTACAAGCTAAATGCAATTGAATGTTGAGAATTCACATGGAAAATGGAGGGAGAACAAACAAGCAGTAACCAGCAGAGTACAGGTAAGTTTTGACCTTATTATGCTAACTATATGATAACCCATCAATAGGCCAAAAGATTTTGCATCTCAATGCAAAGACAAAGGCCTGCTTGTAATAGAAGTAGACCGGTAAATATGAAAACAGATACATCATACATGTTCCTTTCACCTATGAAAGATCACTGACCTGGATTGAAGTCAAACAATGAGCAGCTCTAATTGCACGTGACACAAGCACTGAACCAAAGCTGTATGAACAGAAAAGCCACTTTGATAGATAAGACAATCATTCATCTGGATTAAAGAACAAGAAAGAATCAAGTGCACTGTAAAAGTTGGATAGAATTTTACGTTGCCTCCTCCAAGGAATATATGCGAAGCTCGTACACTACTTGGTGTGCTGATATTGGGTGTCTAGTAGGGGAAGTAGCAGCCCCAGCATCTTGATGGACTAGCGTTTGTAAACCGGGATCAGCTTCCATATGGGGCAGCATACAAGCAACACAGGCAGCTAAATATCTTCCGCATGGTGAAAAATGAGCGCCCATTTCACTGAAAAAACAATAGCAGCCAGAGAGACACGAAGTGAACATTGAAAGGTCAGCCAAAATATATTAATAAAATGCAAATCCAAAAGATGACCAAGCTGTCCACTATGACTTAAGAAGAAATTTAAGAAGTGATGTGGTTATGATATAGAGTTCACTGAACATAAAGCAGCAATAAAAACGCCTCATCCTTGCTGGAGCAAGCAAAGAATATACTTAAAAATCAACAAATTAATACTTTCTTTTTGGTCAAAACAATTTAAATTCTATCATGCTGATTAATTAAGTAAACAACAAATTTGATAGGAAAAAGAAAAATTCCAGCCTTCAGCATACCTACAAAGGACAGCATGAGGTATGGTTAAGCGACATTTGTCAGCATTGAGTGGAGCACAAGGATGTTTTATGTCATGAGACCACACTCTAAGCTTTACAGTGCATGGTAACTCTGCAGCAGCTGCAGCTTCCAATGACGTGGCAATCTCAGACTGGATTCTATTAAATATGGGCTGATTATCACTACCTTCATGTCGCATATTAATGGGAGCCATACTTTCCCCGGATTCAGGCACAAAGAACCGGGAGCGTGAAATGCGATGCCGAGAGCCAGATCTCCCAGAGACCCCGGAGATGCTGGTGCTGCCAGGCATTGCCAAAGAAGCCACTGCAGCTTCCACATTCTGAGTAGATAGATAAGATGTCAGTGAGGAAGGACCAATATACTGGGCTGAACGTTCACGACTACCACTACTAAGAGGAACTGTCGAGGGTCCACCAGCTTGGCTCTGACCCATTAACCATCCCTGCAAAAAGGGTAACTCCCACCACGTGGAGTCTCTAGAGGGTAGAATCTGCTGAAGTTGCCCAAAATCAGTGGACTGCTGCCTAATTGAAGTATCTGCAGGTACTCCATCCATTGCACTATTACCAACACCAAGCGTCTCTAGATGAGCTGATTTTCCTTGAGGGTTCCCCCCTACAGGCGGCATTTCATCGGTCTCCATCGCGTCTTCTCTGGTGTTAGAAACTCCACCTCCCATTCCAGAAGGGAAAGAATTATTTACTATACCTTCTGCACTGGTACATGAACTAGAAGGGACTGCAGGAAATGTCTCCATGGGAGACACAAAGGGAACATATCTGTCTGTTGCATTTGTATCCATTTGAAGCTGCATTGAAGTAGAGGACTCCACTTGCATTGTACTTGAAGTGACAAGTCTATTAGCATCTATTCTACTATCATCTAAAGAAAATGAAGGCACGAACAAGAAAGGCAAGGACACAAGTGGTAGTTCAGAAGCCAAGCTAACACAATCACCAGACTGACCATTTGTGACAAAAACAGCAGGAGGAGGATATCTCAGGTAACCTGGAGATGTTGCCCGTGTCATAGAAGAATCTGAAGAGTCAAGATCATTGACCTGCATATCAGTCCAAAAATGTAATCTACATGATAGAATGAGTAAGTAATCAAATAAATGACCTTTGGGTTATTCACCTCAGCAGTCAAGAGAAATGGAGCACCGTGCGGGTGAAAATGCACTGCTCGAAGAGAGCGCCTAGTCTTCAATACAATAGTTGGCGAAGACGCCTCCCCTCTCTTATTGTAGTGCCATATGTACAACTGACACGTGAGATTAAATGCCAATGCTATGTTAAACTATATATTCAATGCAACACATGCCTTTCAAGTAATGAGAAGAAAAAAGTTTGTGTAAGTTGAGCAATATTAAAGTAATATTCAATACCTTGTGACCTGATGCAACAGCAAGCAATTCTCCTTCTGCATGGAAAGCAATGGAAGCAATAGGACGATCTGTGAGGGGAAACAAATTCACCAGGTCACACACACTCAACAACTACAGAAAAAGAAAACTGCATAAAAATAATCAATGTGTAGAGCTGAACTTACAGAAATCACGGGATCCTATACACTCTGATGTGTTTGCATCCCATAAGCGAACTTCATGATCCAAGCTTCCACTTGCAAGAATTTCTGGATGCAGTGGGTGGAACCTGACCTATAAAATTAGGGTCTTTAATATGGAAAAGATAACTTAAAGGTTGTTCATTTTCAAGCAAAGGCACTTGATTTGAGCTGAAAAGCAGGGTTAATAGCTTTAAATGGGGAGAAAAGGAAAGAGAAGGGAGATCAACAACAAAACTGTGATTGTACATGAAAGATAATGGGAAATGGTTGTAAAACAGAAAGGAAAGGGAAGCAGTCGCCCTTGAGAAAATGCAGTTTTTGAAATTGATAAATTGTAGACAGGTAGACTGCTATAGTACTAAATGAGTATACCGCAGAAAGATAGTTATAATGCCCTAACCGAAAAAATCAGCATGTTAACTGAATATATTCTATTCCCATTACTTTTTAGGAAGACATCTCAGTGGAGCAGGATTAAAAAAAGAAAGTGTTAGAATTTAAAATTTGAGTCTATGCCAAATAATTGCGTCAAATTTATCCATTATCCATTTATACGTAGCTGGCCAGAATTACAAAAGATCAAGAAAATTAGCGATCCTTGCAAAAAACCAAATTCCAACCTACCACCCAAGGCGTTCTCCGATGACCCATCAACACCTTTAAGCAGATTCCAGTTTGGCAATCGATTATCTTCACTGTGTGATCACCACTGCATAAAAAGAGAGAGAGAGAAGTGAGTACAACTTCCAGTTGGTGCAGGCATGACCAGGAAAAGACCAGAGTAGGAAGACTTGCTGCGTAGAAGCGAGTGTTTTTCCATCAGGACTAAATGCTGCTGCTATAGTCGACCTCGGAGGAGGCACCAATGGGCAATACTGCGCCGATAGATGGCGCAACGACTCAGCCTCAGCCCTAAAACATGAGCAAACAAACTCAGAACACGAAGCAAGCAGCCCACAAAGAGAGCTTAAAAGCAGCGCAATTACCATGAAATAAGACCGCGTTTCGCATCTCTAGCTGGTTCAGTTTTCGGCACGGATGAAGAATTATAATTCCATTGCGAAGCTTCTCCCCACCGCCTTTTTGGCGTGTGTTTAGTTCTAGGACAAATCTCTCTCTGCACTAACAAACACAAGGCGTTTCTACCACTGAAACATATAAGAAAAAATCAGAACCAAAATATAATCAATTTTCAGTAAATTCTAGCTAGCTCTCTCGTAAAGAGTCAAAATTAACGACTCGTTATGAATCTGTGAATAGAAATAAGAGTTTGTTAATCAGAAATTAAACCTAAGAAGAGGAGGATTGAGGGGAGGATTTCGATCCAGCGGCAAGGAAACTGGGGTCATTTCCTTGTTTGCACAATGAAGGGTTCACATGGAGAGGGGATTTTGAATGAAGCAGCTGCAATGGTGTTGAGGAGAAACCCTAATTCATTGATTGATAGATTTGAATTTGAATTTGCTGTGGAGGGGTGAAAGAGGGAGGGAGGGTAATGTTATGGGTGTTGGATTTTATTTTTGGACATAACCTAGTAAGAGGAGAGAGGAGGAAGGTGAATAATAAAATGTGTGCGCCTATGGCCTCAGAGAGAGAGAGAGAGAGATGTTAAAATAACAGAAAAATCTTACAGATCCCTGTTGAAACTACTACTTATTAAAGTGTCTGTAAGGAGTTACGACAACTTCATATTGGATGTCCTGATTAAGGGATAACTAGCTGCCTAACGGAGGATGCTTTCTATCCACTAGCTCACTCTTGATTAGGGGTGTTTAAAAAAAACCATTCAACCAATCAAACCGAAAAAATCAAGAAAAAATTAATTAAAAAAACTAAACTGATAGAAAAAACTAAATAAACCGATTAAAAAATAAAAAAATCACCCGGTCCGGTTCGGTTCCGGTTTAAAAAAGCTTAAACCGATTGAACCGGACCAAACCGAACCGGTTTAAAAAAAAGTATAAAAAGAACCATCCCTAACCCTAAATCACTTTCCCCCTTTCCAGCCGCCAACCCCCCTCCCCCTCCAGCCTTCCCCTTCCCCTTCTTAGAATCCTAAATCACTTTTTCCCTTTCTAGCCGCCACCCCCCCTCAAGCCTTCCATTCCCTTTCCCCCTTCCCAGCCTTCCTCTTCAAGTTTCACAATCCAGATGCGAGGGAACCATTATTCAAGAAATCCTGCATTTGATAGTTATACAGTATAACTTATATTAGTTCCATCCTTGTGCTGAGCAGAGGTAAGCTTTAAGATTCTCTACATACATCAAAAGAAAAGGTTGTTAAAGCCAATACGGCATTCACAGTTGGCCAAAGAGCCAAAGACCCAAGAAAATTTATGGTCAATCAGCTCTCTTCGGAACCTCTATTCCCCTTTCCCCCTTCTCAGCCCTCCCCTTCCCCTTCTCAGCCCCTATGTGGAAGACTTTGATTGCTTGTTGCTTTTCTTGAATTTCTAAGTGGTTGTTGTGATTAATAGCTTAGATTGATATTTGATGTCAAATTTTTCTTCAATTTAGCTCAATGATGTAGATCAGTCCGGTTTTTCTGGTTTTTATGCTAAAAAACCGACCCGAACCGAACAAAACCTATTCGATTTGAACCAGTTCTCGGTTCAGTTCTGGTTATATTAATAAGGAATACTATTTTTCAGTTCGGTTGAATTTTTGGGTTAAAACCGGACCAAACCGAACTGTGAACACCCCTACTCTTGGTATTAGTTAGGATTCAGAGCTTAAAAGGTGTAATAAATAAAATTTTGATTTGGTACACATACCAAATCCATCAAAAATGTACTTGTAAAGTAAATTATGATAGTAGTTATTTTTTAAAATATTTTTTATTTAAAAATATATTGAAATAATATTATTATTTTTTTCTTCAAAACAATCTAAAAACATTTAAAAAAATTAATTTGAAGCAAAACATATAAAAAATTTTCAGATTTTTTCAAAAACATTATTGAAACGTAAACAAACGGGCTCTAAAACTCCTTGTGAAGTTATTATATATCTATTCGCATATTACTATTCACTATAATAGTATAATTACTATGTTGCCTCTTCATCATTTAATCTTTTAGCTGGGCTTCGGGGTGGGGTGGTCTTTTCACCATGACTTAAATGTCTTTTGTTAATTGTGCGGGTTTATGATAGTAATTTTGTTTTTAAATGCATTGTAAAATTACTCATTTAACCCTAAAATAAAATAATTAGATGCCTACTCTTCAAAGGCATTTTTTATTTTTATTTTTTTAGAATAATGTGATTACTTTGATACCCTTAAATACAACCAATTAAACTCTTGTTGTAACTCAATTTTGGCCCATTGACTTTTAATTTAATTTTACAGGGTTTAAAATGTAAAATTAAAAGATCAGAGATTTATTTCAATAAAAAGTATGATTTGTCAACTTACGTGAAAACTAAGGACTTCAATGTGTTTTTGTCATTATATCCTTATCCTCAAGATAATCCTTACTTTCTTCAAGATAATCCTTACCTTCAAGATAATCTTTACCTTCAAAATAATGATAATTGTCTACTTTCGAATTCGATTCTAATTCATACTTCAAAAAAGAGAATGAGTTTGATTGAGACTTTACTTTTCGCAAGCGATGGGACTCTTGCACTATAAATACTGATCTCAATGTATGAAGAGGGGGGGAGGACAATTAGAGAGAAACTCTAAAAAAGAGACCCCAAGAGGAGGCCATTACCAGAAACCCTAAAAGAGAGAAACATAAAAAAGGAAGGGGGCGGCGAACTCTATACTAGTCGCCGCCCCCCTCAACCCCTGTTTTTTAGCCCAGTCTCCCTTGACTTCGCCTCTAGCAGCCGCACGCCTAGGTAAGTTTCTTTCTTTCCTTGCTAAAATAATTAAATGGTTATTGTTGCATGCATGCGTGAACCTTTCATGCATGGCTGGGCTAGATCCAACCCAAAAGGCAAAAACGATTGGGTCGGGTCTGGGTTTTAGGCCTAGCCGACCCAAACTGTGTTTGCTAAGGGTGTGCTTGGCAAAACACCCCCTATGCCTTGGCCATAATTTTTATGCCCATTCTAATTTGATATTTGACCAAACGAACCCTTTTTCGATAACAGAAAATTCAAAAAATATTTGGGGCCTTCGTTGATTTATTTGTGGCCCCTTCACACTTTGTTTTATTTTTTTTCTTTGTGTTTGTATTTTTTATAGATGTGCTCAATTTGTGGACTATTACTGTTAAAAGCAAATATGACATGCAATGTTTTTTTTTTACTTCCATCTAAAAAGGGCAAATAATAATAAAGGATAAACAAGAAAAAAAATATGACATAGAAAATTTCTTCTTCAAATTCATTTTTTGCGAAAATATTCACTGACGCCACAGTCAGGAGTATCGTATTTTTTGAATTTGTACGATATTTACCAATGCCAAAGTTTGAAATATTTGTAGGAATTGTTCACTGACCCCAGAGTCAGGAACATGAAAGGAAGAATAAAAAAAAGAAAAAGGAGAACAAATTCTTAGCAATTTTAGACAAAACCAGCAATGCAGCCTACTTAGGTAGGACGCTTAAGGGGTGATAGCATCTTTCCTTTTGCGTAACCAAAACCGCACCATAGAATCTCTGTTGACCAGTTAGGGTTCCTAGTGACCATAATACTAGGTGGCAACTCCTTGAACAAGACCTTTTCCCCTAAAAGAACAAGATGTCAGATATCTGTTCCTTTTCCAATCGAGTGATTATTTTTAAAGGGTCGCCACGATGTTCGGGTGTGACAACTCTCATTCAAAGGCTTTTTTGTCATTTTACTTTGCTTTTAATGTAAATTTAAAGGGTGCTAAGGGGCATTATTGTAAATTATATTTCTTAAATATAATTTAAGAAAAAACATGTTGGCGCATGCTCCGTATGCACCAATGTGTGGATGGCCCCCATGTCGTTCTAGCAGCGTGTGATGGGCTATCCAACCACCAAACACCACAATATGGTGTAATTTTTGGAAGGTCTCGATGTCCCTAACCTGGTGAGGCAATGCGTGTACCACCATTCACGACAGTGTGGCACTAATAGCCATTTTTTTTCCTCTTCTACCCTCTCTCCCTATCTAGATTTTCATGTCAACCCCTTCAAAATTCAAGAACAACCCTTTAGTTTGTTGGTTCTTCATATTTGGTCCCCTTTTTTATTATAATTTTTCTTATCTTGAATAATCTATAAAATTAGTGTCTTTTTAATTTCACCCCCTATGTGTTTTAATCTTTTTGCTATTTTTTTTATTTTACAAGTTTTTTATCAATAGTTTTTCAACGATTCTGTCCTTTAAAATTAAATTGGACAACATTTAAGCTTCTTGATTGAACTTAGATCCATGATTTAACAAGCTGCAGGTTTTTTAAATTAGACCAGGTTTAGGATGTTCATCTAAGTTTGTTTGGTTTTTCCTTCTTGTTTTAAGCTGATGTTTTCTGATTTTTTTTTAATTTTATTTTTTTGTGGTTTTCCTTCAATTAAGTTGGCATTGAGTTGTTTGATAATCTTAATAAAATTAAATGTAGTTCTTTTTATCTTTTTTT
>Ga0325401_1000557_pt1 | contig 27546 bp, 20 predicted proteins | sample PopdelMetagenome_FD_205666 | JGI IMG/M metagenome (GOLD analysis project Ga0325401, IMG submission 205666) | Populus deltoides microbial communities from Bellville, Georgia, United States - Xylem-PdKOR-R2 | ecosystem: Host-associated > Plants > Phyllosphere > Stem > Wood/Secondary xylem | place...
GTGTCAAAATACATGCCAATGATGATTTTTTATTTTTTAAAAATTATTTTTGACATCAGCACATCAAAATGATTTGAAAACACTAAAAACATATTAATTTGAAGTTAATAAAAAAATAAAAAATTTTCAAATTTTGTCAAAAGCACTTTTGAAACGCAGAAACAAACAGGCCCATTAATATGGGACAAAGATGAATCTAGGGGTGGTCTCGCCAGATGGTAGATGGTTGCTGACAATTTAAAACTTGAAACCCTAGGAATTTTTTTAAAAAAAACAAAATAATTCTCTTTTTAAAAGTTAAATTTGATTAGAATTTAAAATTAAATTTAAAAATAAATAACTAAAATTATCATATCTTTTTTAAAACTAAAGACCAGGAGGGCAAAAACATCCCTAACTTTTTTTTTATAAGTTGAAAAATCACTTTCTTGATCAAAAGTAGTCCTTAATTGCTTAATTTCAAATCTAACATCTCCTTAAAAATCAAAATAAAAGGAAATAGGGTTAAAATTAGGTTATAACAATTGCTCCTTATTTACAACACTTACGATATATAGTTTTGTAAATGGCATTATATAATAAGCTTGTAAAGATAAAATATATGAAATCAACTATTATTACTATTATTTATTTTATTATTATTCTTTTTACCTTGCAAAACTTCAAAACTAGTCGTTTGAGAAGTGACTTTCCTTGAGAAATACTAAAATTTTAAAATTAGTCATTTGAGAGGCAACCTACCTTGTCAATGAAAAAATCAAAGATTTTTAGAAATTGTCTAATTATTCTAGACGACCTGCCCATTGTATAAAAAAATCAAATATTTTTCAAAAATGATCTAATTATTCCAGACAACCTACCTATTAGTGTGAGAAACTTGAAGATTTTTCAAAAGTGGTTTAATTATTCCATGCGACCTACCCGTTTATGTGAAAAATTCAGAAAATTTTCAAAAGTGGTATAATTGTTTCAGGAGACTTGCTCATTTGTTAAGTACATAAAAGTGATTTTACGAATGGTCTTATTTTCCAGGTGACCTATTTATTTGTGAAATATATGAAAGTGATTTTAACATTACTCTTATTTTTTGGTGACTTACCCGTTTGTGAAATACATGAAAGTGAATTCAACATTAATCTTATTGTAATGGGTGACCTACCTAATTATGAAAAATATAAAGATTTTTCATGTTGGTCTAATTCTCTTAGGCGATTTGTCTAGGTAAAAAATACAAAGATTTCTCAAAAGTAAAAAATTTAGAGAAGTATTTTCAAATTTGACCATTTTAAGGTGGCCTGCCTTCTGATAGACCATATCAGGGATTTATCTTATGATTTTTCCTGCAAAAACACATTGTTCAATAATTTTAAGTTAGATGACATGCAAGCATCTTTACCTAGTTTAAAATATAGGTCCTCATTTCTTCTCAATCTCTTTGTTGCTTGATTGACGGGGTCTATTATTTCTGATCACTTAGGTTTTAGCCTACTCATGCTGACCTATTTAAGTCTTTTCCAGAAAATATATAATTATACACAGCTCAACCATTATGGTACCCATCACGATCCATTTACTTGCTGAATATTCTGTCTCGTTGATCATTTTAAGAGGATCATTCATTATTCCCTTGTCTCTCTGCTAATAATATTCAGTGTTACTAGTTATCTTAAAAGGATCAAATTGTTTTTTGTAAATAAAAATGTCTATTTGTCTTATTGTAGGAAACATTCCTTTTTATACTGTTACCTTAAAGAGATCAAATCTCCTTCTAAAATACAACATTGCACCTTTATAATAGTCATTACCTCTAAGTATGCTTTGTTAATGACTCAAACAAACAATGGCTTTGAACAACCTTTTTTTTGCTTGGTTTTAGTGAACAAATATTTAACCATAATGATTTTTGAAATCTTGAACATCTTTTATTTTGAGAACAAAGATTATTCTGATGTGAGTTTAAAACACTTTTTTTAAAAAAATCTTACAACTCCGTGGGATTTATTTTTTATTTTTTATATTTTGTTTTTAAAGAAGGGATGATTTGTTCTTGTGTTGGCGAGATTAAAATTGTTGAAGGTACATGATGAGGTGACCTTCTGTTTTTGTGGGTTTTAAAGCAAGAGACTTAAGTAAAAGCTTGAGGTTTTGTTTGAGAAAGATTTATCTCTTTTTTTTAGTACTCATTTTATCAATATGAATAATAACAAGTAGCTTGCTCGCAATGTCATAACTTCTATGAAAAAGTCTTTTTTATTTTGAGAGCACCAATTATTGGTCCATATTGCTTCCTTGCTTGTTTGATTAGAAAGGACTTTTAAAGGCACGCAATATAGGCTATGACTCATGGCTATAAAAGAAAGGGATTTATAAAGCTTATAAAGTGTTTCAAGGTTTTAAAGACTCATGATCATTATCATTTGCTTGACTAATTATGTCTTTCAATCTTTTTTCTTTTGTTTTTTTTTTATTTGCCCTTTTTTATTGTTTTGGTAGGGCATCCTTATTTTGTTTTGACTATCACTTTTGCTTTTGATTTTTATATGCCCTTTAGCATTTGAGTTTATCGGGCTCTTTTGCCTTTTGGCATTCTCACGGCTTTTTGATAATTAAAATGTCACTTGCCCTAGTGTGGGTGCGATTCTAGTCAGGATTTTTCTGAAGAAAAATTATATAGGCTCAAAAGGGGGATTACAAGGAATATATTCATTTTTTTAATGTGAAAGAGATAACAAAGATGACCTTTTTTCATTTCAAGTGCAAATGGTTAAAATCAATAAACTTTGACCTTGTCTCATAGTTTTGAAACCCGGCCCGGCCCGACGGGTCAACCCGGGGCTGGAACCAGGCCGGGTTGATAAAAAATAGAAAAAGTCATGACCCGGTGTGACCCGGCCGACCCGATGACCTGATTGACCCAGCAAAACCCGGTCAAAAACCCGGTTGCAACCCATTGACTTTTGTTTTTTATAATAAAACGACGCCGTTTTGTATTTTTTTTAAAATAGGGATTGACCCGGTGACCCGGTCAAAACCCGGAACCCGGGCGGCCACCGGGCCGGGTTTAAAACTATGCCTTGTCCAGTGTAATATCTGAACTTTACGAAGAGATGTATTTCATGATTCCATGATCATTGAATCCACTACATGTAATTATAGGTACAACTAAAACATGGCTAAAGAGACATAATGTGAGGGTGACTCCTCGTTTTATAATTCATATATTCTTGTTTAGAATTTAGTCACCTCAATAAGGGAGTTGTTTAACTTATTTGTCATCTTATAAATAGAATGTCAAATGTTATTTTAAACAAAAATTGAATTATTTATGAAGTCAAAAGAAAGTTTAGATTTTTGAAATTCCATTAGGGAAAATATTTTTGGTAAAATAAATGAGCCGAGTCTACGAGATCATGCAGGGCTATAAATGCGTGTTTGTGGGTTCTTTGGTATCGAAAAATATGGAAGATATGCAAATAAAATTTCTAGGCCAAAACTTCATTTTATTGATTTGATGAAAACTTATACATCATGGATTTTTGTTTTACAGAATCAGAGTTTTTGGGCCTAATCAAATCTTCTCCATTCATTCCTGTCAATAATAATGCTCCTTTTAAGAATGTCTTCTTCACTACATACGGACCTTCATAATTTGGAGCCCATTTACCATGTTCTTCGCCAGGTAGTGGTAGAGTTTTTCTTAACACGAGATCTCCTTCCTTGAACTTCCTTGGTTGGAATTTCTTGTCATACGCTCTAGCCATCCTTCTTTGGTACAATTGATGATGGCAAATTACAACTAATCTCTTATTGTTGATCATGTTTAGTTGCTCATATCGTATTTTAGTCTATTCAACCCCCTCAAATTTAGATTTTATAAGGACCCTTAGAGAGGGAATCTCCATTTCCAAAGGTATCATTGCCTCCATCTCATAAACTAGTGAATAAGGTGTAACCCAGTTGATATCCTTATAGCTACTCGGTATGCATGAAGAGTATAAGGAAGCCATTCATACCAGTCTTTGTAGGTAACCATTATTTTTTGAATAATCTTTTTTATGTTCTTATTAGTAACTTCAACAACGTCATTCATCTTTGGTCTGCAGGGGGTGAATTATAATGTTTGATTTTTCATTTAGCACATAATTATGCAATCATCTTTCCATTAAAGTTTTGGGCATTATCGGCCACTATCTTTTTAGGTAAACCATACCTACAAATTAGGTTTCTCTTAATGAATCGCTTGACTACCTTCTTAGTCACATTAGCATAGGAGCAGACCTCTACCCATTTCATAAAGTAATCAATTGCTACAAGGATAAACCGATGTCCGTTGCTAGCTTTTGGATTAATCAGACCAATCATATTTATTCCCCACATTGCGAAGGGCTAGAGTGATATCATGTTGAATAAAGGCATTAGAGATGCAATGATATTGTCATTATACAACTGACATTTATAGCATTTTCAGATAAATTATATGCAATCTTTCTCCATAGTCATCCAAAAATATCCGTCTCTTTTCATTTGCCTATTCACATGGGTGGTGCAGATTCCTCCGTGTACTTCTCACAAGGCTTTATTGGCTTCTATCTTATTTAGACATCTTAGTGAAGTCCCATCAAATAACCTTTTATATAAGATCTCTTCGTCTATATAGTAGTACTCTATTGTCATTCTCCTCAAGGTTTTCTTATCTATATTTGATGCTCCCAAGGGATATTCTTGATATTAGATGAATCTCTCTATATCTGTATACAAAAAGTTGCCATATAGTTCCTCTTCTCCTAAACAAAAATAAGTAGGAGAGCTCCTGATCTCAATGTATATGGGTTGTACTCTAATACCACAATCAATTATAACCATTAAGGCCAAAGTTGCCAAAGCATCAACAAACTTATTCTTATCTTTTCCTAAATAAGTAAACTCTATCTGATCAAAATCTTTAGCAAGTTAGGAGAGATATTCTTGGTTTGGTCTCAGTTTCTCATCCCTCGTCTGTTATTCACCTTTTACTTGGTAGATTATCAACATCAAGTCCTTATATACCTTTAATTTCCTTATCTTCATCTCTAATACAACTTCTAATTTGTAAATACAAGCCTTATACTCAGCTGTATTATTTGTGCAATTAAATTGCAACTTGATTGAAATAGGATATTGCTTTTCCTCTGGAGAGATTATTACAACACCGGCCCCATTACCAAACACATTTATTAAACCGTCAAAATACATGGTCCATCATTCATTTTTTTCTTCTTTTTCCACTACCAATACATCTTTATCAGGGAAGTTCAAGTTTGATAGTTCATAATCCTCAATGGCATTATCAACAAAATGATCAGTAATTGCACTTCCTTTCATAGATTTTCTTGTCATATAGATGATATCATATTTAGCTAACAACACTTGCCATCTGGCTATTCTACTCAACATGTAAGGCTTTTCAAATATATATTTTAGAGCATCTATTTTTAAGATCAACCAAGAGGTGTAATACAACATGTATTATCAAAGCCTCTTTTCACTCCATACCAAACTACAACACATTTTTAAGATCAACAAAGTGGTGTAATACAACATGTATTGTTGAAGCCTCTTTTCACTTCATACCAAACTACAACACGACTTTTCTATCATACTGTAACAAGGTTCACACTCAGTGAATTTCTTACTAAGGTAATAAATGGTTTGCTTATTCCTTCCAGACTCATCATGTTGTCTAAGCACACAACTTATAGCTGATTAGTCACTGTTAAATACAAAAAAAGAGGCTTTCCAAGTACGAGGGGTACCACTAGAGGTGGCTTTTAAAAATACTATTTAATCTTATCAAAGGCTTCTTGACAGTGTTTATCCCATACCCTATGATTCTTTTTTCAGAGTAGTCGGAAGATTGGTTCACAAGTGGTTATAAGTTGTAAAATGAATCGAGCAACATAGTTTGTCAGAACCCATTTTTGGGTTATTCCCCAATTCATATTTTTTCTCTATTCAAAAAATACAAAAAATAAAAAATATTATCAAAAAAATATAACAGTGAAAAGAGGATGCCAGAGCGCCTTAAAAATGATTAAAAATTGGTTGAGGAGGTTCAAAATTACAAAGATTAAAATTTGACAGTATTTTATTTCAGATATTCATGGACTCAATTAAATTTTATTGAAGGTTTAATTGAATTTATGGAGGGTTTGATTGCAAGAAAAATTGATTTTGAAGTCAATTTAGCTTTAATTAGAAGAAATTGAAGTTCCGAAGTGAAATTGCACTAATTCAAGACCAAGGACCAAAGTGAAAAAGACGGCCAACTTTAGGGCCGCTGTTTAATTTTTGGCAGGGATAGAATTGCATTGATTTTTAAATCAAAATTGCAATTTAGGACTCGATTGATATACCCGGTTTTCGTCAAAACTTCCAAAATACAAAAAAATTTGAAAAAAAGAAAAAAATATTTTTGTTCATACGACCAAGTGTCTCAAAGCTAAAAAAATCATATTGTGTTTTTCATACACCAAAAAACAACGTTTTAGCATGCATTTTGGTTTTAATAACCAGTTTATTAAAGTCAAGAGAACATTGGCCAAAATTTCAAAAACAACAAATTTTTTATTTTGTTTGTCTTTTCGTATCCGGGGTATGACATTACACATAATACATATTTCGGATATTAAATTCTTTTTTCTCGGATGCTAGAACGACTAGGTTTTACCCCATTAAGATAAGAACCTCGTTATTAAGGAGGGTTTTTCTTGAATTTTAGACAACTCAACAATCAAAAAACGCAATAAGACCACAGTTTTTTATCATACATTAAAACAATGCAGCCTACCTTAGGTAGGACGTAGTTGGGGTGCTAATACCTTTCGTTTACGCAATTAGTTTCCGTACCCGATCTTTGAGACCAGTTAGGGTTCCTAGTGACGAGAATACTAAGTGACAACTCCCATTCAAATTTTCTACTAATAAGAGACAAGAATTCTTTGTCTCTCCATATTTGCCAGATAGACCTTTCCATTTTTACCTGAGAATGGTGGACGATCGTCGCGACGCCGCATACGTGCGATATAGTTTAAGCATCCCAAAAAGCTTTAAACTTTCTTTTACTCTTAAGAGCTAGTATAGCTTGTATGACCTTTATTTTATCAGGGTCTACTTCTATGCCATTATTACTTACCACAAACCTTAGTAGCTTCCCCGATTTCACCCTAAATATGCATTTCACAGGGTTCAATTTCAATTGGTATTTCCTCAACCTTTTAAACATTTAGATATGATTTTATTCTTTTTTAGACTTAGCAGTCATATCATTTATGTACACCCTAATTTGTTTATGCATCATGTCATGAAAAAGTGTCACCATTGCTCGTTGATGAGTTGCTCCAACATTCTTTAACCCTAATGACATCACTTTATAACATAAAGTTCCCCACGAGATGATAAATATAGTCTTCTCCTTGTTTTGCTCAGCCATTTTAATTTGAAAATACCCGAAGAAACTTATGTACCACAACCTCGGTATCTAAACCAGACATATTAGCATATGACCAGGCAAAAATATCAACATATTCTTATAAAAAGCAACCAACTCATTTCTCATATTAGAGGTGATTAGTATCCCAATTTTCAATTCTCTTTTATCTTGTTTAATGCCTATATTTATCAATTTTAGCTCTTTTTTTGCAGGTTCCTATATATACTCAAATTGTTCCACTATCGTTGTAAACTTTTTGATGTCTTTCTTCTCATATTCTTTTTCATCCATTGCAATTATAGTTTTATCAAAGTTGGGCTAATTATTCTCAATACAGTGGGTTTATGAATTTATCAACCATCCGCTTTTAGATTTCCTGAAAGTGAAAAGTGTTTTGGTTATGAGTGTATAATTTATATTTAGAAAAATAAATAGGCAAAATAAGAAGGCATAATTAAAAGAAAAATGCATAATCTTATTAAAATTTAAAAAGAGAAAAGGCTCAACAACAAAACCTTATTGCCAATATCTTGAGCCATGATTATCAGCAAGGTACATTATTTAATCAAAATAAAAGCATATAGGTTAAGTATATTATTACTTTATGAAAACAATCGGAGCTTCCTGAATATCCCAATTGTTCAACTCTTTCCCATTGGTTAACTTTCTCATAAATTCAGATGGGACGTCTTCTAAAGTGCCAATAGTTAGTTAAGACAACAATTTACGAGGATTCTCTCTACCCTTAAGGTCTTTTTTATGGTCTTCTTCTTTAATCCTTTCAAGATAGTTGATAGTAGTACCAATGAATTCTTTTCTTAGACTTTCCAGCTCATTTTCAGCCTTTACCATATGTGTAAATTGTGGAAATGTTATATGAATAAGTGAGATTTCTAAACTGTATTTATTGGGCTCCCTTCCTTTATCTAGGCTAATCTCCTTTGTTTTCTAACCTCAGCTGCTCTTTTGTAATCTACCCTTCCTAGCTTAAAACCTAAGTCAAACCTCAGATCAGCACACTTTATTTTCATCATATTCATCCTCTTAGACATTCATGTGGTTGGGTCCTGTTGGAATGACATCCTATGTTTCAAAAAGCATCTAGCAGCCATTTTTACGGCCTTATAAATCTTCGGCTTTCTTTGTACCATATTTTTAGGTACCAATTCAGCATTTATAACCTCAAATGTATGGAGATTTCCATCCTCACTTTCTTCAACTTTAATGGAAAAGACTGACACATTTCTTATCATAGATAAAGCCTCTTCAGTTTTTATAGTCACCAAATTCTCATTGATGATAAACTTGACTCACTAATGTAAGAAAAATGCAACAGCTCAGGCTGCATCCAAGGCCTTCTAACAACATGTTATACAAGGGATGAATATTCATCACATGCAATGTCATTTGGAACGGTTGAGGGCCAATGATCAGTTCAACATCAATATTCCTAATAAATGGCCTAGGTGACCCATCATATACTCTGGTAGTCATGGAACTCGGCCTCATATGAGAGGTGTCAATAGGCATCTTATCAAGCACATGTCTTAGCAACCACTTAGAGCAAAACCATTATCTATAACCATCTTAGCAATCACACAATCTTGCATTTTATTATGATATATAATGGTTTGTTATGATCGTTCCTTTTAGGATCAAACTCATCATTAGTAAAGTTAAGGTAGTTGGTGTGGCCTGAATCCTTCTGACCAAATGTTTTGTAGAATCATGTGTGATGCCTTGAGGAACATAAACCTCATTAAAACTTTTTGAAGAGCATTCATATGCAATTCTGAACTTAGAACTAATGACAACAAAGAAATCCTAGCAGGTGTTTTCTTCAAGATCTGACATGCTATATTCATTGTGCTTCATTAACTTAAAAAACTCATTAGCCTCTTCATTTCTTACTGTCTTATTAACCTCATCCACCTTTGCCAGTTCTACCATATTCTTTTCTTAGGATTTCCTATGATTTTCCAACTCTTCAAGAGTAAAACATCTCCCACTTTGAGTTAGCCTTCCTATTTTAACATGAAAAATATAAGCATGATTCTTTTTATGAAAGGATTACCTAAAATTATGAGGTAAGGCATTATAACTTCCACTAGTTGTACTTGCAGGCTTGGCCAGAATCATTTTTTAGGGTACCCCCTCAGTTAACTAACACCTACAAACTTCAACCTTCTTATTATTTCTAGTCATTATCCCATTATATCATTTTCCTTTGGACCACCCAATCTCAACACTCACAACTTCAGTATGCTTTCTATCTCAAAATGAAATTCTTTATAAAAACCAAGATTATATCCAAAATGTCAATGATACTTATAGTATTCATTCATATCTCTTATAGCCTATGTTTTGAATGGTATTTTAAGATGTCTAGCTTGTTTCAACATCTCATACAACCTCTCTATTATTACTCTTAGGATTGCTTCACCTTCTCTTTCTATCTCCAAAGTATTAACCCCTCCATTTTCAAAAGCATGGTTTGGTAGTGGGTTTGAATTCACATTCGGGGATTCATCAAAGGTAATCCATCTGACCTTAATGAGTTGAATTATCTTTCTTTTGAATGCAACATAACCATCAATTTTGTGACTGGCGATACCGGCATGGTATTCATATGTTTGATTAAGTTTGTACCAATGAGGGAATGATTTTTGCAAAGGTGTTAGAGAAACAGGTGCAACTTGGCCAATACTAAGCAGTCTTTGATACATTTCATTAAGAGGTATGTGTAGTGGTGGAATTTGTTCTTTGTTTCCTGGGAAAGTTTTTTATGGGCGAGAAGTATTATTTGTCTGGTTATTTATTGGGTTGGTTTGAGTGTTGGTTTGGCTTACAGAAAAAGGCAAGGTAAAATTTATATTGGATATGGCAAGGGTAGGTGTAAATGTTTTGAAGTCACATTTTTCTTGGTAAGTTTTCTTCTTTCCTTTATATCGTCATTCAACATTGTGAACTTTAGTTTCTTTTTTTCATCCAATAAAACCTTGTTTTTTCTCATTGGGGTTTACAGTCTTACCCATTCAAATAGCCTATCCGATTATTTCAATTATAACAACCAGGTCAGATAAATGTTATACAGAGTTTCCAACCAAGTTTTTAAAGTACGGGGCCTTGAAAGTGTTTGAAAATAAACCAACCATCTCTTTTTCCAACAAAAGAGGATTAATCTGTGCAGCTGATTCACGCCATCTTTAGGAGAGTATTCCCTTATAGACTCTTTATTGCCCTTCTTCATAGCTTGTAAACTTTATCTATTAAGGTTCATGTCCATATTTAACTTATAATGCTTAATGAAGTTATCAACCAAGTTCTTCTACCCTTTTACCTTGGTATTATTAAATCACATATACCAAATGAGAGTAGCATCACTCAAACTATTTTGAAAGAAATTAATTAGTATTTAAAAGTGCATTTTTATCAAGGTTTTATATCATCATTTTGCACTTGAAGTATCAATAACTCCTTAACTATAACATGTTTTATAATAACAAGTCTGATAATATAAGATACATTTAATTTATGGTTAATGTTCATTTTAAATGCAGGCCTATCACATAAATTAAAGAATTAATTGATGAGTTTAACTACTGAAATTGAGAAGACAAAGAGAGGGTTAAGCTTAGAAAATAGATGTTGGTTGAATTCAAATTGAAACACCATTCGATTATTGGATCATAACTGGAGCTATAGAACGTGGATTTAGGTTTGGTTTATATGGATAGAAAGCTATGATATAGGCCTAAAACTTTCATGAAGAGTCCAAGATTCAAAAGGATCTTTTTCAAGTTCAAATTGTAGCAACAACAGAGAAGTCGAAATCTGTCATGCAGCCAAGACACTGTTCAGTGTTCAGCCCATATCTCGAGTTCTAGAAGTCCAAATGACCTCATTCTTATTTTGTTGGAAAGCTGAGATAATTTCTCAAAACTTTCATGAAGACTATCAGTTCAAATTCTGATGTTAGCAATAACGTTTTCTGAAGACAAGAAGATAAGGATTGTTACCAAGTCAAAAGGTGGCCACCCACTCAACAATTAGTCATCAAATCAATAGTTCCGAATTTTAACCTATAAAAGGAGGCATTTGCCATACATTTAGGCATCTTGGTTTTCATATCAAGATCTTGCTCTTGCTCTCTTTGTTTGTATTTTGAAATGTTCAAGTTTTATTTCATGTTATATTAATCTCTTGTTTATGCTTTTCATTTCCTTTCCTTTACTTAGCTAATGTATATCATTATTATGTATTTTATTTTGTTTATTTATGTTTCTCATCTTTATTATGTGTAGCTAAGTTTATTTTGTCAATGTGAAAAGGGTACACTAATGGTGTAAGAATAAGTATAGTATAAACTCAACTTGGACTTTAATGTTTAATACTAACATGTTTTGTATTTGTTATCTTAGTCTTAACACCTTGCTTACTCCTCCGGTGGCCTGACTTTGCTTTCAGGTCAATAAACGAATTTGTTAAATTGTTAATCTAGATTTGTGTTGTACAACCCTTAGTACAATAAATACTTGATCCTTTTATAACCAACTGTATGGTATAACTGACACCTGTGTTATGAAAGGAACTTGATTTGTTGTTAATATAAGTTATCACTATGAATACATGACCACATTTACAAGTATTGGCGTTACTCAAATAAAATATTTAATATAATCATATTAATAATTTATAATCCAATTGGAACCTCCTTTGTGTATGGTTTTCAGTTGAGTAGTAAAAATAGCTTATATTATACTTATTTGAAATACCATTAGTGGATCCTCTAACCTTGACAGTTGTTTTATCCTTGTTTAATTCTTACATCAATATCACATATCAAAAGTTCTCTTCAACTCCTTTTCATTTATTGTTTATAATTTTATATAGTTGACCTCCATGTGGTTCGACCTCGGTCTTGCCGGGTTATTTATTACTTCGACACTCCTGCACTTGGGATAAAACATCAATCTTTTGATCGTGTCAAGTTTTTGGCGGCGTTGTCGGGGAGGTAAGTTACTGTATAAATTATATATTTTAATTTATTTTTCTTTTCACTTTTACTATTTTTCTAATTTTTTGTTTCTTCTTATTCTTTTTTCTTTCCTTTTGCACTTGCATGAGAGTTTGGACACACACATTAAGTGGTAGACTTTCTAGAAAATCCTCATCATTTTCAGAAAACATGGTTGAAGAGGATAATCAGTTGCTTTATAATGAGAATAATAAGAATAATCGTGTTAGAACACTTAGAGACCAAATGAATCCAACAAGAACAAGTGCACCCTCATGTATAGTTTTCCCTCTTGATGCATCTCACTTTAATTTTAAGTTAGGCATTATTCAACTTTTACCTACTTTTCAGGGGTTAGATCTAGAAAATTCATACTTGCATTTAAGAGAATTTGAAGAAGTTTGTAACATTTATAATGACTTAAATTGTAGCATGAACACCATCAGATTAAAGCTTTTTCCTTTTTCATTAAAAGATAAAGCTAAAACATGGTTACAAAATCTTAGGTCAAGATCCATTCGTGCTTGGGATGAAATGCAACAATAATTTTTAAAGAAGTTTTTTCCATCTCACATAACAAACTCTTTCAAAAGACAAATCACCACATTCACTCAAAACCCAGGAGAAACATTGTATTATTGTTGGGATAGGTATAAAGACTTGTTTAATACCTCTCCTCATCATGGTTTTGAAACATGGAGATTGGTTTTATAATTTTATGAAGCGTTAACACCTAAAGATAGGCAAATAGTGGAATTGATGTGCAATGAAACTTTTGAAGATAAAGACCCTGATGAAGTAATGGAGTACCTAGACTTGTTAGCTCAAAATTGGGACACTATAGGCACTTGTGAGGCACTAGGTAAAACTCAACCTCGTACATCTAATGAAGGCAAATGCAACCTTAGGAAGATCATGACTTCTAAGCCAAATTTGCATCTTTAGCTAGAAAAGTCGAGGCACTAGAATTAAAAAAGAGTGATTAATTAAAATTTGTTCAAGACATTGCATGTTAAATCTGTGAAACCAATGAACACTCAACCAATGACTGTCCAATTTTTCCTTCTTTCAAGGAATGCTTTAAACAGTTTCCAAAGGCCCAATCATAACCCATACTTGCAAACATACAACTTGGTTGGAGAAATCACCCAAATTTCAGTTTGAAGAATGATAATAATAATGCACAAACTTCACAGCCACCGTTTCAAGCACACCATAATTTTCAAAATTCTCATGGATATGCACCTCCTTATGCTCCACCTCCTAGAAGAAATCTTGAGGAAACATTGCATGCATTCATTGAAAAGCAAGAGATAATTAACACTCAACTTGCTCAAACCATGACAGATTTTAAAGATACTCTTGCAAAATTCACATCACCTCTCAGTTTTCAGGAGAAAGGTAAGTTTTCATCTCAACCACAGCAAAATCCCAAAGGGCAATACAATTAGTGCAAGCAGCTCCGGAAGCCATTACATGGATCAAGTCCAATCAGTCATTACTCTCCAAAGTGGTAAGGTTATTGAAAAAACCATTCTTGAACCTTGTGAGAAAAATGATGAGTCAATCTCTGAGGGTAAGGAAGGGGTTAAACCTGAGCATTGCAAAGAAAAAGACTGATCCCCACTAATACTTCCATTTCCTTATGCCATGGCCAAACAAAGGGAAGTCAATCACGATTCTGAAATCTTTGAAACTTTCAAATAAATAGAAATCGAGGATGAAAAAGGTACAAAAAATGTTATCGTGGATCAATTAACAATAGATTTGACATCTAACATCACATCAATCAATGATTACTTTCTTGATGAATCCTTACTTTCTGTTGCTTCAATACCTTGGTCTGCTAATATTGATAATTTTCTTGCTTCAGGATTTTTGCCAGCTCATTTGGATACCCAAGACAAAAGAAAGTTTTTGAGCGACATGCAGAACTTTTATTGAGATGACCCTTACTTATTCAAATATTGTCCTAATCAAATATATCAAAGATGCATTCTTGATAATGAGGTAAGTAGTGTCATTAAATTTTGTCATTCCGAGTCATGTGGGGGTCATTTCTCATCAACAAAGGCGATTGCAAAAATCTTACAATGTGGATTTTATTGGCCCACCATGTTCAAAGACACGCATGCATTCTGCAAAACCTGTGAAAATTGTCAAAAGTTAGGATTTATTCCAAAATATAAAGAGTCCTTAGATAATCTTCTATTGACTCTTAGGATGTACCTTAATGAAGATGTGCGTCGTGAAATTCATGATTTATAGCACCATTTTCATAAAGAACATGCTCGATATAGTCTTTGGAATCTGACTAAAAAAGACCCTGTTTGCCAGTTTTTAAGAAAACTAGATGGGAAGCTTATCCCCGACCCATATAGGGCATTTAAGCCGTTCTTAGACGTAAAACCAAGGGAAGATGTGAGCCACAATCACAACTACTTATACATACATATGTTTTGACCAAAAATAGAGAGAGAGAGAGAGAGAGAGAGAGAGAGAGAGAGAGACTCTAGCTGACCTACATATAGGTGGTCTGATTGCATTTTCAATTTCTCCTTTATAAAATCTTCTCTTTCTTCCCTTCATTTCTACTCAACCCATACATTTAACAGATATAGAAGTGTGTAGAAATGACAGGTTTCTCAAGACATCAAATAAGAAATATTTATGTTTTTTATGGATCAAGTCCTGGGAAAGAAAAAGAGTTTTTAGAATCAATAAATCATCTTGGTCAGGTAATAGCTGAGAGAAAGATTCATTTAGTGTATGGGGGAGGCAGCTTTGTGTTAATGGGGGGTGTGTCAATAACTGCATTTTTAGGAGGCAATTAAGTTTTGGGGGTCGTCCCCAAAGCTTTAACAAAAGGGGACATCATTGAAAAAACAATTGTAGAAGAACTATAGGTCTCCACAATGTCTGATCGAATGAATCCACTATTTAACCATGTTGACGCCTTCATTGCCTTACCAGGTGGTCTGGGCACATGGGAAGAGATCTTTCATATTTTCTCTTGAGCCCAACTGCACATTTACCATAAACCTATAGGTTTGTCAAATGTTAATGGTTTTTATGATAATTTGTTGTCTTTTCTTGATCACATTGTGTAACAAAAATTTCTAACATCTTCGGCACGACAAATCATAATCTCTGTTGCTACTACTGAACAATTGATTGACTAACTACAATCTTTCATCCTTGTAATTGATCTCTCCATGAGTCGTATAAATTGGTCAGCTTTGAAAAGTTGTAAAAAGCTTAGATTGGATTTGAGCCTTCGTTTGTGAAACCTTGTGTCTTTTGGTTTTATTAATAGCATATTATTTTGTTTTGTTTTTTCTTATATTTGTTTAAGTGTGTTTCAGGTGATGTTTTCTATTCTTTATCTTTCTACCTTAGGACATTGAGGAAAATGTCTCATTTTGGTTGGGGGGAGGAAAGTAATAGTTGACATTAAAAAAAAAATTAACTTACTAACTATTTTTTGCTATTATGATAACCGTTTGACAAAACTGTTATTAGGATGGCGGAGTAAGATGGAATTTTATTAACTCTTGAGATGCATCTTAGTAAATATTATTATCAAGGTCTATTATAAACTTATTCAAATATTCAGGTTTACAAACTCTCGCATTGTTATCGCTTGATTCTGCTCATATACTCATTAAACAAGTATTCTTAAACCTTCATTTTCACACACACACTTTAACATATGATTGTGGGTTGCATATTGGATTATTACATTAATTATGTTTTTTTGTTAAAGGTAACAACTAAGGGAAATGGATAAGATATAATTCGTAAAAAAATAATTAAATATGTGAAACCCTGGAAATTTATAATTTAAATATGCAGATGTGTAAACCCTCATGTAAACATAAGACTGAAAGTGGTATGATTTCAATGAGTGATGGAAACCAAGATTAGAAATAATAGATAAATAATGATATAAAATGGAAAGGGTGACCTTTATAAAATGAATTTTGGTTTAGAATTTATAAGGACAGAGAAACTGGTAACGTGTTTTGATGGATAAAATAATGAGAAAATAACAAAATATTTCTAAGAAATAAGTGAGGTAATAAAGAATACATTATAATAAAGGATAGTGCAATAAAAAGGGTAGGATTGAAGGTGTAAGCACCGATTAAAAATCATTGACATTATTTTGAAACGGTAATAAGCTTGATAAATAAATAAATGTGAAAAATTCTAAAATGAATATATTCAAAAATAATAAAATGACCTTAAAGGTTTAGAAGGAAAATTGATATGATTTTATGTGAAGATTGAACAAGAAAATTTGGATCGTTGATGAAAAAGTCATGAACTGATCAATTTTACATTAGGAAATAGAGCCCATAATCCAATCGTCAGATCGGGATGAAAGTTTGCATGAAGTCTATTAATATGTTTTCCTACCTTGGTTAAATATCTCATTCAATCGGAGTTTGGTAAAAACTAGTGATTTAAGCAGAAATAAATCAGATAGTTTACATGAAAAATAAAATAAAATACATAAAGGCATGAATAAGGGAAAAAATTGTAATTATGGAAAAAGGTGCCTATAAAACTGCATATAGGCCACCAGTAAAAAAAAATAGAGAAAATCAGATAGAGAGAGAACTGCAGATTTTGGAGAAAACCAATAATGCTCCGGTGGCCATATCTCTGGAATCCACCGTTAGATCATATTGATTTTTGGATATGTTGTTCTTATCACACTCCTCTACTAATTGACCTGAGGGATTGGAAGGAAAACAATCTGTTAGACAATAGTGCCTTAATAGTAGTGCCTGCTCTCTCTCAAAAATCATGCAATTATAATCACTTAATAGTTTTATCCACCTTCTCTCTCTCAAATTTAGATCCTTCTGCTGGATGATATACTAAAGACTCTTGTGATCTGAAAATATCTCACATGTCTCTTCATACAGTAGTGCCTTCAAATCTTAATAGCAAACACTACCTGCAACCATCTTCAAATCATGTTGGGTAACTTTGCTCATTCTTCTTCAACTTTCTTGAGGCATAAGTAATCACATTTCTATTCTGCATCAAAACACAACCCAATCCAATCCTTGATGTATCACAGTACACAGTAAAATCACTAGACCCTAAATGTACTATAAAAAAAGGCCTTAATCAACCTTTTCTTCAACTCCATGAAACTCTTCTCATATTCTTCTAACCACTAAAATTTGATTTTTTTTGTCAACTTAGTTAACAAAGCTACAATTAGTGAAAAGTTCTCCACAAATCTCCTGTAGTATCCTTCTAAACCCAAGAAACTCCTAATCTCATATATTGTAGTTGATCTAGGCTACTACTACTTAACTGCTTCCACCTTCTATGGATCAACCTTTATCCTATTGTTAGACACCACGTGTCCTTATAATCCAACGCTCTATAACCAAAACTCATTATTCGAGAACTTTCCATACAACTAAGAACTTGTAGTGCCTACAACAAGACCTAAACACAATTTTAGGAATATCATCCTTTCTAATCCTTAACTGGTGATACATGGATTGCAAATCGATCCTTGAGAAACATTAAGCTCCTTGAAACTGATAAAAAAGGTCATCAATACAAGAGAGTGGGTATCAATTCTAAACAGCGACCTTGTTCAATTGCCTATAGTCTATACACATCATCATCGACCCATCATTTTTCTTTACAAACAAAACAAGTGCTTCCCATGGAGACACTCCATGACGAATAAACCTCTTATCTAACAAATCTTGTATCTACTCCTTCAACTCCTTTAATTCTATTGGCGCCATCTTATAAGATGTTATTGAAAGTAGTTTTGTTCCTGAATTTAGACTAATACAGAATTATATCTTCCTATTGGGAGGCAGTCTATGTAAGTCATCAGGAAAAACATTAATGAACTCCTTAATTATTGGAACTTGTTCCATCTTCAAAACCATTATGATCATATCCTGTACATAAGCCAAAAAGCCTTATATACCTTTCATACCATCTTTCTCATAATTGTCAAGAGAATACTCGTTGAGGATGATAACCCATCTCCATGGTATGTAAACTCTTCCTCCTCGTCAATCTTGAAAACCATTGTCTTATTCCAATAATCCATACCTAACATCACATCAAATCGTACTATCTCTATGATCACCAAATCACCCATTAGCTTTCTACCTTATACCTCAACCTCATAATAAACATAAATATATTCCCCAAACATAACCTCATCGGAAGAGGTAGCCACACACAAAGGACTTTCAAATACAATAGGTTGTATACTAAACCTTAAAGCAAAATATGACAACACGAAATAATAGGTTGCTATCATATCAAACAAAATTCTAGCTGTGAAAAAACATATAAAAAGTGTACTTGAGACAATAATATTGGATGCCTGGACATCCTGCTAAATGAGGGAAAAAACATGCACCTATCTCTGACTCGCTAGCGGAAAACCTCTACCACCTGCTTCACGGTCCCACTAGTTACGCCCACCAACTTTATAACCACCCTAAAACACTAAATGGTTAGCTGATTAAGTCTGAGTAGGAGATGCAACCGATGCAGATGCACTTGACGTGAATATTCACTTGTTCAAACAATCCCTCGGTAAATGATCGGTTTTTCCACAACCAAAACAAGCTCTTATCTGCTTGTAACAAATTGATCCATAATGCCTAGATCTACCAGACTAACATAGAGGCTTCTTATTTAAACCTTACAATGCTAACTGAATAGTATCTTGACTTCGAGTCTGACCACCTCCACTCATACCATATATGGTGTGTCCCATGCAATGAACCTTTACGAGAAATACCTCAACTATTTAAATTAACCTTGATGACCTCTTTATCCATTATTAGAACCTATATCAGATTGCTTCTGGAAAAAAAATCTAACTTTCAACTTTAGGCCTCTTGGTCAAACCAAACAATACTTAATCTTCTAAGAATGCGTTTGGGAACGCGGTGCAAACCGCGTTCCTAAAAAATTTTAAATTTTTTTTGCTAAAATTTAATATGGTTTGTATATTTTGAATCGTTTTGATGTGCTGATGTCAAAAATAATTTTTAAAAAATGAAAAAAATCATTGGCATGCATTTTGGCACGAAAAGTTATTTGAAAAGCAATCGCTACTATACTGTTAAGCACTCTCTGACTTTCGTGCCTCAATAGCTCAGACATAATCCACTATAACCGAGTATGTCTTAAACTCGTGAGCCTTAATAGCTTTAAAGAGGTAGCTATTACAACCTCAAACAAACCTTTTGATCTTCCTCTCCTTAGTTTGTACCATATAGCCAGTATATTTGGACAACCATGTAAACTACACCTAATACTTTGTCACGGTCAAATCACCTTGAACCAACCTCTCAAACTCATATGCTCTGATGTCCCTTACACTTTCTGACAGAAAGCGCTTTAAAAACATCATAAGAAACTCTTTCCACGCCATCAGTGGAGAATTTACAATCATTTCACTCCTTTTGGACTCATACTAGTTCACAACCACCTCACCTTCCAACCTGAAGGATGTTAAAGGCACTGCACGATCATCCATGCATCTCATAGCCTCACATCTATGCTATGTTGCATCCAAAAACTGATATGGGTCCTTAAAGTTATCAACTCCTTTAGAGGTGGGAAGGGCCAGCTTAAGAAAGTTCGATAAAGGCACATTCATTTCGTGCATAGTATGGAAAGTTGAAGACACATTCTTATTCTTCTCTTTCTCTCTCTTATCTAAAAGATTATCCAAGGTTTGTATGACCTGTCCAATCTTATCCAAAGCACTGTAAGTATGAGGCACCTTACATTTGGATTCCTCCTTTTAGTTCTAACCAACATCCAAGCCATTACCTCCCTTAGACTTAGTGTCATCCTGAATCTCTTTCCTCAAAGGCTAAGACGATGGTGTTCTAACCCTCCCCTTTCACCTCTCATTCCTGAGCTGAACAATAGAAACATCTTTTTGATTATTACCGACATGATCACTATTAACTACATGTCTAGCCCTCGATATTTCCCTAAAAGAACGCTCTTATATCAATATAACTATAAAAAAGTTCAAAAAAGACATATTAAATGCTAGATATAAGAATTTAAAGAAGAATGATATCAAGATAAGATGAATCTTAAGCTCCATATATTACGAGGTTTATAACAAAACTAGGTTCTAATACCACCTTTATCACAACCCGAATCCCAGGTCCATGACCAACAATGAAGAAGTGGTGTCATGGGAACACCCCACATGAACTAAGCCTCAGAACATACATATTGTCATAACCCAATTTTAGATCCTTAAAAAATTATTTTATGAAAAATACTTTTAATTCAAGAATTCAAAAAAATCAAGAAATCAAGAAATATATTTTTTAGATAGGAGGAGATAAGCTTTTGAGCTAAAATAGACCAAGATGCTAGAAGAATAGCTAGATTGGGGTATTTTGACAAGGTGGGAAGAAAAAATTAATTTAAAATAAAGTTTAAGGTTAAAATCTAATCTAAAAAAAATTAGAAGAACTAATTAAGTTTAAGAACTTAATTAAACTTCTAATTGATTTATTTGATTTAATTAAGGACTTAATTGAAGCAAAATTAATTCCAAAAGTGAGTTTGGGCCTAAAATTGGAAGAATTAATTAAGTTCAAGGACTTATTTAATTTTCTAATTGGGTTTTGAGGATTCAATCAAGGACTTAATTGTACAAAAATCAAGTTTGGAGGCTTAATTCGAATCAATTTGTAAAAATTAAAAGATTAAGGACATAATTTAAACTTTGGAATGCCAAATTAGTATACCCAAGGGTTCAATTGCAAGAAATTTAAAGTTTGAAGGGTTATTGAGGTCCAAATTAAAATAATTTTAGACCAAAAACCCTCTGCAAATAGCGCGCAATAATAGGGACTACATTAAAAAAAAATCAATGTTTAAAGCTTAATTGGGCACTATATTGTATAAACTGAAACTAATAGGTGCCACACTTGTAGGATCTCAATTGATTTTCAGCAAGGGCCTTGTTGTATAAAATTAGTCAATTTTGCTTCAATTAAGAATGCTTGAGCTTAAATTAAAACAATAGGGATCAAATTGAAGTTTTTTAGATCCCAATTAAAAAACTCTAATTTTTAGGGTTTAAGAGGACGACATGTCACTCATTTTTTCTGAAAAAATTGAGTGACACGTCGTCTATCCCTGTTTTATTTTCTACCCCAATTGAGAAGGCTAATTACGATGCCATCTTCGTACGAATGAATATGACATCTTCGACCAATTCAAGGGCTTTAACAACCACTAATCGACTAAGAAATATCTCATCTACAAAGATGAGCCACCCATATCAAACATTTACACCTTATTTGTCAATGAATCAGACAACATCTTTTCCTTGATTAACCACTCTATATTAATATATTAAAGCTGATTAAAGGCCAATCTTCCAAGCAATGAATGTGGCATTCTAGATCTCTAACTCGAGTTTGGTTTTTTTCTTTGGTTAAATATGCATCCTCTTTACATGGTTCAGGTAAACCATAGGTACAATTATCTCCTAATTTTAATTATGACCTTTTCAAAGTACCACACTTAGTTAGTCATGACTAAAAAAGAAAAACTCCCTTGATTACTTTATAGTTGCCTTCTCTTGATCAAATTAAACCTATAAGATGACAAAATGAACCATAACCCTTTTTTCCAAAGAGGTTAGGAAAGGATAAGAGGAATCTTCCTCAAACCATCCTTTTCTCATACAAAATCATCCTATTTTTGGCAACAACTTTTAGAGGGATTTTGGTTATAAAAGAGCAGTTGCTCTTTAAGGAGAGGGGGCTGGAAAAAGAAATGGAGAGAAAAAAATAAAGAAAACACCTAAAGAATTGATAAAGAAATCCTATAAGGGATTAAACGAGAAGCTAGAGAAATAGGGCACCAAATTGAAAGAAAATGAAAGAATAGTATCTAGACTAGTTAGAAGTATAAAGGAGTTCAAAACCAAAGAGAAAAAAACCAAAGACTCAAAGGAGAATCTCATATCTTCATCACAAGGTATACCTTTAAGCTTTGATGGGGGTGACAACTCATTGAGCACACCCTCTTTTTTATTATGTATGTTAAATGTTGGTATTAGAGGTTCATTATGCATTTCTTTTTTAGCTACTTATTAATTTTGATGCTTTGTTTATCCTTTTTAGTTATGACGTAATTTATTGTATGTGTTTTTTGTTTGAAGTTTAGTTGAATGATTAATTATGTTCATTAAAGTGTTAAATGTTATTATAAAATAATGTTTTACATGCTTTGATGTTAAAATGATCTTTTTTGAAGTTATGACAATGTGTTTTAAGTTTTGAAGTTGCTATGGTTTAAGTTATTTTGAGGTAGCTTGTTGGGTTTGTTTAGTTTGTATGCATGTTGTTTAAGCATCAGGACATTGAATTTATCCAATAAAACAATGTTTTTACCTAAAGAAATATTATTTTTTCTCATTGTTTTACATGACTTTGCTTACTGATTTTTCTATTATTTTTTGTTTCTTAATTGTTTTGATGATTCAAATAGGTTGTATTAAGAATGCTTAAACTATGTGTTACTAAGTTTAGTTGTTATTATAGGTTTTATTGCATTTTTCTGGGTTTAAGTTTCTGTTGCTAGGTTTCTGGGTTTATAAGATTTCTAGGCTGGTGTTCTTGCCATGAACTTTGCCTTAGGTCCTTGATTTTGGTATCATTTTAGTCGATTGATGTTTCTTACATGTGCATGCATACTTGTTGGTCGTTAATCTAAGGTTTTCATGGCTTACAAACATCATTTTTATGGATGTTGATCTTTGTTTCTGGCTTTTTATTTTTTGCATAAAACCAAATAATTGTGGCTTTTATTGGATTATTGTGATGATCTAACCCCCATATTTTATATGTGATTATATGCCTTCAAAATATGCAATTTAGTCTGAAATCGAGTTTACATTTTTTGTTTTCTTCTTGGTGTTCTTCGTGTTCGTCAACAAGATTCAAGCATTTTTCTTCTTTCGATCTTTCTTCTTTCTTTCTTTTTTATTTTAGGTTATGTTTTTTGGGCTTGGGTTTAGGGTCAGGAAGCCCAGCTCACGTGTATGGGCTGAGTCCATCAGCTTAATGTAATGTTTAGCTGGATAAAATTTTAGCAAAGAAAAAAAAGTATTTTTTTGTCCTTAAGGCGTGTTTTCCAAATATAGCCTTAAATTTTTTTAAAAACCTAAGATTTTTAGATAAGGGCGTATTTCCAAATATACCTTACTGATTTTTCCTCAATGTTTATTTTCTCATTTCGTATGTTTTTGCAAAACAGACCCGAATAATTTCCAATAATAACAAAGAGTTTCCATCATCAATCCATTTATCAACCTTAGTTTTATGTCCAACATTTAAACTATTTCTTCAATTTACATTTCCACCCATTTTCAATTTCATAATTTTTCATACTAACCATTTGATCAATATAAACTCTCATTACTTAGTTCCTTCAAACTTCCCACACATCAATCCAAGACATAGTATTTTCAATAAGTAATATCACATACGCTTGCACAATTCTTCAATACTCACAATATTCTTTTCATCTCATACTTTATAATTTTTCAAAAATCAAGCCTTAAGTCAATGTATTAATGTCGTATAGCCTCTAAAAAAATCTTATAACTAGATTCTAATATTGCTCCTTCCATACTAATTACTATAAACACATCAATACATCATTAGTCATTTAAGCTCAACATCTATATATTCTGATAAAAGTATATCATATTTGTGCATTTACATAATCAATCAAATTTCTTAATGCTAATTTTATAATTTCACTTAACTTCTCTTTCTCCTAGATATGTTTATCATGGTTGGCCCTAAAATCTAGGGTTTCCATGTTTTTTTCTTATAGTTATCTTAATTGCTTTCATTTATTTAAAAGTTAGTTCATTTAAATTTAAGTATTTGACATCAAAGTATCAATTTCTTCTAATTTCTATAGTATAACTTATATTTTTATAATAAAATCCTATAATGCATTCACCTTTTCAATTAATTTCATTTATTTTCATGATAATTCCACACTGTACATTAAACTAACATGTGATTTCAAAAGATTTACTCAATTCTTCCTCCCTCCTAATTCCTCAATTTTGGCTGGCTTTAGGGTACTTCAATAGCCTTGGATTTCTTTTTAATTACGATTACTAATTTGCTTCATTCTCATTTATTCCATGTTCATCATCCATTATATACATTGCTTTCCATTTCCCCTAAATTTTCCTTACAAACCCTAATTCAAAATTTGAGAATTTCACGTAAAACCTATTTATCTTCACTTAAACTTGTATAAATATTTCAGAACTCCTTACTCGATAATTATATGAGCTTTGAATCCTAGTCAGTCAAAGATTTCCCATCTTTTCTTCTTTCCCCCTCAACTTGTTGTGATCTCTCTCTAAACCCCCATTTTCTCTTGATTTCCTTTTAATTCTTTGTGTTTGATGTGTTTAAACACCCACTCTCTCATCTAACATGTTTAATTCATTATTTTCCTTGAGAATTTTAGGTAAAAAACAAGAAAAAAAGAATAAATCTCCTCCCTTTTTCTGTCCAATAGAACCGACTATTATAAAGAGAGGAAAAAGTTGAAATTCCTAGCTTATTCAACTTTTTTATGAAAATACCATTACTAAGTCTATATGTTAATTTTTGTCCAACTATCAACATTTTTGTATGATTTTTCCAGACTCTGGTTGCCCTAAAATAGAACAATGTGTTAAGAAAATTTCAGCTTTGTCCAATGGCCAGATTGAGAGTTATGCTTGAAAACATAAAATTGGTTTACAAGTGATTTTACACCAAAAATCTGATTTTTCTTGTGCCATCCTTGCATGGATCATATCAATTATTCCACTAAATCCTCATGACCATTTCCTTATTCCAAAATATATTTATTTTTTATTTTCATCATTTAGTTCATTTATTTTATGTTGAAGGCTGAAATTAAAATAAATCAATTTAAAAAAATAATAAAAGTCAACTCGTTTTAACTTTTGAAATCGATCTTTGGTTATTAACTCAAAATTAATCTCATAGAAGGCAAAACATAAGAAATAACAAACGAAAACTCCAATTTTTTTTTAAAAAATATCATCTTAAAAAAAAAAGAAAAAAACCAATTAAACCTTAACTTGGTCTAATATAAAAAAATTGCAACTCATGAAATGAAAGCAAGAAAAAAATCCAAAGGCCAATTCCTAATAATTCAAATAAGAATGTGCTAATTCCATAGATAGCAAAATGAAAAGAAAAAAAAAAGTTGAAACTCAATTTCTAGCAAATAAAACATTAGAGGATGAAAATTAAGAAAAAGATATAATTAAAAAATAGTTGAAAAACCCAATCTAAGCGCATCCAGGTCACGATGCAAAATCTTTGACCAAGTCGTGATACTAAGGTAACCATGTTTGAAAGCAAACTAAATAAAAATCATAAAGCTCAATCATTGAACAATATAATGTTGAAGGAAGAAAACAAAAACAGAAATTTAATTACAAAAAACTACGAAAAAAAACGAGTAAACCTGGATTAATTTGCTAACATCACGATTATGGACATAGGATCAAGATAATCCCATAAAAAGGAAAGGGAAAAAAAGCACGAAGACCAATTTTCAACACATTAAATGTTAAATGATGAAATTGAAATAAATTAATTTAAAAAAAAAGTCAACCCGCATTAACTTTTAAAACTAGTGACTCTAGTCATGAACTTGAGACTAACCTTATAGATGGTAAATTGTAAAAAATAATAAAGTAAAACTCTAAAAAAAAAGGTAAAAAAAACTTTAGTTTAAAAAAAAAAACGAAGTAAACACAAGCAAACCTTTTAAACCTGGTATAATTTCTAAAACTTGCAACTCATGAAATCCTAGACCTGAGTTCAATCATGAATCTTAATTCTCAACCAATTTAATTTTGAATAATGAAATTGTGAAAAAATATCAATTTTTAAAACTTGCAAAGCAAAAAAAAAAAAATAGCATTTAAAAGTATGAGGATGTAATTGATAGAAAAAAAAATCTATGAAGGATGAACTTAAAAAAAAATCTAAAAAATGATCGTAAACAAAATAAATAACAATAAAAAACAAGGATCAAATTTAAAAGATTAAAAGATAGAAAAGGATGAAATTGAAAAATATTTATAATTTTATAGATTATTCAAAATAAAAAAATAGCAATCAAAAGAACATGGACCAGATGTAAAAAAAAAGAAATTAAAGGGTTTTATTTGAAATTTTAAAGGCGCTGGTGCAAGATTTAAAGAGGAGAGAGAGAAGAAGAAAAAGAAAAAGAAAAGAAATGGCCCTAGACGCCAAACTAGAGGTGTGTTTGACGCACACGCTATCCCATTGTGCAGGGAGCGTAAAGACCTTCCAAATGTTGTCTCTATAAGGTGATGTTCGATAATCGGACGGCCCCGCTCGCGCCACCCAAAGGGCGTGGGGGCTATCCAAGACGTGTACACCATCATGTTTTTTAAAATAATATTTAATATATAGTCAGTTATAATAATACCCTTGAATAACCTTCAAATTAATAATAAAATCAGTGTAAAAGAACAAAAAAAAACCATTAGAAAAGAGTTAAGTTGTTTTTTCTAGACATCAAAATGGTTTCACATTTTCAAAAAAATTAAAAAGAACACCTTAATTGAAAGGCATATATAAAAGTAAAAAGTCCACCTTGACCTCAATTCCTAATTTAAAAGTTATTTTGATCTATGAGCAATTTTATTAAATCACAATTCAAATAAATAGTGATTTGTTCGTAAGGTATAATTAAACCTTCTTTTCCTTTAGTTTTTTTAATTAATGATTAATTAATTATTTTGATTTAATTTAATCGATTAGGAAAGAATATAATTTCAGAAAAAGAAAAAAAAAACTATATTCGATTATGTTTTATACTACAAGGACCAATGAGTTATATCTTATAAACTATAGGGATCAATTAAGCTCTCTCTTATAAACTATAAGGGCAAAGTTATAATGAACTCTGTAAA
>Ga0325401_1000558_pt1 | contig 27544 bp, 26 predicted proteins | sample PopdelMetagenome_FD_205666 | JGI IMG/M metagenome (GOLD analysis project Ga0325401, IMG submission 205666) | Populus deltoides microbial communities from Bellville, Georgia, United States - Xylem-PdKOR-R2 | ecosystem: Host-associated > Plants > Phyllosphere > Stem > Wood/Secondary xylem | place...
GGTGCAGCCGTTGGAAGATGGTGAAGATCCGCTCGGCGTACTGCGCGTCGATCCCGATGCCGTTGTCGGCGACCGTGACCACCCAGTGCGGCGGCTCGTCGACGCTCGTGCCAGGCGCAGCGGTGATCTCGACCCACGACGGCCGCTCGTCGCTGCGGTACTTCACGGCGTTGCCGACGAGGTTCTGCAGCAGGGCGGTGAGCAGCGTCGGGTCGCCGGGCACGGTGGGCAGCGAGCCGCGGATGACCTTCACCCCGCCCGCGGTGATCTGGTCGTCGAGGGTGCTGACGGCGCGGTCGAGCGCTGCTCCCAGGTCGACCTCGGTGAAGTGCTCGGTGGTGCGCCCGACCCGGCTGAAGGACAGCAGGTCGTTGATGAGGAACTGCATCCGCTTCGCGCCGTCGACCATGAACCCGATGTAGGTGCGGGCCTTGTCGTCGAGCTGGTCGGCGTACTGCCGCTCGAGGAGCTGGCAGAAGTTCGTGACCTTGCGCAGCGGCTCGGAGAGGTCGTGGGAGGCGACGTAGGCGAACTGCTCGAGGTCGTCGTTGGAGCGGGCCAGCTCGGCGCTGCGCTCCTGCAGCCGCAACCGCGAGCGCTCGACCCGCTCGAGGTGGTGCAGCAGCTCCGCGCGCATCGTCTCGACGTCGACGGCCAGGGTCTCGATCTCGGCCGGACCCTTCTGGTGGATCTCCGTCGACAGGTCGCCGTCGGCCACCGCCCGGGTCTGCTCGACGAGCCCGCGGATCGGCTGGAGGACCGAGCGACGCAGCCCGCGGGCGAGCACCAGACCGACGGCGAGCAGGATCAGGACGCCGACCCCGAGGGAGATCCACACCCAGGTGAAGGCCCGCTCGCGCAGCGCCTCGGCGTCGTCGGCCTTCGCCAGCAGACCGTCGTTGAGCTCCTGCAGCGCGGTGCGGATGTCGTCGAACCGCGCCTTGTTGGCCTCCGAGACGGCGTCGGCCGCCACGCCCGCGTCGCCGGCGCGGGTGCGCGCGATGATCGGCTGGGCGACCTCGGTGTTCCACGTCTCGTAGGCGTCGACGTACGCCGCGAGGAGCCGCTCGAGCTCGGGCTCGCCCTCGACGTCGCGCCGGAGGTTGTCGAGCTCCTCGGCGATGACCGGCACGCCCACGTCGTAGGCGTCGAGGAAGGTCTCCTTCTTGCCGGCGGCGAACCCGCGGACGGCGGTCTCCTGGCTGATCATCCCGTTGGTCGATCGGGCCCGCGAGAGCAGCGCCGGGTCCCACCGGTCGATCACGCTGTCGCCGGCCTCCTTGGCGCGGAACAGCGCACCGACCACGACCAGCCCCAGCAGGAGGACGAACGCGAGCACCAGCACGATGGCCCGGTTGACCCGGCGCTCGAGGCTCCAGCTGTCGCTCTTCACCGACGTCCCCTCACGCCGCCGAGCCGGCGAGGCTCAGCACGACGAGGGCGGTGTCGTCGGCCTCCTTGGCCGAGTCGCGCGGCAGCGCGACCGGCAGCAGCGTCTCGATGGACTCACCGGTGGTGAGGGCGTCGGCGGCGACCTCGGCCAGCTCCTCGAGCCCGACGCTCGTGCGGCTCTCGGGACGGCGGTAGGCGTCGAGGAGACCGTCGGTGTAGAGCACGACGGCGCTCGCCTCGGGCAGCACGGCCCGGCTGATCGGCCAGTCCTCCTCGGCACGCTCGCCCGGGTGGAGGTCCTCGATGCCGAGCGGCGGACCGACCTCGACGTCGAGGAACGACGCGGTCGTGCCGGCGCACAGCAGCGGCGGCGGGTGGCCGGCGACCCGGGTGGTGACGCTGCGGTCGCGGTCGATGGTGAGGTCGCAGGCCGTGGTGAAGATGCCCCCGCCGCTCTCCGCGAAGAGCAGCCGCGAGAGCGCCGTGAGGATCTGCTCGGCAGGCACGCCGGCCAGCACCATCGCCCGCCAGGCGACGCGCAGGTGCACCCCCAGCGCCGCCTCGTCGGGCCCGTGGCCCATGACGTCGCCGATGATCGCGCGCACCCGGCCGTCGGAGGTCTCCACGACGTCGAAGAAGTCACCGCCCAGCACCGCCCCGGCGCGCCCGGGCCGGTAGTGGCTGCGGCAGGCCACGAAGTCGGAGATCAGCAGCGGCTTGGGCAGCAGGCCGCGTTCGAGCCGGGAGTTCTCCGCGGCGAGCATCCGCTCCTCGCGCAGCTGGAACTCGGTCAGCTGCGCCATCCGCCGCTGCACGGCGTACTTGATGGTGCGGTCGAGCAGCTCGGGGGTGATGTCGTCCTTGACCAGGTAGTCCTGGGCGCCCGCGGCGACGGCCTCGACGCCCGTGCGGTCGTGGCGGCCGGTGAGCACGATGACCGGGGTGCTCACCTGCTGGGCGACGAACCGGGTGAGCGCCTCGAGGCCGTGGGCGTCGGGCAGGCCGAGGTCGAGCAGCACGCAGTCGGGGTCGAGCGTCAGCGCCTCGATCCCCTCGGCGACCGAACGCCGCCACGCGACGTCGGGCTCGTCGTAGCCGACCTCGCGCAGGCACTCGCGCACGAGCAGCGCGTCGCCCTCGTCGTCCTCGACGAGCAGCACCTGCGCACCGACCTGCGTCATGCCACCCCTCCCCCGCGTCCGGACGATCTCGCCCGACCTCGCCCGGACCATTCGGCAGCCTAGGGCCAGGGTTGACGTTCTGTGACGAATGTGGCGGAAGTGACCTACCGTGTCAGCGTGTCTCGGAACCTGTCGCGCACCTCGCTCGCCGTCCTCGCACTCGCCCTCGTGCCGTGGGCGGCTCCGGCGGCCTCGGCCGCTCCCGCCGCTCCTGCTGCCGTCGCCTCCCCCGCTCAGCGGGCGGGCGACCGGGCCGTGACCTGGACGCGCTGGGACGCCGGCACCGAGCTGCGCGCCGGTGCCCGCTCGGGGCTGAAGGTGCGCCAGGGCTCGCTGGTGCTCGAGGGCGCCACCGCCCGCCGCACCTACCGCTCGAGCTCCTACGAGGTCGGCACCTGGACCTCGCCGTGGACCTCCCCCGGCCACCCGCTCACCCAGCTGATCGCGTCGTGGTCGGCCACCACCCCGCGCAACTCCTGGGTCGAGACCCGGGTGCGGGTCACCGACGGCACCACCAAGGGCCGCTGGCAGGTGCTCGGGCGCTGGGCGTCCGGCGACAAGCACGTGCGCCGCACCTCGGTGCCCGGCCAGTCCGACGCGCTCGGCCGCGTCGACGTCGACACCTGGAAGTCCGCCTCCGCCACCGGCGCCACCGGCTACCAGCTGCAGGTGCGGCTGATGCGCCGCGCCGGGGCCACCAGCGCCGCCCCGAGCGTCGCCTACGTCGGCGCCGCAGCCTCCGCGATCCCCGCCGGCGTCCCCGCCGTCTCCGCGCCCGGCCCGGCCTCCGCCGCGGGCACCGTCCTCCCCGTGCCGATGTACTCACAGATGATCCACGCGGGCCAGTTCCCGCAGTACGGCGGCGGCGGCGAGGCCTGGTGCTCGCCCACGTCGCTGTCGATGGTGCTCGGCTACTACGGCAAGCTCCCCACCTCCCTCGGCTGGGTCGGCGCCCGCACCGACCCGTTCGTCGCCGAGGCCGCCCGCCGCACCTACGACTCGGCGTACGGCGGCACCGGCAACTGGCCCTTCAACACCGCCTACGCCGCCTCCCGCGGCCTCGACGCCTTCGTGACGCGCCTGCGCTCGCTCACCGAGGCCGAGCAGCTCGTCGCCGCCGGCATCCCCGTGATCACCTCGGTCTCGTTCGCCCGCGGAGCCCTCTCCGGCGCCCCCATCTCCTCCACCAACGGCCACCTGCTCGTCGTCGTCGGCTTCACCCCCACCGGCGACGTCATCGTCAACGACCCCGCCGGCGCCACCAACTCCGCCGTCCGCCGCACCTACTCCCGCGCCCAGTTCGAGGCCGCCTGGCTCGGCGGCTCCGGCGGCACCGCCTACGTCGTCCACGACGCCGCCCACCCCCTCCCCGCCTCCCCCGGCACCTGGTAGTCGTCGGGCATCAAGCCGACCCGTCGGTGGCTGAAGGAGGACGAAGTCCTGTCTGGAACCACCCCCGGCGTACGCCGACCCGGTGGTCGAGCAGCGAGCCCCGGCGAGCGTCGTCGAGACCCCGCAAGACGACGTTGGGAGCCGAACAATTCGGTGGTCGAGCAGCGAGCCCTGGCGAGCGTCGTCGAGACCCCCGAGGTGAGCAGTGTTTCGAGACAGTCGCTAGCGCGACTTCCTCAACCACCGGGTCCGACCGATGGTTGAGGAAGGACGAAGCCCTGCCGCGAAACCACCTTCGGGTACGCCGGCCCGGTGGTCGAGCAGCGAGCCCCGGCGAGCGTCGTCGAGACCTCTCGCAGGTGGGCTGGGAGCCGATCTGCCGGTGGTTGAGGAAGGACGAAGTCCTGTCTCGAAACCACCCGAGCAACAGCCCGAGCGAATGTTCACCATCCGTCCCGATCGTGGTCAACCACGGCCTCCACGAGGTCTGGCTGTCGGTGGTCACGTCTAGCGTTGGACCCGTGACGGAGCACCTCGACCACGACCTCGCGAAGGCCGTCCTGGCCTCCGCGCGCGAGGCCGTGAGGGACCGTCGCTTTGCCGAGGTCCGCGACCTGGAGACCCTCGCCGCATGGGCTGACCTGCACTCCGGCCCCGCGACCGGCCGCTGGGACGCACTCGTCCAGCTCGGCGGACAGGGCACGCCGAAGGTGCGTGACCACTGCCTCGGTGAGATCGCGATGGCCCGCGGCACCGGCGTGGTCGCCACGACCAACGCGATCGCCGACGTCCTCGACCTGCGCCACCGCCTCCCACTGACCTGGGCGGTCGTGAAGACCGGTGAGGCCGAGGTCCACATCGCCCGACGGGTCGCGAAACTGTCCCGCGACCTGCCCCTCGACTGCGTCGGCGTGGTCGACACCGCCGTCGCCCGGATCATCGCCCGCGAGGCCGGCGGCCGGGTCCTCGCCGTCGCCGAGGCGAAGATCATCGAGGCCGACCCCGCCCGCCACGAAGAGCGCGCCGAAGAGGAACGCCGCCGGCGCTACGTCACCTCGTCCCGCACCGACGAGCACGGCCTGCGCACCGTGATCGCCCGCGTCACCGCAGGCGACGCCCACTGGGTCACCGCCACCCTGGGCCGGGTCGCCGAGATCATCGCCCCACGCCACCCCGACGCCGGTGCAGACGAGCTTCGCTCGATCGCGTTCGGGTGGCTCGCCCGCCCCGCCGAGCTGCTGACCCTGCTGCTGCAGCACCAGCAGCCCGCACTCTTCGACGACGAGGCCGAGCCCTCACGGGCCACCGCGATGCCCGCCGAAATCCTCGATGCCCTCTCAGAGCTCGACCTCGAGCCGCTGCGCCCCAAGACGGTCCTCTACGTCCACCTCCACGAAGCCGCGCTCCACGGCACCCCCGCCGTCGCCCGCGTCGAAGGGTTCGGCCCCGCAACCCTGACCGGCGTCACTGAGCTCCTGGCCGGCTGCAAGGTGACCGTCAAGCCCGTCATCGACCTGTCGAACCGGGTCCGAACCACCGCCTACGAGCATCCCGAAGCCCTCAAGGAACGGGTCCACCTCACCACGGGCGGCGACTACTGGCCCTACGCCACCTCAACCTCGCGGTGCGTGGACTTCGACCACCCGACACCCTTCGACGACACCGGCCCACCCGGCCAGACCGGCACCCACAACTCCGGCCCCCTCGGCCGACGCCACCACCGGTGGAAGACCCACGCCGGATACCAAGCCCGACAATCCGGCCAAGGCCGCTACGCCTGGCTCACCCCCCACGGACTCGGCTACCTCGTCGACCACCACGGCACCCGACCCATCCCCGCCAAGCACGCCCGCATGATCATCGACGCCCCACCAGGCCTCGACCTCTACCCCGGCATCGAGATCCAGCTGGACTGGCGGGATCGGCAGTGAGCCCAGCCGCACCCGGCCACCTCGAAGCAGCGATAGCGTCGGCGCCGTGGACCTCGTGCTGCTGTGCGGGACAGTCAGCGTCTTCGTCGTGTCGCTCTGCCTCGGCATCCGGGCGCGGAGGCGCGACGAGAGGTCGTCTCACTACTTCCTCCTGGCCGCGGCGATGGTGTTCACGGGCCTGGCGCGCACCGGCTCGATCAGCGGCTGACCCGACCCGCCCCGGCGCCGAAACAGCAGCCGCTCTCACCGTCATCCGACACGTGACTGATCGGCCAGCGACCCTGCTCGTCCTCAACGACATGACGCACCTGCGGGACGAGCTGCGGTGGACGGGCTTCGCCAAGCGGCCAGCTGTGTGAGCCGGCGGCGCGCTCAGCGGCAGGCGGGCGCGTCGGGCAGGGGGGCGGGTACGCCGAGGCTCGGCATGCCGAGGGAGACCCCGGCCGGCACGGGGGCGGCGGTGCGCGCCTCCCAGGCGTCGCCCGACCTGGTCCGTCGGGTGCCGAGCACGCGGTCGGCGACGAGGTGGTGGGGAGCCGCGTAGGTGACCTCGACGGTCACGACGTCACCAGGACGCACCGCGGTGTCGGGGGCGGCGAAGTGCACGAGTCGGTTGTCGGGCGCGCGGCCGGAGAGGCGGAGCGTCTCGGCGTCCTTGCGACCCTCGCCCTCGGCGACCATCACGTCGAGGGTGCGACCGACCTGGCGCTTGCCCTCGGCCCAGGCGACCTCGGAGACGAGTGCGGCGAGCCGCTCGTAGCGGTCACGCACCACGGCGGGCTCGATCTGGTCGGGCAGCGTGGCGGCAGGGGTGCCGGGCCGCTTGGAGTACTGGAAGGTGAAGGCGCTGGCGAAGCGCGCCTCGCGCACGACCTCCAGCGTCTGCGTGAAGTCCTCCTCGGTCTCGCCGGGGAAGCCCACGATGATGTCGGTGGTGATCGCGGCGTCCGGGATCGCGGCGCGGACCCGCTCGATGATGCCGAGGTAGCGCGAGCGCCGGTAGGAGCGCCGCATCGCGCGCAGCACCTGGTCGGAGCCCGACTGCAGCGGCATGTGCAGGCTCGGCATGACGTTGGCCGTCTCGGCCATCGCCTCGATGACGTCGTCGGTGAACTCCGCCGGGTGCGGGCTGGTGAACCGCACGCGCTCGAGCCCGTCGATGCCCCCGCAGGCCCTCAGCAGCTTGGAGAAGGCCTGACGGTCGCCGAACTCCACGCCGTAGGCGTTGACGTTCTGCCCGAGCAGGGTGATCTCGCTGACGCCCTCGGCGACGAGCGCCTCGACCTCGGCGAGGATCTCGCCGGGGCGCCGGTCGCGCTCCTTGCCGCGCAGCGCCGGCACGATGCAGAACGTGCAGGTGTTGTTGCACCCGACGCTCACCGACACCCAGGCGGCGTACGCCGACTCGCGGCGGGTCGGCAGCGTCGAGGGGAACACGTCGAGCGACTCGAGGATCTCGACCTGCGCCTCCTGCTGCACGCGGGCGCGGTCGAGCAGGGCGGGCAGCGAGCCGATGTTGTGGGTGCCGAAGACGACGTCGACCCACGGGGCGCGCTCGGTGATGGTGTCGCGGTCCTTCTGCGCGAGGCACCCGCCGACCGCGATCTGCATGCCCGGGTCGGCCACCTTGCGCGGCGCGAGGTGGCCGAGGTTGCCGTAGAGCTTGTTGTCGGCGTTCTCGCGCACCGCGCAGGTGTTGAACACGACGACGTCGGCGTCTTGGCCGTCGGCGGCGGCGACGTAGCCGGCGTCCTCCAGCAGCCCCGCGAGCCGCTCGGAGTCGTGCACGTTCATCTGGCACCCGTAGGTGCGCACCTCGTAGCTGCGCATGACCCCGGCAGTTTACGGCGGCGACGGGGTCACGGGGTCATCGTCAGACCGCGGGGGCCGGCGCCTTCGCCGCGGCGCCCTTGCGCGGGGTCACCCAGAGCCGGATCTCGCCCTCGACGACGACGGTGCCGTCGGTGCGGACGCCGCGGACGCGGACGGGGAGGTCGGGGTCGTCGCCGAGCCACTGGGAGCGGTCGGTCTCGGCGATGCAGGTGATGTCGCCGGTGGCCTTGGCGGTGTAGGCGACCTCCATGCCTTTCGGGATCCACCGCTTGTCGGCGGGGATGCTCACCTCGGCCAGCGCGCCCATCGCGGCCTCGAGCCCGTTGCACAGCGCGATGGCGTGGACGGTGCCGATGTGGTTGTGGACGCCGCGGCGGTCGCGGATGACCAGCTCGGCGCGGTCGGGCTCCACGACGGTGAACCGCGGCCGGATCGTCGCGAAGTACGGCGCCTTCTGGCTGAACGCGAACGAGAAGGCGCGGGCGCCCACGACCGGGACGGACGACGCCGTGCGCCACAGGGACAGGAGATCCATGCCGACAGGCTAGACCCGGAAGTTACCGAGGAGTAGCCCGCGGCGGGCCCGTCAGGCGAGGCTGAGGAAGAACCGCTCGAGCCGGTCGAGCTCCTCGTCGGAGGCGTTGCCGCTGCGCACGCTCTCGCGCAGCTCGCCCGCGATGATGGCGAACCCGGCGCGGTCGAGCGCCCGCGAGACCGCCTTGAGCTGGTTGACGACCTCTTGGAGGTCGCGCTCCTCCTCGAGCATCCGCAGGACACCCGAGAGCTGACCTTGCGCCCGCTTGATCCGGTTCACGACCTGCGTGGTGGCGACCGGCGTCGGCGTGGTGGCCTGAGTCATGGCCCTTCACTTCCCCCCGTAGTACTACAGCCGAACCGTCTCCCAGCCCCTCCCCGATGTCAACCTGGAAAGTTACTCACCGGACACGTTTCCGCTGGTCAGCGGGGGATCGAGCGACGGGATCAGTGCCGTGCGACCGCGAACACGCGCCGGAACGGCAACAGCACGGTGCCCTCCTCGCGGGTGGGGTACGCCGCCGCGAGGCGACGCTTGAACTCCGCCTCGAACCCCTCGCGCAGCGGCCCCTCCCCCAGCGCCTCCAGCGTGGGGCGGGCCCCGGTCGCGGAGACCCAGGTGAAGACCGGGTCGGGGCCGCGCAGCACGTGCGTGTACGTCGTCTCCCACACCTCGACCGACGACGCCCCCGCCGCGACGAGCGCGTCGTAGTAGACGGCCGGGTCGTGCGAGGCCGGGGACTCGACGCCGGCGGTCGTCTCGGCGTACGCCGGCTCGGCGGCGAGCTCGGCGCGCAGGGTGTGGCTGGGCTCGTCGAAGTTGCCGGGCACCTGGAAGGCGAACCACCCGCCCGGCGCCACGGTGCCGAGCAGCCGCGGCAGCAGCTCGAGGTGGCCGGGCACCCACTGCAGCGTCGCGTTGGAGACGAGCACGTCGACCGGGCGCCGCGGCGCCCAGTCGCGCAGGTCTGCGACGGAGAAGTCGATCGACGACCCGTCCTGCTCAGCCTGCGCCCGCGCGATCATCGAGGGGCTCGAGTCGACGCCGGCGACCCGGGCCGCGGGCCAGCGCTGCTCGAGCAGGGCCGTCAGGTTGCCCGGCCCGCAGCCGAGGTCGACGACCTCCTCGGGCGAGGTGGCCCCCACCCGGGCCAGCAGGTCGACGAAGGGGCGGCCGCGCTCGTCGGCGAAGGTGAGGTAGCGCTCGGGGTTCCAGCTGAAGCTCACCCGTCGAGCGTGCGCCGACAGTGTCTTGATGTCAAGAATCTCGACGGCGGGTAGCATGAGTGCATGCGGGACGAGGTCGACGAGCTCACCGAGGCGTGGGCCCACGAGCGTCCCGACCTCGACCTGGCGCCCGTCGAGGTGTTCAGCCGGATCTCCCGCCTCGCCCGCCACCTCGACCTGGCCCGCCGCGAGGCCTTCACCGCGAGCGGCGTCGAGCCGTGGGAGTTCGACGTGCTGGCCGCGCTGCGCCGCGCGGGCGCGCCGTACGAGCTGTCGCCGGGGCGGCTGCTGCGCGCCACCCTCGTCACCAGCGGCACGATGACCAACCGGGTCGACCGGCTGGCCGAGCGCGGGTTCGTCGAGCGCCACCCCGACCCGGCCGACCGCCGCGGGGTGCTGGTGCGCCTGACCCGCGAGGGCCGCGCGGCCGTCGACGCGGCGTTCACCGCCCTGGTCGACGCGGAGCGGTCCTTCCTCTCCGATCTGCCCCCGGGCGAGCAGCAGGAGCTGGCCCGGCTGCTGCGGCGCCTGCTCGTGCCGTTCAGCTGACGCCGCGGGTCACTCCAGCGACTCGGCGACCTCGAGCCACTCCAGCTCGAGGGTCTCCTTCTCGGCCAGCACCTCGGTGAGCTCGGCGCTGAGGGTGGCGAGCCGCGCGTAGTCGGTGCCGGCCGCGACCACGGCGTCGTTGAGCTCGGCCTCGCGGGCCGTCACCCGCTCGAGCTGCCGGTCGATCCGCGACAGCGCCTTGCGGCCCTCGCGCTCCGCGGCCGAGCCCTTGCTCGCCCGGGAGGCGGCCTGGGGTGCGGCGGCGGACGCGGCGGGTGCGGCGGCCGCGGCCTCGGCGGCCTCGAGCGAGGCCTGCCGGCGCTCGAGGTACTCCTCCACCCCGCGCGGCAGCATCGAGAGCTGCCCGTCGCCGAGCAGCGCCCACACCGTGTCGACGGTGCGCTCGAGGAAGTAGCGGTCGTGGGAGACCACGACGAGGGTGCCGGGCCAGCCGTCGAGGAAGTCCTCGAGGACGGTGAGGGTCTCGATGTCGAGGTCGTTGGTGGGCTCGTCGAGCAGCAGCACGTTGGGCTCGCTCAGCAGCAGCTTGAGCAGCTGGAAGCGGCGCCGCTCGCCGCCCGACAGGTCGCCGAGCCGCGCGGTGAGCCGGTCGCCGGTGAACCCGAACCGCTCGAGCATCGAGGTCGCCGTGATCTCGCCGTCGGCGGTCTTGGTGACCCTCCGGATGGACTCGACGGTCTCCAGCACCCGCGCCGCGGGGTCGACCTCGTCGATGTGCTGCGAGAGGTGCCGCAGCGCGACGGTGCGCCCCTGACGCACCTTGCCGTGCGAGGGCGCGAGCTCGCCCGCGACCAGGTTGAGCACCGAGGTCTTGCCCGCGCCGTTGACGCCGACCAGCCCGACGCGGTCACCCGGGCCGAGGCGCCAGGTGGCGTGGTCGAGCAGCACCTTCTCCGCGGGCGGGGTGCCGCGGCGCAGGTCGACGTCCTCGAGGTCGATGACGTCCTTGCCCAGTCGTTGGGTGGCGAAGCGCTGCAGCTCGAGCCGGTCGCGCGGCTCGGGGACGTCGTCGATGAGCGCGTTGGCGGCGTCGATGCGGAACTTCGGCTTCGACGTGCGCGCCGGCGGGCCGCGGCGCAGCCAGGCGAGCTCCTTGCGCATCAGGTTGCGCCGGCGCAGCTCGCTCGCCTGGGCCTGGCGCTGGCGCTCGGCCTGGGCGAGCACGTAGGCGGCGTACCCGCCCTCGTAGACGTCGACCACGCCGTCGTGGACCTCCCAGGTCCACTGGCACACCGCGTCGAGGAACCACCGGTCGTGGGTGACGACCACCATTGCCGAGCTCCGCCTGACCAGGTGGTCGGCGAGCCACGCCACGGCCTCGACGTCGAGGTGGTTGGTCGGCTCGTCGAGGACGACGAGGTCGTGCTCGCCGAGCAGCAGCGAGGCCAGGGAGCAGCGGCGGCGCTCCCCGCCGGACAGGCCCTCGACGACCCGGTCGAGGGGTACGCCGGCCAGCAGCACCTCGACGACCTCGCGGGTGCGGGGGTCGGCGGCCCACTCGTGGTCGGCGAGCCCGCCCAGCACGGCCTCGCGCACGGTGTGGGAGTCGACCAGGTCGTCGTCCTGGCGGAGGTAGCCGATCAGCAGGCCGCGCTGCTGCGAGACCCGGCCGGTGTCGGGCTCCTCGACCCCGGTCATCACGTTGAGCAGCGTGGTCTTGCCGTCGCCGTTGCGTCCGACGATGCCGATCCGCTCGCCCGCGCCGATGCCGAGGCTGACGTCGGTGAGCAGCGGCCGGATGCCGAAGGACTTGGAGACCCGCTCGAGGTTGAGCAGGTTGAGGCCCGGGCTAGGCACGGGTCACCACGTGGGCGCCGGCGACGGGTCCGTTGGCGACGAGGACGACGGGGTGTCCCTCGGCGCCCAGCCCGCCCGCCACGCGGCGGGCGTCGTCGGCGTCGCGGGCGAGGAAGACGCAGGTCGGGCCCGAGCCCGAGACCATCCCACGCAGGGCGCCGTGGCTCTCGCCGAGGTCGATGAGCGTCGCGAGGTCGGGACGCAGGTCGAGCGCGGCTTCCTGCAGGTCGTTGTGGAGCGTCGCGGCGAGCTGCTCGGGATCGCCCGACTCGACGGCGGCCAGCAGGTCGCCGGCGCCGGCGGGCTCGGCGGGCGCATCGGGGCGCAGCTCGTCGAAGCGGCGGTAGACGGTGGGCGTCGACAGGCCACCGGTCGCCGACGGCACGACCACCCACCACCAGGTGCCGGTGTCGGTCACGGGCTCGACGAGCTCGCCGCGGCCGGTGCCGAGGGCGGTGCCGCCCAGGAGCGCGAACGGCACGTCGCTGCCGAGCTCGGCGGCGAGCGCGAGCAGGTCGTCGTCGGTGGTGCGGGCGTCCCAGAGCCGGTCGAGCGCGACCAGCGCCGCGGCGGCGTCGGCGGAGCCGCCGGCCATGCCGCCCGCGACCGGGATCGACTTCTCCACGCTGATCGCGGCCTGCTTGGGCAGCCCGTGGTGGGCGGCGAGCAGCACCGCGGCCCGGTCGACGATGTTGTCGCCGGTGACCGGTACGGCGTCCGCGTCGATCCAGTCGGGCACGCTCACGCCCAGGGTCCACCCCGGGGACGGCTCGACGGTGACGTCGTCGCACAGGCCGACGGCCTGGTAGACGGTCACGAGCGGGTGGAAGCCGTCGGGTCGGGGCGCCCCCACGCCGAGGTGGAGGTTGATCTTGGCGGCGGCGCGGACGGTGATGCTCATGCGTGCTGCCCCGCGAGCGCCTCGGCGATGCGGGCGAACGCCGTCACCTCGAGCACCTCGCCGCGCGCGGTCGGGTCGACGCCGGCCGCCTCCAGCGCCGCACCGGCGGCCTCGCCGGAGCCGGCGAGCGGTCGCAGGGCCGCCCGCAGCTGCTTGCGGCGCTGGGCGAACGCCGTGTCGACGACCGCGAAGACCTGCTCGCGCGTCGCGGTCGTCGCCGGCGGCTCACGGCGGGTCCAGGCGACCAGGCCGCTGTCGACGTTGGGCGCCGGCCAGAAGACGTTGCGGCCGACCGCACCGGCGCGACGCACGTCGGCGTACCACGCGGCCTTGACGCTCGGGACGCCGTAGGTGCGGGACCCGGGGCCGGCGGCGAGCCGGTCGGCGACCTCGGCCTGGACCATCACCAACCCCCTCTCGAGGCTCGGGAGCACCTGGAGCAGGTGCAGCAGGACGGGCACGGACACGTTGTAGGGCAGGTTGGCGACCAGGGCGGTCGGCGCGGGGCCGGGCACGCCGTCGACGCGGAGCGCGTCGGCGGCCACGACCTCGAGCGCGTCCGTCGCCTCGGGCGCGAACTCCGCCACGGTGGCGGGCAGCCGCGCCGAGAGCACGTCGTCGACCTCGATGGCCACCACCCGGTGCGCCACCTCGAGCAGCGCCAGGGTGAGCGAACCGAGGCCGGGGCCGACCTCGACGACGACGTCGTCGGGGCCGACCCCGGACTCACGGACGATGCGACGCACGGTGTTGGCGTCGATGACGAAGTTCTGACCGCGCTGCTTGGTCGGGCGCAGGTCTAGCTCGGCGGCGAGACGACGGACGTCGGTCGCGCCGAGCAGCCTCACCCCCGCCTCGACCATGCTGGCCAGGCTAGTGGGCCAGGTGTGGCGCTCAGGTGGGCAGGCCGAGCTTGGCCGCGCAGGCCGGCCAGGCGCCGTAGCCGCCCTGGGCGTTGCGCAGCTTGGTGGCGATGCGGATCTGCTCCTCGCGGCTGTGCTGGCTCGGCAGCCCGGTGCCGCCGTACGCGCGCCAGGTGCCGAGGCTGAACTGGAGGCCGCCGTAGTAGCCGTTGCCGGTGTTGATCGACCAGTTGCCGCCGGACTCGCACTTGGCCAGCGCGTCCCACGGGCCGGCGGGCACGGCGGTGCCGACCATGACGACGCGGGGCCGCGAGCGCTGGATGACGTCGAGGGTGCGGATGTTGCGGCTGAGGATCTCGCCGTTGCGGATGCGGAAGACGTAGACGGCCTCGCGGATGCCGGGGCGGCCCTTGCTCACGACCTTGGTGGTGCCGGCCTTCATCCTGGGGTTCTCGCGCTCCACGGGCGGGAGGCGGAACCGGTCGCGCGGGTGGTGCTTGGTGACCTTGTGGACCTTGCCGAGGACGTCGCCCGCGGTGCCGTCAGGGCCGTCGCTCGGTCGCGCCGAGGCGGCGCCGGGGGCTCCCACGACCAGCGAGGAGCCCAGCGCGGCAGCGGCGAGCAGAGCCAGCGGGCCACGTCGACGGGCGTCGGTTCGAGTGGACGTTCGAGTGGACATGGTCGTCGACAACACCAGTAAGTCGATAGAGACGCAAATCGGACGGCGCCGCGGACGTCAGCGCGGCAGGCCGAGCTTGGCGGCGCAGCCGGGCCACGCGCCGTACCCGCCGGCGGCGTCGCGCATCTTCGTGGCGACAGCGATCTGGGTCTCGCGGCTGGCGTTCGACGGCAGTCCGGTGCCGCCCCAGGCCTGCCAGGTGGAGAGGCTGAACTGCAGTCCGCCGTAGTAGCCGTTGCCCGTGTTGATCGACCAGTTGCCGCCCGACTCGCAGTCCGCGAGCCGGTCCCAGACGCCGTAGTCGATCGTGAGCGTGCCGACGCTCACGACCTCGTCGACGGGCTTGCGCAGCACCTTCTGGCCGACGACCTCGCGGCCCACCTCGACGCCGTTCTTGGTCGTCACCTGGTAGCGCACGCTGCGCACGCCGTCACGGCCCTGCGTGACGACGCTGGTGTCGCCGGCGTACGCCGTGTCGTCGGGCTCCTCGACGGTGCCGTGGGCCACGGGCTCGCGGGCGACGCGCTCGACGGCGACGTCGATGTCGGTGAAGGCGAAGCGGTCGCCGTCGGCCAGCGGCTGGTCGAGCCCCGGCACGGTGCGGTCGTGCTCGTCGACGTCGACCCCGAGCTGGGCGAGCGCCTCGCGCGGGGTGAGGGCGGTGAGGACCTCCCTCGTCGGCTCCGCACCCGCGAGGCGCACCGTGAGCCGCTTCGGCGTCACCACCGAGAGGCTGACCCCGTCGCGCGGGATCGTCGAGCTGCGGCTCATCGACAGCGCGGCGCGGCCGTACGGCGTGCCGAGCGACTTCAGGGCCGCCGAGACGTCGGTCTCGGTCGTCCAGTGCACGCTCTCCTGGCCGTCGACGGTCAGCCGCACCTCGCGGCCGGTGCGCACGGTCACGTGGCTGCCGTCCTCGACCCGGCTGTCGAGGCCGGGAGCGACGACGTCGTGGGGGCCGAGCTCGATGCCCTCGTCGCGCAGCACGTCGGCGACGGTGTCGCCGCTCGCGACGACCTCGGTGGCCCTGCCGTCGACGTCGATGCGGACCTCGGAGGTCAGGCCGCGGTAGCCGACCACGCTGGTCGCGACGGCCGCCACGACGACGGTCGCGAGCCCTCCGACGACCGCCGGACGGGCCGCGGTGCGGCGCAGGAAGCCGGTTGAACGTTCAGCCACGGGCGACCACTGTTCGTGACGAGCGCGGCGAGGTCAAACCCTCGGCGGTGAGCACAGCTCCCTACCAGGCGCCTCCGAACGCCCTCTCGGTGTTGGCGTCGAGGGCCGCGCAGAGGGTCTCCAGGTCGTCGCCGCGCACCTCGGCCATCGCGCGGACCGTGATCGGGACCATCGTCGAGGCGTTGGTGCGGCCGCGGTGCGGCGAGGGCGTGAGGTACGGCGCGTCCGTCTCGACCAGCACCCGGTCGAGCGGCGCCACGGCGAGCGCGGCGCGCACCGGGTCGGCGTTCTTGAACGTCACGGTGCCGGCGAAGGAGAGGTGGGCGCCGAGGTCGAGGCAGGCCCGCGCGAACGCCGCGTCGCCGGAGAAGCAGTGCATGACCCAGCGCTCGGGCGCGCCCTCCTCGCGCAGCACCTCGAGCACCTGCTCGTGGGCGTCGCGGTCGTGGATGACCAGGGTCTTGTCGAGGCGCTTGGCGAGGTCGACGTGACGGCGGAACGACTCGACCTGCGCCGCCATCCCCTCGGGGCCGGTGCGGAAGGTGTCGAGCCCGGTCTCCCCCACCGCGCGCACCGTGTCGTGGGCGCCGGCCAGCGCCTCGATCTCGGCCATCGCGGCGTCGAGGTCGGCCAGCCGGGGCGCCTCGTTGGGGTGCAGCGCGACCCCGGCGACCAGGGCGTCGTGGGTGGCCGCCGCCTCGACGGCCCAGCGCGCCCCGGGCAGGTCGCAGCCGATCTGCACGATCCGCGGCACGCCGACGGCGGCGGCCGCGGCCAGCGCCTCCTCGACCGGCACGGGCGGCTCGTCGCCGCGGGCGATGTCGAGGTGGCAGTGGTTGTCGACGACGGGGTGCGGCAGCGGCTCCGGGGACGGCGGGACGCCGGCCGCGCTCACACCGAGCCGATCCGGTCGAGCACGGCCTCGGCCAGGGCCTCGGGCGCCTGGGTGGGGATCCAGTGGCTGACGCCCTCGAGGACCACCAGGCGGTAGTCGGCGGTGACGAACTCACCGGTCCGGTCGACCCCGGCGCGGGCGACGGCGGCGTCGCGGTCGCTCCACACCATCGTCGTCGGCACGTGGACGCGGCCCGCGGCACCGCGCAGGCCGCCGAGCGGCAGGGCGCGGTACCACCCCAGCCCGCCGGGCAGGGCGCCGCCCTCGACCATCCCGCGGCGGAAGTGCTCGGCGTCCTCGGCGCTCATCCCGGCGCGCCGCAGCCAGGTCGTGCCGCGGGGGCTCGACAGCACCCGCTCGGGCAGGAACGGCAGCTGGAAGGCGGCGATGTACCACGAGTCGAGCAGCTGGCGGGAGCCCCGCACCGCCTGCGTGAACGCGACGGCGTGCGGCACCGAGACGGCCGTCCAGGTGCGCACCACGTCGCGGTGGCGCGCGGCCACGCCCCAGCCGACGGCCGAGCCCCAGTCGTGGCCCACCAGGTGGACGGGGCGCCCGATCCGTTCGATCAGGGCGGCGACGTCGGCGACCAGCTCGACGGCGGCGTAGTCGCGGCGGCGCCGCGGCCGGGCGCCCGGGGAGTAGCCGCGCTGGTCGGGGGCGAGGGTGCGCAGCCCAGCGGCGTGGAGCAGCGGCTCGACCTTGCGCCAGGTCTCGGCCCGCTCGGGGAAGCCGTGCAGCAGGACGACCGGGTCGCCGTCCTGCGGCCCCAGGTCGCGGACGTCGAAGACCAGCCCGTCGCGCTCGTACGACGTGATCCGGTCCGGCGCAGCGCCGCTCATGCGCGGTGCACCAGGTCGTAGACCTCGCGCTTGGGCACCCCGGCCGCGCGCGCGACCTCGGCGATGGCGTCCTTGCGGGACATCCCGGACTCCTCACGCTCGGCGACCCGGGCGCGCAGGGCGTCGGGGTCGGTCTCCGGTGCCGGCGGCTGCGCGCCGGCGACCACGATGGTCACCTCGCCCCGTACCCCGTCGCCCGCCCACGCAGCCAGCTCGGCCAGCGGACCGCGGCGCACCTCTTCATGGGTCTTGGTCAGCTCGCGGCACACCGCGCCCGGCCGGTCGGCGCCGAGCGCCTCGGCCATCGCCTCCAGCGCGGCCTGGGTGCGGTGCGGGGCCTCGAAGAAGACCATCGTGCGCTCCTCTGCGGCGAGGCCGGCCAGCCGGCGCGACCGCTCCCCCGCCTTGCGCGGCAGGAACCCCTCGAAGCAGAACCGGTCGACCGGAAGCCCGGAGACCGCCAGCGCGGTGAGCACGGCGGAGGGGCCGGGCACCGCGGTCACGGCGACCCCGGCCTCGACGCAGGCGGCCACGAGGCGGTAGCCGGGGTCGCTGACGCTGGGCATCCCGGCGTCGGTCACGAGCAGCACCCGGGCGCCGCCGAGCAGCTCCTCGAGCAGGGCCGGGGTGCGCGCCGACTCGTTGCCCTCGAAGTACGACACGACGCGGCCGCCCACCTCGACCCCGAGATCGGTCGTCAGGCGACGCAGCCGGCGGGTGTCCTCGGCGGCCACGACGTCGGCGCCCGCGAGCTCGGCCGCGAGCCGCGGCGGGGCGTCCTCGACGCGACCGATCGGGGTGGCGGCCAGGACCAGCAGGCCGGCGGTTCCTCCGGCGTCTGCTCCCATGACCCGATCATGGCAGCCCGTACGCTTCCGACCGTGACCACGGCCCCGACGCTCCCCCCTGCGGAGGAGCTGGAGTCGCTGGGCGGACCCACAGCCTGGCAGCGCGCCCGGCGCCGGGTCGACCTCGAGGACCCGGTCATCGGCTGGGCGGCGGCGCTGGGCCTGACGCTGCTCGCGCTGTTCCTGCGGCTGTGGAAGCTCGGGACGCCGCACGAGTTCGAGTTCGACGAGACCTACTACGCCAAGGACGCGTGGTCGCTGCTCCACTTCGGCTACGCCCAGTCCTACGCCGACGGCGCCAACGACCAGATCCTCGCCGGCAACGTCGACGGTCAGTGGACCGGCGACCCGTCGATGGTGGTGCACCCCGAGGTCGGCAAGTGGCTGATCGCCCTGGGCGAGAAGGCGTTCGGGATGGACCCCTTCGGCTGGCGCGTCTCCGCCGCCGTCGTGGGCGCCCTGATGATCCTCGTGATGTGCCGGCTGGTCCGGCGGATGACCGGCTCGACCATGCTCGGCCTGGTCGCCGGGCTCCTGCTCAGCCTCGACGGCCTGCAGTTCGTGCTCTCGCGCCTCGCGCTGCTCGACATCTTCCTGGCCTTCTTCATCCTGCTGGCCGTGCACTGCCTCGTCGCCGACCGGCAGTGGCTGCGCACCCGCCTGGCCGACCGCGTGCAGGCCCCGCTCGCGGGCTCCGCGTGGGGCCCGGTGCGCGGGGTGCTGTTCCGCCCCTGGCTGCTGGCCAGCGGGGTCGCCTGGGGCCTGGCGATCGGCACCAAGTGGACCGCGCTCTACCCGCTCGCGGCGTTCGGCGTGCTGACCTGGCTGTGGAGCGCAGGCGCCCGCCGCTCCTTCGGCGTGCGCTGGGCGACGCTGCGCTCGGTCCTCACCGACGGGCTGCCGGCGTTCCTCCACCTCGTCGTCGTCGCCGCGATCGTCTACACCGCGAGCTGGACCGGCTGGCTCGTCCACGCCGAGGAGTACGAGCGGACGCTGTCGTCGACGCAGTACACCCAGTTCATCGAGGAGCGGCCCTGCACCGGGACCGGTGACGAGCGGCAGGAGAACAACCTCGACGACAGCGGCGCGCAGTGGCCCACGGCCACCGAGCCCGACGCGAGCGGCCTCGGCGAGGTCTGGCAGTCGCTGCGCTCGCTCGCGAGCTACCACCACGACGTCTACACGTTCCACACCCACTACCTGAACTGCTCCAGCCACCCCTACGCCTCCGCGCCGTCGGGTTGGCCGGTGCTCAACCGGCCCGTCGGGGTCGCCGCCGACACCGACATCCAGCCCGGCACCCGCGGCTGCGACGCCGCCGCCGGCAGCACGTGCCTCAAGCAGGTGCTGCTCATCGGCACCCCGACCATCTGGTGGGGCGGCGTGGTCGCGCTGCTCTTCGCGCTGCTGATGTGGGTGGGCGCGCGCGACTGGCGCTTCGGCGTGGCCGTCGTCGGCGCGGCCTCGACCTGGCTGCCGTGGCTGCTCTACGACTCCCGGCCCATCTTCAGCTTCTACGCCGTGGCCTACCTGCCGTTCGTCGTGCTCGCGCTGACGCTGGCGTTCGGCAAGATGATCGGGACGTCGCGCGCCCCCTCGCGCCGGCGTACGGTGGGGGTGGTGGTCGCCGGGTCGTTCGTGGTGCTGACCGTGCTCAACTTCGCGTGGTTCTGGCCGATCTTCACCGACCAGCTGCTGACCCGCTCCGAGTGGCTCGACCGCGTGTGGTTCCAGAGGTGGATCTGATGAGCTCCTTCACTCCCGGCTGGGGCGCGTGGCCGCCCGCCCTGCTCGACTTCCTCACCGAGCGGCACCTGGCCACGCTCACCACCCTGCGCCGCGACGGCACCCCGCACGTCGTGCCGGTCGGGGTCGTGCTCGACCACGAGCAGCAGTGCGCCTGGATCATCACCGACGGGGGCTCCGCCAAGGCGCGCCACCTGGCGACGCCGTCGCCGGTCGCGGTCGCCTCGGTCGAGGGGCGCCACTGGGCGACCATCGAGGGCACCGCCGTAGCGCGCTCCGACGCCGAATCGGTCGCGCGCGCCTGCGAGCGGTACGCCGAGCGCTACCGCGAGCCCCGGGAGAACCCCACCCGGGTCGCCCTGCGCATCGAGGTCTCCCGGGTGCTCTGCAGCGGCTCGCTGCTCTGACCCGGGGTCAGGCGTTGGGGGTCGGCTCCAGGTCGGCGCACGAGGCGGCGAAGCCGAGCAGGTCGTCGATGTCGAAGTGCGACGGGTCGTCGTGGGTGCCGCTGACGGTGAGGACGCTGACGTCGGCCCCGCGCTGCTGCAACTCGGCGGCGACCCGGCCGGTGTTCTCGGACTCGCGCACCCAGGTGTCGTCGGGCGAGGTCACCATCCGGTAGCGGGTCTCCAGCGGGAGCTGGTCGACGACGTTGACGGGGTTGCGGTCGAAGGGCACGTCACCGCCGTAGGCCTCGCGGATGATCCGCACGCCGCCGGGGACGTTCTGCATCCTGGTGAGGTCGAGCGCCGGTTTGACGCCGTACCAGCACGGCGGGGCCGGGTCGGTGCCGTGGACCATCGCGTTGACCGAGACCGCGCCGCCCATGGAGCCCGAGACGTAGAGCCGCACGGGCACGCCGCCGGTCTCCTCCTCCGCCCAGGCCAGGAGGTTCTCGGTGTCGACGGTCGACGCCTCGTTGCCCCAGGAGTCGGTGTGGAAGTCGGAGGCCGCGACGATCCAGCCCGCCTGCACGAGCGACTGCAGCCACGGCTCGTCCATGCGGTTGTCGACGCCGCCGTTCTGGCCGTGGAAGAAGACCGCGATGCCGACCGGGGAGTCGGTCGGCGGCATCGAGAGCCGGACGTCCTGTCCCTGCACGCGGCCGTAGACCACCGACCCGACCGGGGCGTCCGCGGTCGCCGTCGCCGTCGCCAGCACGAACGCCGCGGCGAGCACGAGCGCAAGGGGGCGGGGACGGAGGAAGGCACTGAGGAACGAGCGCGCGCGACCGCGCCCCACCACCCCCGTCACTGGCATGCCTCCCATCATCGCCGATGACCGGTCAACGGTCACGACGGGACCGGGTCACGCCCCGAGGACGGCCGCCACGGTCTGGACCGGGAGCGCCGGCACCTCCCAGGCGTAGACCTCGCCGCTGCGGTGCCGGGTCCGCGCCACGGCCTCGGTGATCACCCGCTCGACGTGGTGCAGGCTGAGCCCGCTGTGCTGGGCGATCTCGTCGGCGGCCCAGCCGTGGAACAGGCGCAGCTCGACGACCTGACGCTGCGAGGCGCCGAGCTCGAGCACGCAGGCGCGGAGCAGCAACCGCTCGAGGGCGGCCTCGTGGGCCTCGTCGAGGGGTCGGGCAGCGGGGGTGAGTGGCACGGGGGGAGCACCGGGTTCTGCGGGGGGTCTGCGAGGGAGGGGGGAGGACCGCGGGCGCGCCCGAGCGGCAGCCGTCCTCAGGCTGCACGCTACGCGGCCACAGTGGCCGAAGCAAACGTTTGCCGGTCGTTCAGCTCCCGGTCAGGCGGTCTCGGCGCTCCCCCGGTGGGGTACGCCGGCCAGCTGGTCGCGCCGCACGACCAGCCCCGAGACGGTGGTGAGGAAGCGCTCGGTGCTCTCCCCCGGCGCCAGGTCGTCGAAGTAGTGACGCCGCATCGCGACCCGGGCGAGGTGGTGCTCGTCGTGCGCGAGGCGCTCGGCGAGCAGGGTGGAGAGCCCCGCCATCGAGTCGGCGTCGACGACGTCGGCGCAGCGGCTGACCGGCACGTCGTGGCGCAGCCGCTCGGCGTCGCCGTGGCGGTCGGTCAGCACGATCGGCTTGTCGGTGCGCAGGAAGAGCCAGTCGAGGCCGACCGAGGAGACGTCGGTGACCATCGCGTCGCATCGGCCCATCACGGCCAGGATGTCGCCGTCGAGCACGGCGAGGTGGCCCGCCTGCGGGTCGAGCCGGTCGGCCTCCGCGAGCCGATCGAGGACGGCCTGGTGGCCGGCCCGGATCGCCGGCGTCGTGCTGGTGACCACCTTGGGGTGCGGCTTGTAGACCAGGCGCACGTCGGGCAGTGCCAGCACCGACCCTGCGATCTGGTCGGCGAACAGGTCGACGCTCGTGTAGTCGTTGTAGTCGGCGTCGCCCTCCCACGTGGGGGCGTAGAGCACGGTGCGCCGTGGGCTCTCCGCGACGATCGGGGCCCGGTCGAGGTCGAGCTGCGGGCGCCCGACGCGCACGAGCCGGCTGCCGTCGTACTCCAGCAGGCCGGAGACGTGGCGCTGCACCGCGGCCTCGCCCGCGACGAGGACGCGGTCGTAGGCCTTGGCGTTGTTGCTGGCCATGCTCTGCTTGTCGCTCTCGCCGTGGCCGATGTGGACGTGCAGGAAGCGCGAGTCCAGCAGCGAGTGGAAGTTGAGCATGGAGTTGTTGACGTAGAGCGCGACCTTGGGGGCGAGCGCGTCGTAGAGCTCGGCGAGCTCGGCGAACTCCGGGGCCAGGAGCACCGGCAGGTGCGTGCGCCGGCGCGCGACCGCCGCCGTCCGCGGATCTCGGGTGACGACCGCGACCTTGTGCACGGTGTCGAGCACCTCGAGCACCGGGAGCCACTGCAGCAGCTGGTAGACCCGGGTCGGGTCGTCGGGGTAGTAGGCCACGACCTCCACCTCGACGCCGACCGGGTCGGTCGCGTCCATCACGAGCGAAGTGTAGGAGCGCTGCCGGCGGGCGCGGGTACCACCTCGGCATGGCCGTCACCGTCAACCACCCCCAGCTCGGCAGCGCGAGCACCGAGACCCGTCACGAACTCGGCACCAGCGTCATCGTGGAGGACGGCCACCTGCAGGTGCGCTCCAGCGAGAACGGCCTCGAGCACGCGATCGTCGCGATCTACGCCCCCGGCCAGTGGGCCTCGGCGATCGTCGACCTGCCGCCCGCGCCGCCCGCCTGAGGCCCGCCCGGCGGGCCCACTGCATTTGGACGACAGATGAACTAATTCGTCCGGACCCCTTGACCGAGTCGTTGACCGCGACAACGATGGCTGTGTCCGGCGTCACAGGTCTGCGTCGCCGACCAGCCGGACTCCTCCCGCCATCGCCGTCGCCGCCCTCGGCCCCGTCGGCGACCTCTCGGACCCCAGGAGCACACGCATGTCGTTGCGCAGCATCACCAGGTGGACGGGGCTCGCGCTCGCGCTGAGCCTCGGCGCCGCCGCACCGGTCCTCACGACCGCACCACCCGCTCAGGCCGTCGACCTCACCCTGCCCTCACTGTGGCAGGCCTACCAGGACGACTTCATCTTCGGCACGTTCGGTGACTGGAGCAGCGAGCAGGCGAGGTACCACTACCGCACCAACAGCCCGGCCAACTCCCTCAAGCTCGACGCCCAGATCGGCAACAACCCGACCAACAGCCTGTCGCGGCAGACCTACGTCGCCGCGGTGGCGCGCATCGACGCCGACACCACCCTCAGCGAGGCCGAGAAGGCCGACGCGCTCCAGGACGCCAACGAGCACGTCGTCCTGCAGCCCACCACCGGCAACGGCCAGTCCGAGGCCGTGCTCAAGGCGGTCCAGGCCTACAACGCGGCCAACTCGCTGCCGCCCGCGCAGCGCAAGGTCGTGCGCGCCCACGTGCTCGCCTGGCACGGCGGCCAGCAGCCCAACTACTTCTTCACCAACGGCTTCACCTACGACGCCGCCAACCCGGACTGGGCGAGCAAGCAGACGATGCTCAACCGGCTCGACGACTACATCCGCCAGATGATGGCGAAGTACAAGCCCTACCAGGACGTCATCTACTCCTGGGACGTCGTCAACGAGGCCATCGACGACTACTCCGGCCAGATCCGCAACGCTCAGGACCCGCAGGTCGGCCAGTGGGGCCGGATCTTCCGCACCCCCTCGCTCGACGCCACCCCGGACGAGCGGCTGCGGGCCGAGTCGGCGTGGGTGCGCCAGGCCTTCGCGTCGGCGCGCAAGTGGTCGGCGGCCAACGGCGAGACCTGGAAGCTCTACTACAACGACTACCAGGACTCGAACAAGCTCTACGAGCCCAAGCTGAGCCAGACGATCAAGATGCTCCGGCCGATCCACGCCGCCGGCAACATCGACGGCTACGGCATGCAGGGCCGCCTGTCCTCGGCGTACCCGAGCATCAACCAGCTCCGCGCCCAGGTGACCGCCGGGCTGACCGTCGCCGACGAGATCTCGATCAGCGAGTCCGACATCCGCAGCGACTTCGAGGCCAACCCCGACTACGACCCGGCCCAGCCCACCCGCCCGGTGACGGCGGCCGACGCCGACGACCCGCGCGGCCAGTGGCCGGCGTTCGGCTCCTGCTCGTGGGCCAACCGCACCGCGGCCAACGGCAACACCTTCGACACCTGCAACTCGCCGGTGCGCCGCATCCCCGACTGGGGCACCGGCACCAACACCCCGCTGGCCGACTCCCCCGCGATCATGACCAAGCAGGCCGACTACGCCGCTGACTGGATGGACCTGCTGCTGTCCTTCGGCGACAAGGTCAAGGCCTACCAGTTCGACGGGCTGTCCGACACGAGCACCTTCAACCGCTTCGACGGCGCGCACCTGTGGTCGGGTGCCGCCGACCGCCACGAGAAGTACTCGTTCTTCTCGGTCCTCGGCGCCCCGGCCCGCGAGAAGATGCGTGCCGCCATCGCGGTCGACGCCGGTGACGCCGCACGGTGGACGCCCGACAGCTGGTCGGCGTACGCCGCGGCCCGCCAGCGGGCCCAGTCCCTCGTCGGCGTGCGGATCTACACCATCGGCGGCGTGAACGACGTGACCGCGGCGACCGCCGCCCTCACCTCGGCCCGGCTCGCGCTGACACCGCGCCAGGGCACGACGGTCCCGCCGACCACCACCACGCCCACGACCCCGACGACGCCGACGACCCCGGCGCCCGCCGGCTCCAAGGGCACGGTGAAGGCGAAGGTCCGCACCGTGCGGGCACCCAGCACCAGTGCTGCCGGCAAGCTGCAGGTCAGGCTCACGCCGCTCACGAGCCCGACCGGCTCCGCGGCGGGCGCGGGCACCGCACCGTCCGGCACGGTCACCGTCGAGCTCACCCACCGCGGTCGCACCGTCGAGCGCGTCGGCACCGTCGAGGACGGCGTGGTGCGGCTCAAGGTGCACCGCCTCGCCCGCGGCACCTGGAAGCTGACGCTCAGCTACGCCGGCTCCTCGGCGTACGAGCCGCTCGCCGAGCAGGGGGCCGGCAGGCTGCGCGTGCGCCGCTGACCGCTCCCCCGCACCACACCAGCACGCCCCGGCCGGACGGTCGGGGCGTGCTGTGCGTGACGGGTACCGGCGGGCCATGAAGACCCGCACCCTAGGAAACGCGACCACCGGCACCGTGGAGGTCGGGGCGATCGGCCTCGGCCTGATGACCTTCGACCAGACCGGCACCCAGCCCCGCCAGCAGCTGCTCGACACCGTCTCGGCGGCGCTCGAGGCCGGCGTGACGCTGTTCGACACCGCCGACGCCTACGGGCCCGGCGACGAGAAGGGCGGCGACGCCCAGGGCGAGAACGAGCGCCTCATCGCCTCGCTGCTCGACGAGCTCGGCGTGCGCGACCAGGTGCTGCTGGCCACCAAGGGCGGCCACGTCCGCACCGACGGCGGCGGCTGGGACACCGACAGCAGCGCAGCCCACCTGCGCTCGGCGGTCGACCACTCCCTGCAGCGGCTCGGGGTCGACCAGATCGCGCTGTGGCAGCACCACCGCCCCGACCCGGACGTCGCCTACGAGGAGGTCATCGAGACCCTCGCCGAGATCGCCGGCACCGGGAAGGTGCGCATGATCGGGCTGTCCAACGCGGACGAGCAGCAGATCCGCGCCGCCAAGGACGTCCTCGGCGACGCGCTGGTGAGCGTGCAGAACCAGTTCTCGCCGGCGTTCCGCAGCAGCCGCTCCGAGATCGACGTCTGCGCCGAGCTCGGCCTGGCCTTCCTGCCGTGGAGCCCGCTCGGTGGGCTCGGCGACGCCAAGGAGCTCGCCGACAAGCACCCGGCGTTCGCCCGGATCGCCGCGGACCGCGGGGTCAGCGCCCAGCAGGTCGCCCTCGCGTGGGAGCTCGCCCAGTCGCCCGTCGTCATCCCGATCCCCGGCGCCAAGCGGCCGCAGTCGATCCGCGACTCGGCGCAGGCCGCCGACCTCGAGCTCAGCCCCGAGGAGCTGTCGGCGCTCGACGCCGACTGACCCGGGCGCTGAGCACCCGGGTCACCAGCAGCCCGGCGAGCACTGCGACGGCGGCCGTCAGCCACCCGGCCAGGACGTCGACGACGTAGTGCTCGCCGGTGTAGACGAGCGTCAGGCCCATCAGCAGCACGTACGTCGCCAGCGCGACGCGGGCCAGCCGCCCGACGACGGGCCACAGGAACAGCGTGACCAGCAGGGCGCTCCCCGCGTGGAGCGACGGCATCGCCGCGACCGGGTTGCTGATGCCCTGCGCGAGCCCGAGCAGGTCCGCGACCGGCTGCAGGTGCAGCCGCTCCCAGCCGAGCCCGGAGAGCCGCTGCACGGCGTCCGGCCCGTCGCCGTAGGTCATCCACGGCGGCGCGGCGGGGTAGACGACGTAGCCGCCGATGCCGACGACGGTGAAGGCCAGGAGAGTCACGAGCCACCGGGTGAACCGCGGTCGCAGCACGAACCAGGTCGCGGCGGTGAGCACCGGGATCGCGACGAAGTGGGTGGCGTAGACCAGGGCGCCGACGGCGTCGTACCAGTGCGCGCCCCCGTCGAAGAGGCGCTCCTGCAGCCACGAGGACGGCAGGGTGCCGAAGAGCCAGCGGTCGGCGTCGGCGGGTGCCGTGGTGTGCAGGCCCGCGCCGATCCGGTTGGCCGAGCCGGTCGAGGCGCCGTCGGCGTGCAGCGGCGCGCTGACCCACCCGGCGAGGGCGTAGCAGAGAAGGATCACGCTCAGCGGCGACCACGCGATGAGCAGCTGCGCGACGGGTCCGTGGCGGGTGTCGCGCCGTGTCGTCGCCGGGACCGCCGAGTCGAGCAGGATCGGAGCCGACGAGCGGACGATCGTCACGAGGCCGGTCCCGTGCGTCGCGCGCGGCGCGCCTGCACCGAGACGAGGCGGGCGCGGTTGTAGCGCTGGATCGCGATGAACGGCGCGTTGACCGCGACGCCGTAGCCGACGAGCACCCCGGCGGCCACCGGCGGGTTGAACAGCACGAACAACGGCCCGCACGCCATCGCCCACCAGTGGGCGAGCTCGGCGCGCCGCGTCTCTCGCACGAAGCGGGCGAGCCCGGCGTCGTCGAGCGCGGGCAGCGCGCGCTTGGTCATGCCCCCGCGGAAGAGGTCCCCCGCCTCGGGCACGCGGTCCTTCCAGCGGTGGATGCGCACGCGCCTCCGGTACCACCCTCCGCCCCGCTCGAACCGTCGCAGTCGCAGCAACCACCCCTCGCGGCCCAGCCGTGCGTCGCCGAGCCGGTGGGCGGCGAAGCCGGTGAGGGCGTGGCACAGGGCCCACAGAGCGACGTCGA